>Ga0208867_1000253_pt1 | contig 16313 bp, 33 predicted proteins | sample CryBogCBE05Oct08_FD_185505 | JGI IMG/M metagenome (GOLD analysis project Ga0208867, IMG submission 185505) | Freshwater microbial communities from Crystal Bog, Wisconsin, USA - CBE05Oct08 (SPAdes) (version 2) | ecosystem: Environmental > Aquatic > Freshwater > Lake | place: Crystal Bog... | reverse complement strand
GTAACAGTAGGCGCGTCAACGCCCGACACATTTACTACTGGAGCGGTATTTGCTTCTGCTTCAAAAGCAGTAGCCATTTGTTCTGCAGTTTCTGACATGCGTTTATCCTTTTATCCTAGGGGTCGTTCTCCGATGTGGGGGCACAAATGACCTAACGTGGTATTACAGTATTTATTTTGACAATAGATGTCTTAATTGTCTGTATAAATCACTTTATTTTTGGTAACCGTCTGGGACTCTGCGCTGTGGCAATTGAGTACCGTAGGCTTCCGTTACTAGCCGAGTGCGTACCTTCTCATCACCCATTTGGGCGGCGATAGTTGCATCATCTAGTAATACTGGCTCTGTTGGGGCCGCAGGTGCTTCTGCGCTTGGAGCGCCTGGTGCAGAGGAACCACCAGGGCCTGTTTGTGCTGGCATTGACCCTGTAAGGGCCATGATGTCCTGCTCAATCTGTGTCTGGATAAGCTTGAGTGCTCCATCTGCCATAGCCTCGTCTTGAAGCTCTTGACGGATCTCTGAAAGCTTCTCAATAGGGAACTCTTCGCCCAGGATGCGCAATGCGCCTTCCTTAGACTCAAGACCAAGAGATAGCATTGACTGAACTTCATTGATAGCAATTAGCTTGTCAAGAGGCAATGGTTGTGGGAAGTGCACGTAGGATCGGAAAGTAATAGGGTCATTTACATCTAGCTTGGCGACCTGACCCTGCTTTAGCGGAACAGTGCTTGAGTTAGGATCCCAAGTAAAGGTCTCTGGCTCTTTAAGGGCAAGGTTAAGAAGGATAAGCTCATTTACGCGCTCAAGACCGTGTGCATACTGGACGATCTTCTGGTGATAACGGTTCATCAATGGCTGAAACTGAATAGAAAGAGCAACGCCAGAGGTGTTAGAGATAGGCTGAGCTTGACCAAGAGCGGTCTCAGGAACACCAATCATTTCGTGCATAGACTTCTTCATCATTGCTAGGAAGTCCATAGCGCCCTTTAGACCCTGTGCGCCACCTTCTAAGTTTTCTACTCGTGCGTCCTTTGGAAGGCCTCCCCATACTTTGTTAGCGCCTTTCTCAAGCTGAGAAGCTTTGGCGCCAATAATGACCGTAACCGGCGCAGCGTGATAATTAACAATGTCTGCAATATCAGTAGCAGTTTCATTGTAAGCACGATTAATATTGATAATGTCATTGCAATCAGAAAGGCCCCAAGGACTACCACTAATACGAACATTCGGGATATGAATAACTGGAATTGTGCCAAGCGGGTTAGGGCGCGAGTCAATGAGTTCGTCATTGATGTATTCCTCGATGATGTCATCTGTGAGGATTTCTGTGTACGTGAATACTTGGCGCGTACCTTCCAAGCTAGTACCCCAAAAACGGTACTTAAGCTTAAAACGGACAAGGCGTTCGCGGTCGTGTGGATGGAACTCGGGGAAAGCGAAACTAGAGTTAAGAGGCAAAATTCGTACACGACCAGGGTGCTTACGGCCAGCAGGATCCACATAAGGCTCTTCATAAGCCACTTTAATAAAGCAGTCACCTGACACCGTACCTTGCTGACCAATTTCCCAAAGGACTGTGGCCTTGTTGTTATCCACTTCCCAGACGCGCTCTAGTAGGTCTGGAACGATTGCTTCGGTCTCTTTAGGGCTGCGGAAGTTAACACCCTTACCAAAGGTAAAGTTAATGATGAAGTCGCTGAATGCGCGATAGTAGTTAAGAACCATCTGTGTCTCACCTGTCTGACGGCGATAAGACCAGTGGTGACCAAGATACATAGCCCAGTTAAGTGAGTAGCGATTTAGGCGTGGGCCGTGTACTTCAAACTCTTCATCCGCTAGTTCTACTAACCCAAGCGGAGAGATGGAGATGGTTAAGTCAGAGGAGGCTGCACGATAACTCGGTGGAGAGAAATCCATACCGCTCACTGCTCACCTCTTTCAACTTTAGACAATACTAACATAAATGTCGACTTATGTACAAAACGACACTCAGCGGAAACGTTCGCCTCTAATGAGGTTCTGGCCTACCGGCTTAGTTACTACCTTCTTTTGTTCTTTTTCTTTTTTATCCTGCGCTTCTTTAGCGTAATCGCGGAAGCGTGGATCTACATCTTTCTCAGATGTTACAAACTTGCCACCCAATTGAACATAGCGGGAGTGAACCCAGTGAGCAGCTGCAGGAGAAGGGTATGTGCGGAACTTAGAGCGCGCTTGAGTAGTAAGCATGTTCCAAAGCTTTTGATTTGCAGGGATCTGCTTAGGACCCTTTTTTACTTCTTTACCTGTAATTAATGCCATTAATCATCCTTAGATAGTAACCAGCCCTGCCCCGTTAGTGAGGCAGGGATGACTTACTTATTTCTTAGTCGTGGACGACTGCAGGATTGCCAGCCTTCTGTGGACCACCGCTGCGGAATGCTTCCTCAATGCGGTTGTCACCGTGGTCTGCAAAACCACCAGCAGCAAATTCCTTAAGATGATCTGGAGCTTCTACCCATGCAGCAGAACCAACGTGAGCGCGCTCACGCATTGTCTCTTCTGGAAGCTTCTCAAATACATTCTGATTACGGTTTGGACGACCTGCTGCAGGAACGTATCCCTGCATAGCGCCCTTTGTGAATTCCTGTGGGACGTCTGTATCTGTTGCAATGCCTTCTTCAAAACGAAGTGGGCCGCGCTGACCAGGGGTTGCTGGTGAGACTTTGCGGTCGTAGACAGTGCCAGGACGTTCTGGGAACTTTGGATCTGGTGCAATTGCCATTATTTACTCCTATATTAGGTTGAGGACCTCAGTAAAAGTGTGCTATAGAAAGTAGCTACAGTCAGCCTAAAGTCTTATCTAAAAAACGGTGAAGACGACACTTCTATCTGCGGCATAGTCATCTCAATAGTTAAAGCGCAAGCAATAGCCAAAGAGTCTGCGTAGTCATCGTGGGCATGGGCCTCGTCTGGTGCTTTAGCTAGGAAGTTTGGGCCAGTAAACTTGGTCTCTAAATCCTCAAGCTGCTGACGAAATCGGCGGTAACTACGAAGCTTTCTTGTCTTAGCGTGGGCAGGCCAACTAATGAGCTCGCGGTCCATAAGCGCCTTTAAGTGCTTCCAGCGCTTAGATTGTTCAGGCTGGCTACTGCCTACAGCAAAGACCTCTGCTCTAGGAATAAGAAGCTTTAGTCTTTGAGCCACAGCATCACCTACGCCGTTAGCATCTACCCCAACATACATAACGTTGTAGTTCTCTAAGAACTTTACTATCTGGAAGTATTGGTCCTCCCAGTCATCCCCTTGCAGCTCCAACCAGTTGAGTACTCTATGATCAAAGTAGCCAAACTCATCTGGGCGATCCCAGTCAACCCAGACAACGGTTACTACAGTAGAGTCAATCTTACGGGCGGGGTCAATGCCTACAACTACTGGGGTTCTATGCCAAGCGCGTTGAATCTCCATAGAGGTATCGCCAAGCCTGTCCATAGTTGTAGATGTAACAAACATGCCACGCTCAAGAAGCCACTTACAGTTATACGACATCTGGAACTCATCTGAGTCTTCACCAATACGTAGCTTTTCACGCTTAATGTGCTTTTCGTAGTTGGAGTTAACTTTAATAACATCTCGCCAAGTCCACTCAAAGTGGTTCTGACGTTTGGTGCGCGCAGTCTGTCGGCGCTTATTAAGCATGATGCTGTTGTAAAAGTTATTTTTATGCGTAGTTGGGGTGCCTGTTTTAACCATGGTTCCCGCGTAGTAAGCCAACATAGGCGCAATGGATTTAGATACTACAAAGTCATCTGCCTCTTGGCACTCATCAATAACAATAAGATGGAACGACTTAGATTCAATCTTTGCTCGTGGGTTAGCCGTCATCATCATTAGGGATGAGCCAGAGTTCTTTAGCTTAATCTGGCGAGTAACTCCTGCTACACGGCCTACGCTGTCATCGATCTCTGGGTCACCCAGGATCTCTAACGCTCTATCTGATGTTAGGCGGTTTACAGTACGTCCAAACAAAGTTTCTACCTGGCCCTCAACAGGCGCAAACATACCCACCATGATGCCGTCTTTAAAGCGCCCAAGTAGATCTGGGTACATCTTGGCCAAGCGTGGTAGCAGAACCATAAGGGTAGCTACAGTGTTAGCAATAGTCTCTGATTTACCTGACTGACGAGCTGCCAAGGCTGTAATTTCTTCACTGTCATTTATAATTACCGACTCAATAATACGGCGAGCAAGAGGCATCTGATATGGATGAAGTTCGTGTCCAACTAAGGCTGTTTGGAATTCAACGCAGCGATCGATGAGCTTGTTGACAAAAGATTTAGATAGCTCATCAAGCTCTATCTCTTCTTCTTCTACAAACTCTTCGTCTTCTATCTCATCAGGATAGAACTCGTCTTCGTCTTCTATTAGTTGGTCCATATAACCTTTAGTTTATTTTAAAACAAAGAGCCTAAGTCGTTAAACCTAGGCTCTTTGCGCCATCTACGGGGAGAGGAAGAGAGGCGTAGACAATTGTAACAGAAATGTCTATTTATCGACAAATCGGTTTAACGGCGCGGCGTGCGGTTTCTAAGGGTATCCACCATTGCATGCAGGGCTTCTGCGCCCTTAAGCGCCTCATCTAAATAGAGGTCGTCTCTACTACGTTGATACATAGACAGACAACGACCAATCTCATAGATAGATTGATCTAACCAGCCCTCAATTTCAGGGGTTTGTAGCCTAGATACTCTCTTAGACACCTTCTCAGAGAATGGCTTGTCCCAGACCTTATTCCGAGAAAAAAGTTTCATTAAATAGTCCATCCTGAGGCTTCCAAGCATCGCGGCCTCTCATAGTCCTGAATAGAAGTGCGTCAATAGAGTCTTCGTCATCTAAATCAATGTTAGGCTTCTTAAACCAAACACCCAAGTAAAAGCCTGGATGAGTAAATGGTACGCGAAAGACCAAGCACTTTCCAAGCCGATAAGGGCGATCTGTCTCTTGGGTGGTTCCCACTTCAATAACCGGTAGTAGGTGTCTGTGCCAGTAATCTAGCTTTCCGCCGTATAGTGGTCCGTATGATTTCATTTAGTTCTCCTTGAAAAAGTCAAAAGCTCCCCAGTTACGTAGGTCTCCCCGTTGAATTGACGAGGCTCTTGCAGATGAGTCACTTAGTCTAGCCACAGTACCAGCAGATAGGTTTCTTAACTGAGCTGGTTCATGGGATGAGCAAGCGGACTCTAGAGTAGGCAAGTAGTCATTAGTAGACTCTGCGTTCTTTAGCCCAAGCCAGACCTCAGTAGAGACGTCGTTATATTGGTGCCAGTGGTTAGTTCTAAACACAATATAAACAGTCTTTGTATTTGGGTTGTACGCAATAGTTAGCGCCCGTGGTCTAGATGGTTTTCTAGTTGGGGCGGTTGTTGTCTCAAACCCAACGTTGGTAACATCATTTGGGATAGCAATATCTATATCCGCCTCTTCAGGCTTTGATAGATACTCTTTTACAGATTCATTAGACCGCTGGGTCTTAAAGAAGTCATCTGGATTTAACGGCGCTGCTTTTCTACTAGCCATTAGTCCTCACATACATGGTCAGCGGTCTCTGTTTCTAATACACGTACCATACACTCACTGCACCTTAAATACCTAGGCGGCTTAAAATTATTTTGAGTAGTGGCTCCTAGAGGAAAATCAGACCCATCTTCATTAAATGCTGGGGTAGCAATAACTATCTCAGGCTCTTTAAGAAGCTCTGGAGAAAATGGACCGTAAGCGTGGGTAACTTTATTGGGGACTGGGTGCGCTTGTGGGGCGTCAATCCTTGTTATTAAATGTGGAGCTACCAAATCTAATTCGTCGTCAACTTCTCGGCTTCTAGGTGTGTAGGCGCCAAAAACCTCGTAGTCAATTCCCACGACTACTCCTGAACGTCAGAGCTCTTTGTTGCAGCTTTCTTCTTAGGCTTATCTTCTACAGGAGTTTCTACAGCAGACTCTTCAATAGTTTCCATAAGAGGGAAGTGGCCAGCGTTAGCGCGGTCGTAAAGCCAAGCAGGTAGGCAGGATGTGCAGTAGTGGGCTGGATTTACTCCAGGGTCAGCCGTTGTGTATGAAGCTTGATTACTGCAGTTGTCGCATTTAATCGCCATGTAATCCTCCTAAGATCTACTGTAGTATAGCAAAAAGGGCGCCCCGTAGAGCGCCCTTAATACTTAAAAGCTTACTTTGCTGGTGTCTGGAAGTGCTCGTAAGCTCCCTTAATTACAGGACCAAAAACACCAACTACTGCTGCCCATGCAACCTGCTTTAGGTGGTGGTTTCCACCCTGCCAAATTGCTACTCCAGCAACAACTGTTGAAATGACGTAGTGCTCGAATAGAGCCTTTGTCTTTGCGTTCATTACTACTCCTCTATGTTATTTGCGTAAGGCGTTATGATGTGAGACTCAGCAGGCACATTAGGGCTAGATGAGCTCTCACTATGAGATGCTACACCTCCCAAGCCCGCAAGCACAACTGCGGCAAGGTGTTTTGGCTCTGTAGAGTAGCCAGTAGCAGCCCAAGTACCTAGGGCGGCGGTGCCGCCAAAAGCTACATGAACTGGGCTACTGAAATTAAGCTTTATCCCCACGAAGATGCTCCAATACTTCTTTCATATGCCTACGGAGCTCCTCAATGTGGTTGTGAGTCTCCTGATCTAGTTTTAGATCTTTAGTAATAATACGCCTGTCTTCATCTCCAGAACGGTTAGTTGCATTCAAAAGTAGACCAGATAGCAAGATGGACTCTAGAGAAACAATAAGCGTCAAAAGGTTATATGGATACGGATCAAAGTAGGCGATTGTCATCCAGGTAGACCAAAAAATTAGATGAAAGATGATAAACCAAGGAGATCCAAAGGCTACAGAGGCCCAGTCAGATATCTTTTGAAAGAACTTCATTGATTGGCCTTTGCTACCATAGATGTGTAAGTTGATAGATCAATACCTTTGCCTTTAGAAGCTTTAAGACCTGGATATAGCCCTTGATATACAGGTATAAGCGCGATCTCTTCTTCGGTCAATACGTTAGAAACTAAGCTAGCGGGCATAAGTCCCGCATTTGCTAGCGCTTTTGCTACTACCAGCTCGACATTACCCTTAGCTCCAACCTTAAAAACAGATGAACCTGGGAAGGGTGGCGCAACAATTACAGTGGGCTTAGTTGTTTGTGTTGGCGTGGTGCTTGTACTGTGGATAACTGCGGCACCCCCACCTGTTAAGGCTGTTGCGCCTGCAACACCCGCTGCCAATGGCTTATTAGTTCCAATAGATTTAGCTGGGGCAGAGCTTCCCGCATAGGCTGGGCGAACAATAGCTAGAACATAAAGGTAGGGGCGATGACGACGATAGCAGCCATCTCCGTTTGATTGGTTACCTGTGTAGGACTCAGGGCCGGTGTTAAACCCAATAGTAGTTAATCCGTCTTTAGATGCGGCTTCCACAATCTCTACGTGGTCAGCAACTCCGTTGCCGCTCCAAGAGAAGAAGACAATATCTCCAGGTAGAGCAGAGTACTTGTCAATAACTTGTTTATTCTTTTGAAACCAAGTGAGTCCAGCAGGACAATAAGAAAATCCTTTAGGTGTTTGAGCAGCTACAAGATGAGAAGCATTTGCTTGGGCAAAGCACCAGCTGATACCCATGGCACAGTAAGACTCGTTTGGAATCCCGTACCATGTTCCGTAGGGGTTTTCATTGTTAGGCCCTTCTACAAAGCCCAACTGGGTGCGGGCAATGTTGACAATATCAACGCCTGCTGTCATTTGCTTTCCTTTACTACTTCTGCTGCCGCATCTGTATTAGCTCTGCGGTATCTAAAGGTCTCCCAAAGAGGAGCTGGTATCTCATGAATACCGTATCGGGTTCTATGATGCGCCATGCACAGTACTTCTAGATTACCTGGGCTTTCAATCCACTCTTGAAACTCTTCATCTGTGGCAAAGTGAACACCAAAAGCGGCTTCTACTTTATGTGGGTCCATGTTGTTTACCTGTGAGAACTCAATGTGGCTATGATGAAGCTCAGGTTCACCTGAACATAGGTCATCGTTTATAGCGCACTTCCATAGACCGGCCTTCTTAATTCTAGATTTAGCCTGGTTGAAAAGGTGATAGTGGGGATCATTTTCTCGCGGCTCATGCTCTGGAACTGAGACAGCTAGGTGAAGATTCATCATTTGCTTATGTGCGTCTGTCACTGGTAGATCAACCTCTCAGCTAAATCTCCTGGAACTACTAGGTAGTCAGGTTTATTTAGTAAAGCAACCCCTGCTTTGTCATAGGCTTCAGCAACTAGTTCTGAACAGATAAAGCCGTCTTTCTTAGCCAAGTAAGTGAACAACGGAAGGTTTAACTTAAGACCAAGGATTCTTAGAGCAAGTAGCGCAATGGTGTAAAAGTCATAAGGGCGACCGATAAAAGATAAAGCCACTTTTGCAATAGCCTCACGCTGTGCGTCAGTAAGCTCCTCGTGCTTGTTCCAAGCAATGTCTTTGTAATTAGCTATATCTACCAGTTTTACTCCAGTAGGATCAGCGCTTACAGCCTTGCCGTCTCCAACATAGACTATGGCATGGTTCCAACGGCTAGTAGTGCCTACACGGATTAACAATCCAAAGAACCCGTTAGTTTTTACTACTCCGTAATCGCCTAGACGAGGTTCGTACATTGTTTCTCCTTAGTTACGTGGTTCCTCAATATGAGATTGAACCCTGCCCTCTAATCTAGAAAGGTCTTTGACTACCTCTATCTGATGAGTGCGAAGTTCTTTAAGATCACCCTTCATCTCTTTAATATCTTCTTTGAGGCCCTTAATAATCGGAAGGATCTCCAGCTTCACAGCGTCATTTAGTGATCCGCCGTGATTAGGCTTAAGCTCTTCTAAGTACTCTTTTAGCGCTTCTGTTGAGTGTTGCTTTACATACCAACGTGCTATTCCGCCTACAGATCCCGCGATAAATAGTGAAGAAGATACTGTAGCTGTCAGTGTTGCTGCATCCATTAAAAAACCCAGTTCTTTACAGTTGATTAGAGAATAGAACCGTGGTTTTGTCCGAAATTAATAGCACAAAAATGCGTGATTTGTATAGTTTTCCATAAAAATACAAAAATATCTGCGTTAAATATAATATCTGGCTTGACATAGGTTGTAAGGCTGCATATATGCTAATACAACCGACTGAGAGGAGCAGCGATGCTTAATATCAGAATCAACTTCACGGTTGATGTAAAAAAGGTACTGAGAGTGATGGGAGTGCTTGTGCTAGTGTCTACACAGATGTTTACGCCTGCACACGCTTTACCGGCTCAAACCTCTAAAGAGAAAGTTGTGACAGTTTCTCTTGACTACCTCACTGTGAATACGACACGGACAGATGCCAAGAAAGCCTTGGCTAGTACTTATGTTAAGTACTTTGACGCTCAGACGATTGCTTTCTTAACGGAGTATTCGGCTGGCAAGTCCATGACTGAATGGAAGTGTTTAAACTCACTTTGGTCTCATGAAAGCCACTTCAATCCTAAAGCCCTTAATATGGGCTCGCATGCCTTTGGCATTGCTCAGTTTCTCCCATCAACATGGGGGAACTACAATGTAAAGAAGACTGCTGTGGCGCAACTACAAATTAAATATGGTCTACGTTACATCCAACAACGATATGGAGACGCATGCAATGCTTGGACATTCTGGCAAAGGAACGGGTGGTACTAAGGCCCCAGGATTTGATGGCACGCAGATATGCGCGCAAACAGACCCTGAACTGTTCTTTCCAGATGAATCTAAAAATCCACGTCTAGCTATAAACTTGGCCCGCAAACTATGCGGGTCATGTAGTTTTAAAGAGCCTTGCCTAGAGTATGCAGTAAATTATCCAGAATTAGTCGGTATCTGGGCAGGGACTACTCAAAGACAAAGACAGGATATAAGGGCGGCTAAAAACTTAGCCGCATAATAAGAAAGCCCCCGATCGCTCGGGGGCTTTTTTACTTTAACTATTAGTAGACGTAGGTGAATGTTCCGTCTTGGGTTCCTGGGTTCTCACCTGTAGGAAGTTTGTAAACTACCAAGTTAACAGAAGCACCAAGTGTCTGGGTTCCTGTTAGAGACTGGCTGTAAACAGTTCCTGCGTTGGCAAGGGTTGCTCCAGTTGTACGGTATGTAACTGTACCTGTGTTGAAGCTAGCAACACCAAGCTGACGATCAGCTTCACGGAATGTAAGGCCGGTAACTGATGGAACAGATGCAGTTGAAGCAGATGCTGCAATTGTAACTGTTGCAGTTCCTGCAACTCCTGTGATAGCTGAGTCTGTAGCACCGTTTGTAACTGTGAATGAAGTAGCAGTTGCAGAAGCAATTGTTACAGAAGACAAGTTAAATGCTGATGGTGTTGTGTAAGTTGGGGCATAGTACTGTGTAGCAATTGGCTGGTTTGATCCAGCAGCCACATAGTTGTAGAGGCCTGTGATTGTTACAGTCTGACCTGAAGAGAAGTGGTTGTTAGCTGTGTAGGTAACAGTTGTTCCATCAGATGAAGCACCAGTGACCTTAGCGGTCAATGTGTTGGTAGAGTTGAAGCCCTGAGTGGTCTCGCTACCTGGGAAGTTATCCCACTTATTGATAGTGTTAACGTGGCTATCAGCTGGGACTGTAAGTGTGATCTGTCCAACTGTCTTTGAGAGTTCTGAAGTTGTGATGAGGTCGCTTGAGATATCTGTGGTTGTTGACCAGCCGTAGTCAGCGCCAAGGCCGGGGATGACCTCAACGTTAACGCTAGCTAGACCTGTAGCACCTGAAACAGAGCGGTCTGTGGTTGAGTTTGTAACTGTGAAGTTAGTTCCTGAAACAGTTGCAATTGCAACATTTGCAAGGTTAAATGCTGATGAGTATGTACCTGTAGCAGTTGAAGTTGAACCGGTTGCTGCTGAAGTTACTGTGAAGTTTGTATTTGTTGTAACTGCCAAGATTGTGAATGTTCCGTTGAAGCCAGCGGTTGAAGCACCTGTAACAGTGATTGACTGACCGGCTGAAAGACCAGTTGTAGAAGCTGTTGCGTAGGTTACAACACCAGCGTTAGCTGTGATGCCTGTGATAGCTACTGAGCCTGAAAGACCAGTAACTGTAACCAACTCACCTACAGTGAACTCATTTGCAGATGTGTAGGTAATTGTTCCTGCAGAGGCAGATGCAGCTGTTACTGTAGCGGTAAGAACGTCTGAGCCAGCAGCTCCACGTGTTCCGCCTGTTGCATTGTATGAAGGTGAAGAAACGCGGTCGTCATTGGTCTGACGAGGGAAGTTTCCGTATACAAAGTCAACAGCTACGTTACCTGAAGGGGCTTGCTTGTAGCCCGAGTCACGGATGACTGTCATTATATTTCCTATTCTCTATAGAGGGGGTCTAGCAGTCCCATGCGCGAAGGGACTTATTAATTCTACTGTTCGGATCCTTAGCAGTCTTGCTAGACGTATTATGCTTTTTCATGCCTTCCATTCGTGCGCAGAACGACTTACGTCGTGCTGCAGACTTAGGAGACTTCTTTGCTTCTGCTTTTTTAACAGGTGGTTTTAGATTATGACCTTCTGCTTTAGCAGATGCGCGTCCTTTAGCGTTTAGTCCGCCCTTAGGATTCTGTCCTTCTTTTCTTGTCCAAGCAGGTGATTTAGCCATTATGCCCCCATTAGTAGGAAGATATCTTGAATACCAGCAGAGCTGGAAGAAACGTTTTGACCGTTGAAGTTTCCGTTAGAGTCAATGTAACTAAGCACATTGCCACTAGAGTCTTGCCACTCTTGCATATTAACGCTCTGACTTGCAGCAGCTTTAATAACAAGGCCTTTTGTTGAGCTAGATCCAACTGTAATTACGTTAGAGGTGTCTCCAGCTTTACGGATGTATTGAGTGTGCGTATCAGCTACGACGCCCTTTTCAATATTTGCAAGGCGGCCACTTACTGTTGTGTAGTCTGTAGCTGTGTTAGCCCAACCAGAAGCGGTTGCTGCTGTAGCAACTGAAGGGGTTGTACCAAGGGTGGACTCAATAGCTACTACTTCGTCTTGGATTGAGTTTGGGTGACCTGCGTCAATAACTTCAGTGACGTTTACGTGAGTAGTAAAAGCCTTGACGGAATTTGGATACGAGGCTGCCATATTAGCCCTTTCGGTTGACTACTTTAAAGTTTACAGTCTAAAAGATTAATTTTGGTGCTCTCCGTTAGGTCCTTTTCCAGGGGTACCGTAAACGGCAATACTTGGCTTCTCGTTCTCATTTAAGAACATGTGCCGTAGACCAAAGCGAGAGTCTCTAATAGAGACCTCTTTAGCCTTTGGTTGTTGAAATTCTTCTTTGCGGCTCATGGCGTCCAGCGGTTTGATTGCTTTGCTTGAGTAGGTTTACCAGGAACTACAGGTGAGGTAACCCTTGTAAGTTTTTCTCTAAACTGCCTGGCTTTTAATGAACGAGTATCTGATGTAATAGAAGAGGCTATGCTAGATGTGATCCCGCCTTTAGCCTTCTTACTTGGCACTTGGTTCCTTAAACTGCTTTAGATTGCGCATGCCAGGAAGGGCTGGTTGATAAGCCTTACCACTGCTAGCTACTTTATTTGGTTCTGGCTTAGGTGCTGGCTTAGTGGCTGTCGTACTCTCAGATGGAGTTGTCTCTTTAGCCGCTGCTGTCTTCTTAGTCGCAACCTTTTTAGCCGGAGCAGCACTCTTTTTAGTAGCCGGCTTTTTTAGAGCGACTTTTTTGGTGCCAGCTTTAACTGCTCTACCAATGTTAGAAGCAGCTTCAATATCTACAGAGCGCTTATTCATCCTCTGATTCTAAATGGTTTTCTTCACAGAAGCGTGCTAAAGAAGGCACTACCCAAGTTTTATCACATATTGTGCACCGATAGCTATTCTTTTGTGGACGAGCCACGCTATCTCCTTAGTGCAGTAGGTTGAATTCCCCTTCAGGGTCATAGACATTAACGGCTTTAAGCACTAAATCGCTGCCTGCTTTACGGGCATGATGGCCGCAAAACAGCAGCTCTCCGTTAATAAAAGTGGCAAGAACTCTTGCCGCAGCACCGCATGAATCACAGCGGTCTTGAAGAGTTAACTCTCTATGAGTGACCGCAGTCTTCATTACAAGCGCTCTCCACGAGAACGCTTAGAGTTCTCAATATCTTCACCATTACGTGATAGTGGCATAATTTTAGGGCGATAATGAGTTTCCATTTCATCCATAGTTTCTGGAGTTAAATGGTTCCAACCTTCAGGAATATCTTCTTCTTTTGGCTCAGGCCACTGTCCCTCAGTACGATTCACGCAACACCACTTCCGCCGGCTGTTGGAGCTGCACCTGCCGCAGCACCGCTTCCAGAATTCATACTAGCACCCTCTGCACTTTCTTGTGCAGCAGTCTCATTACTTTCTGACATAGGTGACTCTGCTCCAAAGTTACCAACAACACCACTACCGCCAATAGTTAAGTAAGACGGATTAACAGTTTCTGTGCCTGGTCCCCAAAAGCCCAATGCAGGATATTGTTCATGGTACTTAGTCTTTTTAGAGTATTTCACTTATTCTTATCCGCATCTAACATCTCACGCAATGTAGGAATGCGATTTGGATTCTCTTTATTTAATTGCTCTGTTTTAGCTTCACGTCGTGCTTGTACTTCTGGACCTTTATCCAGCATAGAGAACAGACTTGGTACTGGGTTCATTTTTCATTCTCCTTTTTACCCGCGCGGCGCTTGTTTTCTTTAGCAGTATTCTTGCCCTTATCTAGTAAACGCAAGTTACCTTTAGAGTCGTTGTTGTGATTATTATCTTTATGATCAACGGTTTTGTTCTTAGACTTGATCTTACCGTTGGTTGATTCATAATCAGCACGGGCTTTATTTTTAGAAGTAGTAACCCACTTACCGTCTACCTTCTTCTTGTAGACGTAAATAGGACGTCCGCCATTAGCCTCAGAACCTTTGTAAGGGCCAAACTTTTTAGTTTCAGCCATTGTTCTTATGCCAATCTCGTACGGCCTGCTCAGCCTCAGAGAGGCTCTTAGCGTCTAGTGTGTAGGTGCCACCACCCTTTGGGTGATGTACTTTAAACTTTTTACCGTGTTTATCAACAACGTGAGTTTCACCATCTACTTTAAACTGCTCTTTATCTTTATTCATTACTCTGCTCCAGACTCTGCACGACCATGAAGTTCACCCATAATCTCGCCACCAGTTACGCCTTTGCTGGCGCCCTGTCCTTGTTGACGACCTTGTTGAAAGTTCTGTACTCGACCGCTGCCGGCTTCTTCGGTAGTCGCTGCGGTCTCTGCGCCGGCAGCTTCAGCGCCTGCTGCAGCCTCTCCTGCACCTGTTGCTGCTGCTTCTCCAGCTACTTCTGCAAGTGGTAATAGAAATGACATGTTATCTCCTAGTAAGTTCCTAAATTAAAGCTTGGGGTAGTTTGACGAGTGTTAGTTTGGGGAGCCATACCTTTTTCTAACTCTGTTGTGCGGGAAGTACTGTCCGGTGAGGGGGCGCCCATAGTTGGCTTTGATTCAACCTGTACAGGAGAAGAGACATCTGACTTAATTAGGTAATCGTTCATCGCATATCCATATTTCTCTTCTGGCGGTTAAGTATATCTGCCGATTGTTCAGATACGTTATAGCGGCCATAAGAGGCGCGTGGGCCATCGTATTGTCCGTTATGTACTACTCGAAACTCATTAACGCGTGAACGCTTTGGCATAAGTTCTTTCTTAGACTTCTTCTTGCCTGGCATATTCTCCCCTAAAGCGCGTTCAGCGCGGGTGCGTCCTAGTGCTGGATCTTTCACTTGCGCACCTCCTCTAGATAATCTAGGTATACAGGTATAAGCATATCGGCAAGCTTTTCTTTTTTATCCTTATGCTTCTCTTCAAAGTGGCGCAACCACTCATGAGCGCCAAATCTTATGTTTGCACACCCATTATTAACATCTGCCCAGCAAACTTTGGCTAGAGCTCCTGCGCGCCCTGGAAGGTCTAACTGCTCCCAAAGCCAAGTTGAAAAGTGCATTAGATCTTTACCAAAGCTCCGGTATCGCTCTTGTAATATCCGTAACCTTTAGGGGTCATAGTAAATGGCGCTTTTACTGAATCAAAGATCGTATATGGTGCTTTACCATTTAGATCATAGAATGCTGGGGTTGTAACGTCTGGAAGTACACACACCTTGCCATCAACAGTGATGGTTGCATATGAACCGTAGCAGTGATCGCATACTTCAATAAGCCACTGGCGTCCCTGAGCGTCTTTTCCAGATACATTGTTAATCACTGGATCGCAAAGCATCTCTGCAACTTCATGGCATAAGACTGTAATTAGTCCCTGAGAGTAGATTGCAGGTGAGATCTGTAGCTTTTTAAAGAAACGAGCAGGGTAATAGATGCCCCACAACTTACTAGAGACCGCCTTTAAAGATACATAGGCAACTGGTACGCCTGCCTCTACAGTGTGATACCCAAGAGCGCCTGTAACCCTCTTAGCCTCTGTTAGGTGGATAGTCCATGCTCCTGGAGTAGGGGTTGTCACCACTGTTACTGCAGGTAGGTTCCACGCGGTTGTAACGCGGTCACAGAAGTTCTTAAGGGCTTTAACCAAAGTCTGCATATCTGCAGCAGAGATTGCTTCATCATTAATGAGGGCTAGCGTTGTCATGCTAGTATTCTCTCGTAAATAGAGAGCGGAAAAGGGTTAAAGATGGGCGTGAAAGTTATCCCACTTGGCGGTACTTATAGAGCTTATTGCAAAGAGTGTGATAAATACGTCAGCGACTCGACCGAGGAAATTCAGTACGCCCACACGCGCGCGTTAATACACCAAGCTACTAGGCACACTGAACACAGTAATATGGGACCCGCAGATTCTCAGGGGTAATAAAGAGCTTTTTCGAGCAGTGACTGCATTGCACCTCTGCCAGACCGCTATTTTCTAATCTGAGGGTAAAGGTGTGTGTATAGAAGAGTTTGGTTGCATACCAGACCAAGGCCGCGGTTATGATTAACATTCTTTACAGTACCTGCACTTACAGCTATTAGTAGTGCAAGGACACTCTTCATCAGATTGCATCAGGCCGGTTCCTTGGCACCAGTAACAAGCCTTAAGGTTCTGTAAGGCTGAGCGTAGAAATTCCCCGGTCATCGATTGACCATGATCGTCGCGAGAACACTTACAGCAATTGCAGCAATCAATAGATACGGTAGAAACTTCTCAATCTTCATTTTTGGCACTTTTCATTATTAGGGGATGTAGTTAAAGCATCAGCAGTTTT
>Ga0208867_1000251_pt1 | contig 16404 bp, 26 predicted proteins | sample CryBogCBE05Oct08_FD_185505 | JGI IMG/M metagenome (GOLD analysis project Ga0208867, IMG submission 185505) | Freshwater microbial communities from Crystal Bog, Wisconsin, USA - CBE05Oct08 (SPAdes) (version 2) | ecosystem: Environmental > Aquatic > Freshwater > Lake | place: Crystal Bog... | reverse complement strand
CAACACAGCCGCTGAGGAGATCCGTAACCGCATACCGAGCCAACATATCTAGGAGCAGCTATGAAGCTAAAACCAGAATCAATTCGTAGGCGTATGGACTTCAATGATTTGATGGACAAATACGCACTGCGGATTCAACTGAAGGTAGATCAGAAATTTGAAGACAGAAACCCAGAGGAGATACCGATTGCTGCATGGGTTTATGTTTTTAGTGACAGGGACGTAGAGAGTTTTATGGATCATATTGTGGAGTTCACTTATGACGAAACCTTCAAGATGATAAAAAGAAACGTAGAGGCATTATGATCAAATATATCATCGTATTCATAATCGGATACCTTTTTGGTCATTCAAACTGCTACGCTCAGAACAATGTTCAAGGAGCGATGCAGTATTTGAATCAGTTCGGTCAGAGCGTGGGTTCAGTTATGCCTATCGGCAGCTCTCAGGTAATTCTGAATCAATACGGGCAACCCGTTGGATTTGTCGTACCCAGCGCGCTTGCTCCTGCCTCGTTACCGACGCCCCCATTGCCGCCTATGTTGCCTACTTTACCTTTGATGCCAGTTCTGGGGGTGGCTAAATGATACAACCAATTAAACCTGTATCGCCTGTTTACCCGACTCACAATAAGCAGCCGCCAAAGGATAGAAAATGACTGATTATAGATTACCTGAGAACCGTCTTGAATACTTCAAAGCGTTGTACACTATGAACCTTGAATACAAAGCACATCCAGGATTAGTTTATCTCTACATGCCTGCGCTCAAAAAGTATTATGGCTGGACGGATGAGCAGGCTCTTTGGTTTGCAACTATTAATGGGCACACTCAAAACCCAATTACTAGTTTAAAGATCATGGAGTTTATTCCTTCAATTCCTGAGAGTGATGTTGAGTGGAGAGCCGCGCATGCTCGCTTTAACAATGATTGGACTACTTTGAGTTTTGATTCTGACCGTAATAAGCAGAAGAAAGACACAATGAAAGGTCTTTATTCATATGCGCAACTCGTCAAGCAGCATGGCTCTCAAGTCAAGCTCTGGAGCGATGCTAACTATGAATCGCTATGGGCTAAGGCTAATAGCATTGTCAGCTTTGGACGACTGTCTACTTTCTCTTACCTTGAGTACATAAAAATTAACGGATACGGCTCTGATTGCACTACTTTGATGTTTAATGACTTTGACGGCTCGCGCTCTCATCGTAACGGCATGCTGTTTTTACTCGGAGCAGATGAGTATGTATTTGATAAGCGTCAGCCTAATTCACATTCAGGTAAGTATGATGATTTTGAGGCTATGTGTGATGGTTTAGAAATTAGAGCTGCTCAATTAATCAGAGGTATTAAGCCGCATCCTGACCTCGGTCGCTTTACGTTTGAGTCATGCCTGTGCCAATTCAAGAATGGATTCTTCAGTCGTCGGTATCCAGGAGTTTACTGCGACATGGGCTGGGACAGGATCAAATGGTACGACTCAAGAGGCTTTGAACGCTTGACTGAACCGTTCAAAGAGATCCGCTCTCAATACCTACCAGATTGGTTGCGTGAAGAATGCGAGAAGAAAATAACCCCGCGAGCTGATAAAGCAAAAATGTTTGCTGACACTGGTTCTCCTTTCCGTGCTGAACATATTTTAAAGGATCAGAAATGAAATCAAACAAAAAGAATATAAGCCAACAGTCTTTAGAGAATCTTGTGATTGCTTTGATGCAGTGCACTGATGAAGACGGATTGCTTTTAAACATTAGCCCAGCTACTGCATTTCAAGACTGGCTGCTTAATAAATACCCTGAAACAATTAGGAATATGTGGAAAAGACAACATGCTTTTGAAGTAGCACCAAAAGATTAAGCTATAATTTTTGTTCAATAACCGAAATAAAAGGTAAAACATGAATGTAATACTCTCACTCCGCGGAACTTCAGGCTCAGGTAAGACTACCGTAGCGCGTAAGTTTCTGACGGATTATCCATGTTCAGCGATAGCCGACCCTAATGGTAAAAAGAAACATTGGGGATATCATGTTGATCTACGTCAAGAAGGAATTACTCAGCCTCTTTACGTTGTCGGTAGTTATCAAAATACTTGCGGAGGTACAGATGGTATTAGTACTCAAGAAGAAATTGCAGAAAGAGCCTTGGCTGCTCATCCTCGTGGTCATGTCCTCCTTGAAGGTTTGTTACTCTCAAAAGTGGGTCCAGGAGCAATTACAACACAGATGCTCAAACCTACAGGAGCATACGTCGCGGCGATACTTGACACGCCCCTTGCCACCTGTCTACAGAGAGTGCAAGACCGTAGGAATGCCCGCGGAGAAGACAAACCATTTAACCCAAAAAACACTATAAGTGCGCATAAATCTACTTATGACGCATGTGTTAATTTACACAAGGCAGGGGGAGTAAAGATTATTACGATAGATCACACTGATGCTTTTAATGAGACTCTAGAAGTTATCAGAAAGGCAGAGAATGGCACTCTTTAATGAATTGGTAGCGTTTGTTAATGAACGTGAGCAGGTGCGTCTAAATAAGGATTCAGGCATGCTCCAGCCCTATACGCTTGACCCAATACTTAGCAAGTATCGTTTCTGCAATGTACGTCGCAGGGATGACCGAGTTAGCCAATGGTTAATCAATAATTATTATAGGAATGTTTCTGGTGATGTATGGTTTCGCGCCCTTCTCGCTCGTTTGATTAATTGGCCACCGACTCTTTTGCATTTGATGGATAATTTAGTAATACCGCGCCGCGCTGAAGACTTTAATGCTTATTTGTTTCTTGAATCTATGCATGAATTAGAAGCACGTAAAGAAAAGTTATACAGCTCGGCTTATATTGTTTACCCTACAATGGTCAAGGGTAATACAAAGTCAGTTAATCTTTGTGAGTATATCATTAAGCCTACAATAGACATGGCTAGTAAGATGCGTGGAGCAGTCGCTTCAGGTTCAATCAAGCATACTACTAATCAACTCGCGGAGGCTTTTGGTATTCAAACCTTTATAGCGGGGCAAGTGAGTGCAGATTTGACTTACCTACGCGGTCAACTTGACAATGCTATCGATCTCTACTCATGGGCACCAATGGGTCCAGGAAGTCAGCGCGGCTTAAACAGGCTACATGAACGTAAGTTGCTCAAAACCACTACCGAGAAGCAATTCAATCAAGAGTTAATTGAAGTTCGTGAGGCGGTAATAAGTTCAAACAGCGAATTTAAAGATTTAACCCTGCATGATTGTCAGAATATAATGTGTGAGTTTGACAAGTATCAAAGAGTAAAAACAGGAGAGGGTAAACCTCGTCAGAATTACAAACCAACGGTAGAATTTTAAATGAAAAAACGCGGAGTAAAGCCTTTTCCAATCGGTTCAACTAGGGTTACAGATTTAGGATACAGGCTTATAAAAACTGAAAGAAGCTGGGAAAGAGAACATAGATTTGTTTGGCGTGAAGCATTTGGTGAAATACCGGATAATTATGATATTCATCATAAAGACGGTAATAAGTTAAATAATCTTATAGATAATTTAGAAATGATTAGTCATTTAGAACATTCTATTTATCATTCTTCAGGTAGACCCGCTTGGAACAAAGGTATTAAAGGAAAAGCAAGTCATATGTCCAAAATGTTTATGTGTGTTGAATGCGGTCACATAAATAACGCTGGTAATTTAGCTAAGCATTTTAAATTAAGTTCGCATTTAATCAAACAGGAGTTCTAATAATGGAAATAAAAGCAATCAACGTCAATGAATTATTTACTGATATGCTCTGGCGTTTTAAAACGTCTGGCATTGAGGTGCAAACTCGTAACGGACCAGCAATCCGTATTGATGAACCAGTGTTAACCACAATCATAGAGCCGACTGAGCGCGTATTGTTCTTTGATAAACGTGACGCTAATCCGATATTTCACCTTATGGAATCAATCTGGATGCTCGCTGGGCGCAACGACGTAGCATTCCTAGAGCAATTTAATTCAACGATTAAGCAATTCAGCGATGATGGTGAAACATTTAACGCGGCGTATGGTCATCGTATGCGTAAGCATTTTGGATTTGATCAACTTAAGGAAGTAATCAAGCATCTTAAAAAAGATACAGCCTCACGTCAAGCAGTTATTCAGCTCTGGGATGCTTCTGACTTTAATAAAAGCACAAAAGACAAAGCTTGCAATCTTCAAATTGTATTTGCTATTGTGAACGGTTGTCTTGATATTACAATCTTTAATCGCTCGAATGATTTCTGGTGGGGATACTGCGGAGCAAATCCCGTTCACTTTTCTATTATTCAAGAATTCGTTGCGATTGCACTTGAGGTTCCAGTCGGTCAATACTTTACTGCCTCAAATAATTTGCACTTATATACTAAGTTATACAATGCTCAGCCGTATCTTGAGAATCCTCCATCAGCTGAGGTATTTGATGCCTATTCAAATGGGGTAGTCAAACCTAGTATTTTGTATCATGGCGATTGGGAATTATTTTTATTAGAATGTGAGTCATTCTGCAATGATCCATTCAAGAAAGGTGGATTCGTTAATCCTTTCTTTGAGTTTGTAGCCCAGCCTATGGCGATGGTCAGTTACGAGCGTAAAAATAAGATTAGCGACGGAAAAGCATGGGCAGAAAAGATTAGCGCCTCTGATTGGAAATTAGCAACTCAGCAGTATATTATGAATCGTGAGAAGAAAAAGTGAACAGACCTTTAACTCATAGTGAATGGATTGACAGTTTAGAAGATATCATCAATAAAACAAATAAGGAAATCATGAAAGCAAATGATAAGCAGGTAGGCGGTAAGCATTATAAGACAGAGGGTGAGCAGCACTGGGATAGAATCTATCGCTTATACGGCAGGGGTTACTTTGTCGGTTGCGCTACTAAGTACCTTGAGCGGTTTCACCTCAAGAACGGAAAAGAAGACTTAGAGAAAGCAATTCATTTTATTGAAAAGCTCAAAGAGTTAGAGTATCCAAATAAGGCTCTTGACGGTGGTCCAACCGAACGCTATGTGAATCAGGATTAATGGGAACTATTGTTTTTGATACCGAGGTCGCACCTAATATGTTCCTACTGATGGGTAAGATTCTTGAGAGCGGAGAGTACTTTGGCATCTGGGGAGATGAGGAAGACGCTCGTGAGAAGATTAAGTCTCTTTTCAAATCAAAGAATACATTCGTTAGCTTCAACGGTGCAAGATATGACATGCCCGTCATTAGTTATTTTCTATCAGGTCATTCATTTGCTGAGACAAAAGGTTTTGGGGATATCATTATTAATCAAAACTTGATGCCTTGGGATGCTGAAAAACAATTCAGATTCAAGATACCGATGATTGACCACATTGACTTGATTGAGGTTGCTCCGAGCTTTGTAAGTCTGAAGACTTACGGAGCGCGTATGAACATGCCTGTAGTTCAAGACCTACCGTTTCATCATTCTGAGGAAGTAGCATATAACGACAGACCAATGGTTTGGGATTACTGCAAGAATGACCTAGACACCACTGAGACTCTTTATAATAAACTGCAAGGGCAACTCCAGCTTAGAGTTGAAATTAGTAAGGAGTATGGTTTTGATGCTCGTTCTAAATCTGACTCGCAGGTAGCTGTACAGATGTTCCTGAAAAGGCTCGGAATAAAAAGAGGCGCGGTAAAGATTCCTGAAAGTATTCAATACATAAAACCTAATTTTATAAACTTTAAGCGGGATGATTTGAATGAGTTGGCTCTCAAGATGTCAAATCACGTATATGAAGTTAATCAATATACGGGTCATGTTATACTACCTGCGTTCTTAAAAGAAGATTTGATAATGATAAATAAAGGTATTTATCAAATGGGAGTCGGTGGACTTCATTCTCAACATGATAGGAAGGTTTGCTATGTTACTGACGATGAGTATCAAATTGTTGATTATGACGTTGCTAGTTATTACCCTAGCATTTTGCTTAATTGCAACCTCATACCTGTTAATACTGGTACAACCTTTATTGATGAGTATCGCAAAGTGTTCGAGAGACGATTAGAAGGTAAACGTCAAAAGAACATGGTGATTGCCGATTCATTACGGATTGCATTGAACGGCACATTCGGTAAAACAGCGAGTAAGTATTCCGCACTTTATTCCCCTGATGTGATGATTAATATTACCTTGACGGGGCAGCTAACTCTTTTGAACCTAATTGAGACTTTAGAGGATAACGGTGTTCAAGTGGTATCTGCCAATACGGACGGCATCATGCTCAGGCATAAACGGAATGAGGTTACAAAGGTTCATAAAATTGTCAAGGAGTTCAGTGAACTCACAGGTTTTATATTTGAGGACACTCCGTATCGAGTAGTAGCACTTAAAGACGTAAACAATTATTTTGCCGTAAAGCAGGATCGCTCAGTCAAAATCAAAGGTATATATAGCGCACCGACGCTCAGTAAGAACCCAACCGCGCCCGTAGTCTCAAAGGCAGTGGGACTCTGGCTAGCCTACGGTACAAAGTTTAAAGACACGGTAATGAATTCACCTCTAACAGACTTTATCAGCGTGCGCTCGGTAACTGGCGGCGGAGTTCAGGGTGATAAATACCTCGGTAAAACGGTGAGATGGTATCAAACGAGGGAACAGTTACCACCCCTTACTTATGCCTCAAACGGGAATAAAGTGGCAAAGACTGACGGAGCTAGGGAATGCATGACGTTACCGACTAGTATTCCTGAAGATTTAAACTACGATTGGTACTATAAGGAGATTATGAAGGTAATTAAAGATATTGGAGCAGAAAGATTTTTATAAGCTATAATTCAAACATAAACAAAATAACAGGAAAGGAAAAAATGCAAGATGAATTAAATCTAGAGCCAGCAGTAGTTTGGGTAGTAGACAACACCCAACGTAAAACTATCAAGGACGCAGCACGTTTTGGGGAAATTGAACACGTCTTTACTGACGTTCAGTATGAAGACCCCGTAGAGCATGCCCGAGATGTTTTAAAGGATTTCCAAGAAAATGATTACCTTTGTATGATTGGAGATCCAAAGTTGTCAGCAGTGTGCGTCGGAGTATTGGCGCAAAATAATCCTGGGAATGAAATTAAGTTGTTGCAGTTTGACAGCCGAACCTTTCAGTATTTTCCCGTGTATTTAAACTTTTAATAAAGGAAATAAACATGAGCTTTATGGATTCCCTTGTCAAGGGAAAGCAGGAACTACCTCCTCGAATTTGTATTTACGGAAATCATGGTATTGGTAAGAGCACAATCGCGGCTCAATTTCCAGCGCCAATTTTTGTTAATACTGAAGACGGTATTGATTCTCTTGACGTAACTTCATTCCCTCGCGCCGCTGAAATTGGTGACGTAGTAGGGGCAATCAAAACGCTGCTCAAAGAAGATCACGAATTCAAAACATTAGTTATCGACTCGGTAGATTGGCTAGTTGAACCTTTAATCTCTAAGAATGTTGAATCATCATACGACGCGAAAGACCTCGGGTACGGTAAGAATCAGGTTTACGTAGCAGAAGAATTCCGTGAGATCCTTCAGGGTCTAGACGCATTACGCCGCAAAAAGGGTATGAATATTGTTCTACTCGCTCATGCCTCTGTGGTTCGTTATGAGAACCCATTGACCGAGCCGTATGATAGATTTGTCCCTAAGTTACCTAACCGCTGTAATGCATTGTTGCAGGAATGGTGTGACGTAGTGGCGTATGCAGGCTTTAAGGTTATTGTCAAGAAGGCAGACGTCGGTTTTAATAATACGGTAAACCGTGGTATTACAACTGGTGAACGCTTATTGCACGTAACTGAAAGTCCAGCCTACATTGCAAAAAATCGTTATGCATGCCCTGATTCATTTGAGATGACCATTGAGGAAATCTCTAAAAATATACCTGTAGTATCTTAATAACCTAAAGGAGTAATAGAATGTCTAAATTTGGATTTGATTTAAATGAGTATGAAGTTGAAGAACGTAGTTTTGAGCCATTGCCTAAAGGCGATTATGAACTCAAATGTTCCGAGGCAGAAGAGAAAACAACTCAAAAAGGCGGCACAATGATCGCTGCGACTTTTGAAGTAGTTTCTGGTAAGTACGCTAACCGTAAGATTTGGAATAACTACAATATTCACAATGATTCAGAGAAGGCACAACGCATTGGCAGGGAGCAAGTTTCAGCATGGGCACGTGCCTGCGGTAAGCCAAACGCTACTTCGGTTGATGAATTGCTTGAGCGTAGTTTTACGGCGGTTCTTGATATTGAAAAGGGTACAAATGGTTACTCTGACCGTAACAAGATTGTCGGCTATGTTTCAAAGGATTCAGTTCCAGCCGCAAAGCCTAAAGTAAAAGAGCCATCATTGCTTGATTTAGAAGATGATGACCTAGACAAGGCAAAGCCAAAAGCAGAAGCCAAGGAAGGTAAAAAGAAGAATCCTTGGGATTAAGGTTTGTTCAGATCAGTGCAAGTTAATCGAAAGAACACGGAGCGGCTACCCCCGTTTGCATAGGTAGCCCCATTAATAACGCAATAAAGGAAATACATGGCAACTAAAAAACCAGCGCCAATTATGATCCCCGCAGCTGAGGATGAAATGATTGGAAGCATTTATAGCGGCATCAAGGCTCGTCAAGACAGACCAATGAGGTTGTCTAGGCTCGGTGCGTCAAGCATAGGAGAGGAATGCCTCAGGAAGATCTGGATGGATTGGCGCGGCTATGACAAAGTTGATTTTGACGGACGCATGCTACGCTTATTTGAAACAGGTAACCTACAGGAAGACCGAATCGTTTCAGATTTAAAGAATGCTGAATATCAAGTTTATGAAAAAGACTCTAACGGAGAGCAATTTACATTCACAGACAAAACAGGGCATTTTGTAGTCAAAACTGACGGAGTCATCAAGGGTATACCTTCAGCTGAGAATACCCCACATGTTCTTGAAATAAAAACACACAACAAAAAGTCTTTTGAGGAGTTAGAAAAGAAAGGTGTTGTCATTTCTAAGCCGATGCATTATTATCAAGTTCAGGCGGGAATGTTATTTAGCGGCATTGAACGCGGGTTATACCTCGCTCTTTCTAAAGACAATGAGGCTTTTTACGTTCGGCGCATAAAGCCAGACACGCACACTCAAAATGACATACTCAAACGTATTGATGTATTAGTTAATGCAGAAATACGTCCAGCGCGTATTGGTGAGAGTGATGAGGCTTACCCCTGCCGATGGTGCGACTTTAAAGAAGTGTGCTTTGATAAAAAGCCGCCGCTCAAAAACTGCCGTACATGCGAGTTCTCTAAACCTATTGAAGACGGAAAGTGGTTCTGCGAATCTTACGCCGTAGAGCTGCCTATGGAAACTCAATTGACAGGTTGTGAAGACAGTTACGTACAGAAAGGTAAATAATGGCTTATTTCAGTAGAAAAGAAGCGTTAGATTATGCTATGATTTATTGTGAGAAAATAGCTGAGGCTAAATTTCAAACTCCTACGGACTTTGTAGCAGTAGCTGAAATAATTTATGAATTTCTAAATAAAGATGGAGATATGAATGTCAAATGTACAATCAGAACATGAAGACAACGGCTTTGATGAATACTGGGAGCAGTTTAATAACATAGACGTCCTAAAAGCCTTAGCAAAAGAAATCTGGGATGACGCATTTAAAGCAGGTGGAAAGAAGCCTTGGTTCAGTTTGACTAAGGAGCAAATGAAAGCAATTCAAAATATGGACTTTGAGGAATAACATGGCAGACTTTTATTTAGGTATTGATCCAGGAACTTATGGCGCACTCGCAGTGCTAGACAAAGGCGGCGCAATTGTTGACATATATGATATGCCAACTCTTGAGTATGTTTCTGGTAAGTCCAAAAAGCAGAGAGTAAACCCGCAGGCAATTTGTGCTGAACTTCGCTTATTCAAAACTCAATCGGTAGAAGGAATGATTGAGCAGGTGAACGCAATGCCAGGACAAGGCGTAACGAGTATGTTCTCTTTTGGACGTTCACTCGGTATTCTTGAGGGGACACTCGCAGGTCTTGATATTCCCTACACCCTCGTTACCCCGCAGGTGTGGAAGAAGGCTATGGGAGCAAATGCATCTAAAGACGGAGCACGGGAGATGGCGATGCGACTCTGGCCATCAAAATCTGAACTCTTTAAACGTAAAAAAGATGACGGACGAGCTGAAGCTGCATTGCTAGCCTTGTATCTTTTGAGGACTAGGAATGGAAGATAAACTCAAAGATGCTCATACTGCAATCATGGCTAGCGGAGTTTGGATATGCTTTGAAAAGCAGCCTACAATAAAAGAAGTTGATGAGGCGCGTAGGCTTTTGAATCAATTAACCGATGAACTCATAAAGGAGAAATTAGATGCTGACTCGGCAACTGATACCCAGACGGGATAAAAGCCCAATGGCGACTCGCAGGCGGCAGTCTCGTCATGAAATTTTATCAAGATTTAATTTTTTAAGAGCAACAGTAAGCGTAGGTCGGTATAAACCTTGTAGATGGTGGCAGAACAAATATCCAAATTATAGAAAATGGGAGTATAGAAATGAAAAGAATTGATGAGTTAGCATTATTGGAAGATCAATTTTCTAAAGAGCAGAAAAAAGTTACTTTAATAATGTTGATTATTCAAGCTGTTGAAAATGTTGAAAAACTAATTGAGGGTAATCCTGAATTTATAGAATCACCTATGACGTATAATCTTGTAGGAGGTATTATTGATCAACTCAAAGCAAACGTACCTAGTATTTATAAACCTGCGGAATACTCGCTTGAACAACAAATAAAATGCGGTGATGGGCAACCCGCACAACCTTTATTCGGAGGAAAATATGGCAACTAAACCGAGCGGATTCGGTGATGCACCAATCAAAGGTGAGGGACAATCTTTAAATAACACTTATGGATTTGCAGAAGACTACGTTCCACCACCTCCGAAACATGAAACAACTTATGTAGAGCGTAGAATTCCTGAGCATTTAGAAGATGAAGCGCATACGTTAATAGATAATTGGTTAATATCAAAGGGCTATGACCCAGAGGAGATTTAAATGGCGACTAAGAAAATCGCAGTAAAAGAAGAACCTAAAGTAGAAGTAAAACAGACTGAAGCTGAAATCCGTAAAGAGATTGAAGAATTAACCATGCAAGGTCGGGATGCCCCAATGACAGATCAAATTTACGGTATAGTAAAACCAATCCCAAAAGATCCAACGGACATTTTACCAGAGCCCAATGGATTGTTACAGGGGGTAACTGATCCATTGCAACGATTTATAAATATGTATCAGCCAGGAGAGTTTGTAATGCGTCAAAACTTCAGGAAGCACCTACTCCAAGTTTTAGAAGATTGGCGTGAACAATTTGACCCACAAAAGGAGATTGAAGATGAATGATCACATTTGGACAGCTGCAGGCACTGATATTACAATCCGCTGGAAAATGGCGGGTTGGACTCCTCCGTCAGAACTGCAAGAGTATAAAGACAAGTGGAAGTATTATCAAGAACTTCCACTCCGTTCTCTTGATGCCAATGCTAAGGAACAATACGAAATGGTTCTAAAGCGAGCTAAAGTATCTCGTATTAGATAAAAAGATCCCGCCTAAAGGCGGGATTAAAGAGGAAATTATTTCCAGAGATTTTTAGCTTTACCTGCTTCATAAACTAAAGGTGCTCCAATTGCCAAGCCAGTACCTATAACTTTTGCAGGGGGATAAGGTGTTAAACTAGCTAATCCACCTAATCCACCTACAGTGTGTGCGATTCCTGCAGCAGTGCGACCTTCATTTAGGTCTTTTGCAGCTTCATATAAATCATATGCTCCGAATCCACCTGTAATCGGTCCAGCCATTTTAGCACCCACCCACTTTGCACCGTTCCAGACTTTTCCCATGTTTGTAAGTTCGGGTAAAGCGGCAGATTCCTGAAGCAAATGCGCTTTGTCTGCTAGGCGAGCTGCCATTTCTTTATTTCGCGTTACGTCAGTGGGGATTGTACCTTTTAACTTTGCTAATTGATCTTCTAAAGACATAAATTCAGATTTAGCTTGATTGTGCGCCGCTGTAGCCTCTGCTAAGCGAGCACGAGCTGCATCAGCCACGCTAGTATCTACTTTTTCAGCTCCACGAGCAGAGCTGGGCATGGTAGGTAATAAAAGATTTGACCGTTCAGGTACCATAGCGTATCCAGGACCAATCTTTGCCTCAGCATTTTTGACCTGCTTCATAATGTCCCAAACACCTTCTTCATTTTTGGTAGTGTCAATTGCACGAGCAGCATCAAAATCAGTTAAGCCGTAAGACTTACCATAATTCTCAGTAGCAACTCCTCCGAGGGGCTTCACGACGTTTTTACCCTGAGCTGGGGGTAAGCCTTCATCCATTGGAATTAACTTACCTAACTCCGTTTTCTGAGTAGATGGAGTGTATATTCCGTGCTTAGCAGCTTCTTTTTGAGCGAGCTTGAGTTCAGCCTCAGCATCTTTGAGAACAGTATGGGCGGCTTGATGCTGCTGATGAGTATTTAAAATATTTTCAGCATGAGCCTGATGCGCTCTCTCAAACGCATTTTGAGCTACGTTTGCATTTACTTTTGCTGTATTCAATGCAGCGTCGGTAACTGGAGCTTTTACAACTTCTTCTACCATCGGTTGATTAAATACTTTACCCGCTATTCCGCCCGCAATTGCCGAACCAATGTCACCCGCATCAAAGGTAGAAGGGGCACTTGTAACAGTTACTGAACCACTAGGGGAACCAGATTCACCTTGAGTCAAATTAAACAGTTCAGGATGATCTTGTTTAAATTGAGACGCTACAGGGTCTTCACCTTGAGTATTAGGGGGTTGAGTTGTTCCCTCTTGAGTATTTGCAAATAACTCAGGATGATCTTGTTGAAACTGCTGCGCAATAGCATCGGACATAATGAACCTTATTGTTGCGGTTTATATTTATAGTTATTGCTTAAATAACTATAGTATTGAGCATACTTCTCAGGAACTTGACGGAAGGGTGATTGTTTAGAATTAAAGAATTCATTCAAATGCGTATTGGCGTAATTCTCACCTTTTTCATTTACCCAGTCAGAATAAGCATCGCGCACTGCGAGGTTTTTAGAATTCTCTAACTTACGTTGAGCCGCCCATTTGTCAATAAATTGAGGAATATTACCCATGTTAGAGTTAATAGCCTGCATTTGCATATCTTCATAGTTCGTCAAGCGAGCACCGAAAGCTGATTGACGGCTAGTCTTGAGGTTCATAATAACTTGATTAGCGAGGATGTTTGCTGCCTCACTAGCTGCCGCTTTCTGCTCAGTATTCAAAGTGGAGTTACGTACGAGTGAATCAAAGTTAGTTTTTAAATGACCAATGTCACCCACGGTAACACCTTCATCACCTGCGGACATGCCGATCTTTGCGAGCTTTTTGACAAAGGAATCTTCATCACCTGCCTGCAGGACGCCGAAGATTTGATTCGCATCTTTACGAGTGGCGATGTTGTGTAGGCGATCCAACTGCGCATTAGAAGTTACAAATGCGTCAGGCATTTCACCAGTTAAAGCATCACGCATAGTGTTATATTGCTTATTACCTGCAACGGCTTGTTCTTTAAGGACTGCCTGTTGTCCCGCGACACCCATGCCTGAAGGTTCAGCTCCGGACGCAGGCTTTTGAGCATTTTGAGGTGCTTGACCTTTTTGAAATAACAATGAAGGGTCAACAGGTTTTCCGTTCTTATCAAGAATACCGAACTCAACATGAGGACCAGTTGACCTACCAGTAGAACCTACCGTGCCGAGTGCTTGACCTTGAGTGAGGTCATCTCCCTGCTTAACATTCACATCATTCAAATGTGCGTAATATGAGGTTGTTCCGTTAGGATGCTCAACAATAACACGGTTACCGAATCCATCAGGAGACTTTTCGATTGAAGCAACTTTTCCTGGTAATACGGCTTGAACTGGGGAATTGAGAGGAGCGGCAAAATCAATACCGCCGTGCATTTCAGTTTTAGCAGTGTCCATTGGATTCTTACGTTCACCGAATGGGCTAGAAATTGTGGCTTTTTCAACAGGGTAATTGAGTCCAAAACCACTTTGAGCTACAGGTTGAACCTCAGGTTTTTTCAACATTCCTGGGAATTCAGCTTCTAAGCGAGCAGATGCTACATCAGCATTAGACTTCTCAGCTCCAGCCTTAACTGATTCATTACTGAAGCCGATCATATTTTTTAAAATTTCACCGCGAGCAGGGGAAAGAGAAGCTACCAGCGGATAAATAGATTGCAACTTAGCGGATTGATCAGCATTAACATTACCTGAACTGAGAGCATTCGGTACTTCATTAGGAGCCACCCCGAGGGTTGTACCCATCAGCGCGAGAGCTTTTGCGTCATTCTGCATGGTATATTTTTGACCAGCAATTTGAGCACGCATCATAGCTAGGCTAGGAGCGAGTTCTTTCTCGCGCTCAATGTCCTTACCGATTGCGCCCGCTGCATTACCCGCAGATTCAGCGAATGAACCCCCGCGAGTAGGAGCGAGGAAGCCTTGAGCTACGTTAAACCAGTTTGTACCACCACGGTTCTCAAGGGAATCCGCGACTTTACTTAATGCGTCAACATAAGCCTGCTGAGCTTCTGGATCTGTACCGATTCCCGCAGGGGCTGCGGGTAATGCGCCTATAGTTGCCATATATTTTCCTTAAGATTCAAATGTACTTGTGTCATTCAAATGTACCTGTGTCAGTGTTGTATGTTAAAGTATTCCCACTTGAATCAGTAGCTGTCATCGTATTGGGATCAAAGTTACTATATCCATAAGCATTAGCTATATTTGCAGCGGCGGCATCAGTTGAACCTGCAGCATATTGGCTGCTGTTGTCTGGACCCGTACTTACTGCGCTAGTAGTATCTGTACTTCCATTACCTCCAAAATTAATAGTAGGTAAAGCGTTAACTAACTTGCTTAATCCAGTTGACAAACCAGAAATTCCAGAAGTACCTAATAGCGCTGAACCAACACCTGCAATCTGTGCGAGAGGAGAAGTATTGTAAGCTCCAGGAATCGGTCCAGTATAAGTTGAACTGGTCGCTGTTGGGATTGTAGCACCTTTGAGCAGGTTTGATTCTGCTGTAAGTTGAGACATTGGGAACAACTGGGCATTTTGACCAATAGTTTGCTGCTGAGCACCGAGGGTAGATAAAGCATTAACGTCACCCAGACCGAGGTTCTGAGTAGTCGTAGCGAGGTTACCTAATGTATTTGCAGCATTTAACTTATTAGTTTGATCTTGCTGTAATGCGGTTTGCTGTTGAGCGAGTATACCAAGGTCAGCATTAGAAAGGGTTTGACCAAGGGCTTGAGCGCCGCGAGTAGAACCGAATTGACCTGAACCTACAATTCCCGCTGTAGCTTGAGGTGCAAGATTAGCCGCGATATTTGCTTGCCCATAATTGCCAATAGCGTCAGCTAGACTAGTTCCACCTACGCTAGAAGCAAGGTTAGTAGCATTAGTCAAGGCGGGTTGGTAATTACCTACGTTTTGACCTACCTGTTGAAATGCTTGAGTCTGTAAAGGTTGAGCACCCACATATTGAGCACCTTGAGCCGCACCCGCGCCTTGAGTAGCTAACTGATTCAAATAATCAGTATAAAATTGCGGAGTAGCAGTCGCTTGAGCTTGAGTGGTAGTAATGTTAGGCAGGGCTGTGCCTTGAGTTAAAGAGCCTGTTCCTGGAGCTGAACCTGCGGTTACGCCTAAGTTTGGAGGTAATGCACCCACTGCAGGGGTATAAGCCATATTATTGTTTCCTGTATTTGGTGATGCTGTAGGTAATAATGAAGATAAACCCCCGCCAGCCGTTGGGGTTATAGGTAAATTTCCAGTTGGCGTTGCATTCACATAACCTTGATAATCTGCTGGAGAACTAGCATTTGTCCAATCTTGATAGGTTGGACCCATAGCTGCTATAGATGGTCCATTAGGATTACCCATTGATGCGTAATTTCCTGAAAATTGATTATAGGCAGCTTGATTCTGACCTTGATAAGGATTTGATGCGCCATTTGCAAGTGGTAATGCATTTAATGTGCCATATGGGTCAGTGCTTACACCTTGTTGTGGCATTGGTGCAATTGAGCCGCCTAAAGTTGAAGCTCCACCTACAGAAGTATCTAAAGCTGCCATGACTATCCTTTATGCCGTTTTAAGGCTTCTTTCATGTAAGCTAACGGATTAGCCTTTGGAGGGATTTTGTCAACTGGAGCCGCACGTTTATGCGCACGTACAGATTGACGAAAATGATCTAAGAACTTTGCACCAGCCTCAGATGAACCATCACCGAGTGCCGCTACAGTATCAGCATCAAACACGTATTCATCATTAGCG
>Ga0208867_1000248_pt1 | contig 16543 bp, 13 predicted proteins | sample CryBogCBE05Oct08_FD_185505 | JGI IMG/M metagenome (GOLD analysis project Ga0208867, IMG submission 185505) | Freshwater microbial communities from Crystal Bog, Wisconsin, USA - CBE05Oct08 (SPAdes) (version 2) | ecosystem: Environmental > Aquatic > Freshwater > Lake | place: Crystal Bog... | reverse complement strand
TGTACCATGCTTGTAACCTTGCAACGACTTGGAATTGTACCCTCGTTCAGCAGACCTGGGGTCAGTAATGATCATGCCTACTGAGAATCGCTTTTTAAGACGATGAAGTACGGTCATACGTATCCCAGCAAACCGTTCCAAAGCCTCGAAAAGACAAGACTTAGGTCAAAGGGTTTGTAGATGGGTAATGATCATTGACATGGCGCAATTTCTTTTACCACACCAAATTCAAGACACGAAGGCGAGGATTTAGAAATTTTAAAAAGAAGGCATGCTGTTTATCAAGAAGCTCAAGAACAACTCCCCTTCTCGTTGGTCTGGACAAACTAGAAATTGGGAAAAAATGGACACCGTTGAATTTCATGGCTTGAAAGTGATGTGTAATTTTGTGAGACCCAATGATGCAGGGTGACCAAGCGGTCGAGGCGACAACTGTCCTGAAACATACCGCTTTGCCATTGGCTTGTTTATAGCGATAACCCCTATCTCCAGTGTTGCGTTTTATTTCACGAGTGATGGTAGATGGGTGGCATTGAAGTATTCGGGCAATCTCAGCCGTTGATGTCTTCGTTGCTCTCAGTGCGTAAATTTGTGACCTTTTTTCTAAATTCAAGTGATTGTAACCTCTTGGCATGATAAACTCCTTCAATTTTAATCTTGAGGCTATCCTATTTTTTTGGCTCAGTATAACTAGTGTTTTAATTTATATCTCAATAATGCAGTTCGCGGTTGAAGGGGCCCGGACAAAAAAATGTAGAAATTCTATATTATTCACTTGATCTTATTTGGAAGCCTCGAGGAGGTTTGGTTCGATTTGTATTCGTGATTGATCCTCAGCATGGCAAATTCATTTTGATGAGTACGGACCTGATTCTCGATCCGCTTGATGTAGTACGTATTTATGGATTTAGATTTAAAATAGAGGTGTCTTTCAAGTCATCTCTTAGAATTTTAGGAGCTTATAGCTACCGTTTTTGGTCAAAGCTCATGAATTTGAATCGTCGAGGATCTGGAGATCAAAATCTTGATGAAAAATCAGAAAATTATTGTAAGGCGATTTTCAAGAAATTTTTAGCTTACGAAGCTCTACATACAAACATTGCACAAGGTTTGTTGCAATACCTCTGTGCTACTTTTCCAAAAACAGTTTGGGAGTGCTTTGGCTCTTGGATGAGGACAATTCGTGATGATATCAGTCCTTCCGAACAGGTAACGGCTACCGCTCTGCATTATTCTCTTCCTGAATTTCTCAAGGATTCCTCCGATGACTCAAACTTCAAGAAATTCATGAAGCAAAAAATTGACGTCAATCGATCTGATGGAATAAAATTCGCTTCTTAGCGAAGCTTTATATTTTTTAAAATGGATAATAATATATCCAAGGGATATCTCTGTTTTTACTTACAAAAGAACCCTTTTCATTCTTCGTAAGTTTTTCTCTTGTATCTTACTGTTATGTTAAAAAGATAATTTAGATTTTCAAAAACGAGATATTAAGATTCACTAAAAGAAAGTTTTTTCAATTTATTTTTAATCTCGATTTTATAATGCATCAAGTCAAAACTCGTCACTCTCAAGTTAAGTTACTGCATATTTTATAAGTTCAGGCAATCTCTTGTTCTAAGCCATTTAAAGATACCCTAAAGCCAGACGTTGCATTACTCAACGTCCCAAGCCTAACCTTGGTTTAAAACTTTTACAAGAGTTTTTTTAATCTTTTTTTAACTTTCGTCAACTTTAAATTGATGCATCATTTGTGACTTTAAACACCGATTTTTAACTTTTTCTTGTTTTAGACATTTGCCTCCCTTGAAATTTTAATTGTTTGTCTATAAAATTACAAACAACATGAGCATTATTTTGTACATATCCAGTACTTGCTCCCCTTGCTGTACTCTTAAATTTTTTCATATGATATTGAAGCTGAAAGCTACGCAAGTGAAAGGTATCTTATACTTTTATTTGGTAATTGATACAAAAAACAAGAAAGCATGACTTCTTAGCGATTAACCAAATGTCTTTTTCGAATCTTTTTTCACTAACTGGGTTAGGCTACCACAATCCGTGATAAATTTCTTTAGTTATTTAGTTTCTGTTTCAATGCTAATAGGTTGAGTAGCCGATGCGTTCTTTCGTCCCAAGCATACTCTATTTGAACTGCGATCATCAAAATTAAGCGAGGGAGAATTTTAATTATTTTTAATGTTATTTCTGTTCTTTACACAACTTAATGAGCGGATACTAAAAATCATTGATGAAGCTATCCCTTTTTCCTGCAAAGCAATGGTATGGCTTAAAACCTAAGCCCACTATTTTCAAAACTTGGCAATTCAACAATCAGGAATCCCCACCTCACGAAACCTTGCACTTCGCCTGATTTGACAATTCCTCAAAAAAATGCCATGAATACTGATTAGCAGATGAATCCTACAAATGCATGCAGTAAAAAACAATCTTTTCAGAAGAAAGTCAAAGAAAAATCTCCGATCAAGTGGAGCCTAGCATCAGATCAAAAAGAGAAAAGTACCTCAAAAGAAAAATCCATGACTTATATGCTCATCCCTTACCTCGGTTTTGGCACATTAACTGGTATCACCGCAAGTCTCTTTGGCTTGGGAGGTGGCCTGATTGTGGTGCCAACCCTCTTGTGGTTACTGCCATCTGAGGGCATACCCCATGAAATCGTGATGCATGCAGCCATTGCAACATCACTTGCTGTCATGATCCTCAATTCCCTGAACTCAACCTACCACCATGCCATCAGAGGCAATATCTTGTGGAAAAAAGTTTACACACTATCCCCCTGCATTGCCGTTGGTTCTCTGATTGGGGTATGGAGTTCGGGATTTCTCTCCCATCCCATCATGAAAACATGCTTTGTCCTCTTCATGGGATACACTATCTTCAAGACCCTCCTCAGCAAGCATTTTATCTACGCATCTTCCGAGAAAAAGCTCGTAAAACCCTCGATACTGACCACCTATCTCCTGGGTATGACGATAGGGTTTATTGCAACGACCTTAGGTATCGGCGGAAGTGTCATGACAATACCCTTACTCCGCAGATGGAATGCCAAAATGGTCCAAGCAACAGCTACAGCCAATCCTTTAAGTATTCCCATTGCTCTGGTTGGCAGTCTCGGGAATCTGGTATTCCTTCATAACGATGCCCCCTTACCCCATTTCTTAGGCTGGATCTACCTTCCCGCTTTTTTGGGTATTGCCATCGGTGGCTTTTTGGGAGTTCCCATGGGGGTGAAAATATCCAAGCTTATCCCAGATCAAGCATTTGCCAAGATGTACATGGCACTTCTCATCCTTGCTCTACTAGCGGTACTCGCACACTGAGATGAAAAAAGTCAGGATCCTACAGAATATCTCTTTCAAAATCACCCCTGTGCTGAAGGATGCGCTCACATTTTTCAATGATTGCCTTTTCCAAAGATCTACGAAAGTCATAGGGATCTAAAGGCAGATAATCCGCAAGCCGAGTCATCACTTCAGATGCATACCCACAAGGAGCAATCTTCGAAAAACCCTCAAGTCCATTCACACAATTCAAACCCAAGCCGTGGTAACTCACCCATTTTCGAATCGCAATGCCTATCGATGCAAGCTTCTTCAAACCCACACCATCTCGAATCCAAATCCCACTTGCTTGCTCTTTTCGACACACAGGAAGTTCATAATCCTCAAGCACCTCTAATAAAATCTGCTCCCATTGCCTTAAAAATCCCACAATGTCTTGAAAAGGTGCCATCCCCTTACCATCTAATTTCATGATGGGATAAATCACTAATTGCCCAGGACCATGGTAGGTTAAATCTCCCCCACGCTCTGTCTCAGAAAAAGCCATGCCTTGCAAGGCATGGGGATCCAAAGGCATGTGCCTGGGCCCAGGCTTCCCGGTAAATTGAAGACCTCTTCCTTGCGTGATGACAGGCGCATGCTCTAAAAACAAGACAGTATCGGAAATCCGATCTTCCACCCTCAAAGCCACTAACCTCTGCTGAAGATCCCTCAGAGTAACATAATCACAAAGTCCCTCAAGAGACCAAAACTGAATCCTTTTTTTTCTGTACCACATGAATCGCGTGCCCTAAAGCAGCCTCTGCTGCCTCCTTCAAGGTCTCCGATAAAGTCGGATGAGGATGAATCGTCAGTGCAAGATCTTCCATAAAAGCTCCGAGCTCTAAGCCCAAAGAAGCCTCTGAAATGAGATTAGAAGCCTCCGCTCCAACAATATGGACCCCCAAAAGCCTGCCTGTTTTTTTATCTCCCACAACCTTCACTAATCCATCCGAAGATCCAATAGACAAAGCACGACCATTAGCCTGATAAGGAAACGTTCCCACCTCAACAGAAACCCCATGCTGCTTAGCCTCTTGCTCCGTCCAACCCACGCTTGCAATCTCAGGATCAGTGAAAACAACATAAGGCATACCCAAAGCATCAAAACGACTCGGAAGTCCCGCAATTACTTCTGCAGCGATCATACCTTCCTGAGATCCTTTGTGCGCAAGCAAAGGAGGACCAGCAATATCCCCGATCGCATAAAGGTGAGCCACCTCAGTTCTCTGCTGCGCATCCACCTTCAAAAATCCTCGATCGTCCGTCTGTAAACCCACTTTCTCAAGACCCAAACCCTTTGAATTAGGGGTCCTTCCTACCGTCACTAAAACCTTCTCAACTTGAACTTTCTGCTCTTTTTTTCCATCCGAAAAAGTCACTTCTTGTAAATCTCCCTGAGACTTACACGCACGTACTTGACTATTCGGATGAAGAAGAACCCCCTTTTTTTCCAATCGCTTCAAGACCACCTGAGTTAAAGCAGGATCTACCTGTGCTAAAAATTGTCCAGATTCTACAATATGCACCTTCGTTCCCAATTTAGAATAAAAAGTCCCGAGCTCCAAACCGATATAGCCCCCTCCAATACAGAGCATGGACGAAGGAATCGTCTTCAAATTCAAAGCTGCGGTACTATCTAAAATCTTTTCTTGATCCACAGCAATACTAGGAATCTTCGTAGGAGAAGAACCCGTAGCAATCACACAGGAGTCAAAAGAACACCTCCAATTTCCTTCAGCTGATTTCACCTCAAGTGTCTTAGCATCCAAAAAACGCGCTTCTCCCGCTAAAAAATCGCAAGCATTCGCCTTCAATAAAGACTTCACCCCCGAAGTCAATTGAGCAACGATGCCATCCTTCCAACGCATCATTTGCTCCAGATGTACCTTAACCCCAGAAATCTCAATGCCCATCGGTCCTGCATGCTTCGCTTTCTCCAAAATCCCAGCTGCATGGATGAGCGCTTTCGAAGGAATACAACCCCGATTCAGACAAACCCCCCCTACTTCCGCTCGATCAACAACCATCACTTTTTTCCCAAGCTGAGCTAATCGAATCGCACAAACATAACCCGCAGGACCAGCTCCCAGAACCACTACCTCAGTTTTTTTTTCAGCATATTTCATCATGCACCCTAGATCAGTCCTAAAAGATGAGGACTTTGCAAAAACTCAAGCATCAGCTTCATGTACTCAGCCCCCACCGCTCCATCCACCACACGATGGTCCAACGAGACAGAAAAGTAACTCCAATCCCGAATCACAATCGATCCCTCGATCACAACCGGCTTCTTAAAAATCTTATTGAATCCTACAATCGCAACTTCAGGATAATTAATGATCGGAGTCGAAAACAATCCCCCGATAGAACCAATATTCGTAAGTGTAATGGTACTTCCTTGGAAATCCTCCAAAGTCAATTTCTGGTTTTTTGCACGCTCCACAAGATCCGCAATCTGCTGGGCAATTTCCAAAATAGACCTCTGAGATACTGATCTCACCACAGGTGCAGTCAATCCTTCGTCCGTTTGAATCGACAAACCAATATGACAATCCTCTTGGTATACAATCTCCCCTCGAGCTTCATCCAAAAAAGCGTTCAGCAACGGATACTCTTTTAATGCCAAAGCCATCGCCTTCATCACAAAAGGCAAATACGTAAGCTTCACTCCACGTTTCGCGGCAAAAATCTTAGCCTCTGCTCGAAGCGCCACTAAAGCCGTCATATCTGCTTCTTCTACATAGGTAAAATGAGCCGCCCGATCTTTAGAAAGTCGCATTTTTTCGGCAATTTTCTTTCTCAATCCTCGAAAAGGAACACGGTTTTCATGCGAAGACGGCATGCACCTTTCATGTGCAAAAGAAGTCGCTTTCGGCTTCTTCAAGTCCTCTTTCATCACCCGACCCTGAGGCCCACTTCCACATACCTGCGAAAGATCCACTCCAGACTCACGCGCAAGCTTCCTCACCGAAGGAGCAGCAAGCACCCTCGTTGCCAAAGAAACTTCAGAAATAGAGGGATTTGCGGAAATACTTTCCTTCTCAGGCGCTGCTTTCGGAGACTTCCCTGAAGCCTGATACGTGAGCAAAACCTCCCCCACCGCAACCACACGACCTACCTGTACTCGAAGCTCCTGAAGGACTCCTTGAAAAGGAGAAGGAATTTCAATCGTCGCTTTATCTGTCATGATCTCACAAAGAGGTTGATCATAAGCAACGCTATCTCCTGCCTTCACCCTCCATTTTAAAAACTCTCCCTCGTAAACTCCCTCACCGAGCTCTGGTAATTGAAACTCCATGCCTCTTTCCTTTCTCTGAATCTATCCATCCCTGCACCCTATCAGCCGCACGATAACTAGAGCGCACCATAGGACCCGCTGCTACATACAAAAAACCATAGGATTCAGCTTTTTTCTGAAGCTTTTCAAACTCTTCCACGCTCCAGTAACGCTGCACCGGAAGGTGCCGAGAAGAAGGCCTCAAATACTGCCCTAAAGTCAGAATATCAACTTCATGCTTTCTCAAATCTGCAAAAGCTGTCTCTAACTCTTCTTCTTGCTCCCCTAAACCGAGCATCAAGCTACTTTTCGTCAAAAGCTTCCACCCCTGCCTTCGCGCATAATCCTTAGCGGCACTTAAAGTCAATAAGGATTGGTAATAATTGGCCCGAGGATCACGAACTTGGTACTGCAATCTCTGGACAGTCTCTACATTATGTGCATAAACATCCAAACGAGCATCTACAATCGTTTCAATGGCACGTATATCTCCTTGAAAATCAGGAACCAGCGCCTCTACCACCAAATGGGAGTCTCGTTGCTTAATCCCTACAATGGTCTCGGCAAAATGCGCAGAACCTTGATCCGGTAAATCATCTCGATCCACAGAAGTAAGGACCACATACCTTAATCCTAAACGAGCAATGCTCTGAGCAATATGTCTGGGCTCATCAGGGTCCAAAGGAGGAGGAACGCGTGCTGTTTTAATCGCACAAAAACGACAAGCACGTGTGCAAGTATCGCCTCCCAGCATGAAAGTTGCCGTTCCACTCGCCCAACACTCAGCAATATTTGGGCAATGGGCTTCTTCACAGACAGTATTCAATCCTCTCTCACGTAAAAGACCTTGAATTTTCTTGTAAGTAGGACCAGCAGGAGGACGAACTTTCAGCCAGGAAGGTTTTGCCATCGGAGCAAACTTCTCCGCCTGACTCGGAGGCAAGGGCCTAGCAAGGTCCTTAGCTGGAATAAAGTCCTGAGAAAAATCGGATAAAATAGGGAGATGAAGAACTATTGCCATGAGCTATTGAGACCGGTTATACTGAATCTGAGCTTCGGAAGCAATAGTGATTGCAAGGGGGGTAGGATTCGAAGGCTTTCAAAAATCCAAGGCCAGATCTCACTCATGGTGGTTTTCATGTTCACCACCTTCTTGCTTCTTTTTGCCTTCGTCATCAATACAGGCATGCTCGTGAACGCCAAAATTAATTTACAAAATGCTGCCGACGTTGCCGCTTACGCAGGAGCAGCAGTTCAAGCACGACAATTGACCTACATCTCTTACCTGAATTACGAAATGAGGAGGCAGTGGAAGAAATTCTTGTTTCGCATCTACATCATCGCCAATCAAGCCCAAGATGCCTTCGCAGATGCGCAAGGCAAAAGCGGCCCCATGCAATACTACCCGAATGCCCAACATCCAGGTGCCGATTACCTCGTGCCTTCTACCTGCATTATTTTTAATGCCAATGACAATTACTGCCACTTAGAAGTTCAGTCAAAAATCATCATCAGCGATGAAACCTACCTAGACCAAATTGCTGACACCTTAAGAAGCCAACTCCAACAAATTGAATCCATTCGTCAAAACAATTGCCATGGTATCGGCTTAACCAACCTCATGGTCAATCTTTACTGGCTTTACAATACGGATCCAAGTCTACAAAATTCATTGAGTGGAGGAAACTTAGGGCAAGCAGAAAAGAATACCCTGAATATCGTTCAGTCTTTCACGACAGGTTTAGGTATTGTTCCAAGAGAACTCATTTTAAAATACCGTATCCAAACACTAGCAAGTTACCTGAACACCCAAGCTCAATTAGGAATCACTTCAGAAAACATCGCGTCCTGGCAACAAGGTCCCGATCCCGCGATGTACGAAAGAAGCATTCAGGCATTTCAATCGGCTTACTACACCTTAGGCAACCACACTTTTCCTCAATCAACGATCAGCATGGACGAGTTACTCCCTTCAACAGTGCTCCTGTTGCAACCCATCCTTCAAGCTTTTGATACCTGGGCTATTGACCCGATTTTACAACCTGCAGACGCCAATGGTGCAGCGGATTGCGCAAACACGCTGATTCCGATTTCTGTGACCAATCAACTCACTTTGGGTTTTTTTAAAGATCCTTCAGTGCTGACGTACTATGCTGTGCGGCTCAAAGCCAAAGCACGAGTTTTATTCTCTCCTTTCGGAGATATAGAATTAAAAGCTTACTCAGCCGCACAACCTTTTGGAAGTCGCATTGGACCCAACCTCCCCGCCAACTCATTTGCGCATCAAGCAAGTGCAGCCAACCAATCGTTCACTCCAGGAAGCGGTGGGACCACCGGCTATATCCCTAATCTGCCTGTGCTTCAAACTGATCCAGATGTTCCCTCCGCAAATACAGGATGGAACAATCAAGCCATGGTCACAAAAATGTTTCAAATATTCAGTACCAATAATGCCAATGGATCAAGCATCGAAGAGACTTACCTGCAGGCTATGGCTCCTAATCCTTACGAAGCAACTCGGTACAATATCATCAATGATCTTGGTCAAGATCCGAATGTCAGAAACTTTGGAACCGATGGCTATGCTGCTTTCTGGGCTCCCGTTTTCTCCCCGGCACAAAATGCCGCCGCTATTCAAACGCAAATACAAGAAGATTTTCAAAATTTATTTAGCACGAATGCCCAAACTTCAAGTTCAAGCGGAGCAGGAGTGGTTGCTCCCAATGCCGTCTCGAATATCCAACAAACAGTCACAGAAGGATTCACCCGTTATCTCTCCCAACTGAGCAATAGTCAGGGAGAGACCCAAGGAAGTGCGGGAGAAGGAATGAATATCGCACGCTTACAAAATCCTTTTCTTCCTTTTACCGACCCCACAGGAACCAACATTCTCAACAATCCCGATATCTCTATGTTTCTTACAGATCCGAGTATCTTGCGCTCTTCATGGAGCCCTTCTTTCATGAATGCAGGCTCAAATTCCATGGGTGGAGTAGGCTACAGTGTCAAATTTGTTTCTTTTCAAACACTCACCAGCGCTCCTCTTTCCAGTAATGGTAGCACTTCTTGGTCGAATGCTTTTCAAACAGACACAGAAGCAGCACAAGATATTCCTTATCTGAAGCACTGAATAATTTCGTTGTTGCAAACTGGACCATCTATGGCTATTTTTACTACTGGATTTTACATTCATTACAAGAAAGAGGAAATCATGGTAAAAAGCATGACCAGTAAAAGAAAAGTGACCCCTAAAAAAGCCAAGCGCAAACCTGCTGCAAAGAAACCTGCGAAACCCGCAGCTCGTACAGCAGGTAGAGCAGCCGCAAAACCTGCGATGAAGAAAATGGCGAAACCCAAGAAGAAAGCAACACGTGCAACTGCTCGCACAACTGCACGCAAGGCAACACGTGCGACTGCACGTAAGACGACGCGTGCAACTGCACGCAAGCCGGCTAAAACTGCTACCCGAGCTACAGCAAAGAGTACTCGGAAAAAGGCAGGACGTAAACCCGGACCTAAACCAGGTGCTAAAGCCGGTGCAAAGCCTCGAGGAAGACGCAAAGCTACTGCATCCAAATCCAATGCAGCGATGGAAAGAGCTGAGAGACAACCAAGTGCAAGTGGCATGGGATCTGCCTTAGGTGGATTTGCAGGCGGATTTGCAGGTAGCTCCATTGGATCGGCTTTTGGTTCAAGCTATGGAGAAAGAGCTCGTCGCTACGATCAAGACGAGTCTGAAGAATAAAATCGATGCGATAGGCCCACCTTCTTGAAAAGGTGGGCCTCGCAATTAAGTCCCAATCGTGTAAGCCTGAGCATAGCTCAGCTGTTCTGTTGTTAACTGATCAATTTTTACCCCCAAAGACTTAAGCTTCATCACCGCAATCTGCTGATCCTGAGCAGGATCAATATCATAGACAATAGGACGCATCTGCCTACCTTCTTTGGATAAGCGCACCATCGCCAAGAACTGATTGGCAAAAGACATATCCATCACTTCCGAAGGATGACCTTCCGCAGCGGCTAAATTCACCAAGCGTCCCTCCGCAAGTAAAAAAATCTTACGACCATCTGGCATCACAAACTCACCATTATTCGCACGAATCTCACTCCAACTCGTCGCAAGTTCTTTCAACTGCTGAATATTGATTTCACAATCGTAATGGCCGGTATTACAAACAATGGCTCCGGATTTCATCTTACGAAAATGACGACCTATGATCACATCTTTCATCCCTGTTGCCGTGATAAAAATATCTCCGACACAAGAAGCCTCATCCATCGTCATCACCTCAAATCCATCTAAAACAGCCTTCAAAGCAGCGGTAGATTTTACCTCCGTCACCACCACACGAGCTCCCATGCCACGCGCACGCATCGCACATCCGCGACCGCAATGCCCGTAACCGGCAACCACAAAGACCTTACCGCCTAAAAGCACATTGGTTGCTCGAAGAATCCCATCAATCGAACTCTGCCCAGTGCCGTAAACATTATCAAAATCCCACTTAGTCTCAGCGTCATTCACCGCAATCACCGGATACTTCAAAGCATCCTGACGAGCCATCGCGCGTAACCGATGAACCCCTGTCGTAGTCTCTTCCGTTCCCCCTAAAATACTCTTCGTCAGGTGAGCATGCATCAAATGAATCCTGAAAAGCAAATCAGCTCCATCATCCAACGTGAGCGTAGGCTGAATCTCAATGGTCTTCTCAATCGCCCAGTAAAACTCCTCCCGAGTCATTCCATGCCAAGCATAAAGAGAGACTTCTTCTGCCATGGCGGAAGCGATATCATCTTGCGTAGAAAGAGGATTACACCCCGACCACGCAACCTGCGCCCCCGCCGCCTTCAAAGTACGAACCAAGACCGCGGTCTCTTTCGTAACGTGCAGACAAACTGCAATCCTCATCCCTTTTAAAGGAAGAGTCTCACGAGCTTCCTCTCGAAATTGCAACAACACCGGCATCCTGCTCTCTGCCCACTCGATTTTTAATCGGCCTTGTGGAGCTAAAGAGGGATCTTTAACTTGAGAAAACACCTTCACATCAGACTGAATTTGTGTAGCACGCACGAAAGTCTCCTTTTTTAGATAAAACTACGACTCCTCATTATCATAGTCCTCCTTCACTTCCTAGTTTTCCGTTTTTTTATTTTCGAAACAATCGGTCTCTTATGCCTGCGGTAAATGATTTTATCATGCGATAGACGATCTAAAACAGGCCACAAAGGATCCAGTCGCTCATGGTGACTCTTTGCTTGAAACCGTTTTTCTGAAGCAGCAAGCTCTCGAATCTCTCGATCAAAATCAGGCGGACCCTGCTTGCGCACGGGTATTTCCGTGAGGCTGGAGCCTAAAGATTCCTCAGATGAGGCTCTCTCAATAGAAGCATGCGTGGGACTCCAGACAACCAAACAAAAAATACCAAAAAGCGAAATTGCTTTTTGCATACGAACCTCCTATTCAATTCAGAAATCCTTCTTCGAATTTCCTCAAGCGGAGATTCAGCAAACCACATACCAATATTCAGCCAGACCCCCCCGGCCTTCCAAACAAAAAACTTGTCGAAATTTTAGGCATCTGACAAAAAGAATAACATGCCTTGGGATGCCATTGAATTAACTGGAGTTCGACAAAACAATCTAAAAAATATTCACGTGCAATTTCCGCATGGTAAACTCACTGTTGTCACAGGACTCTCAGGAAGCGGAAAAAGCTCTTTGGTCTTCGATACCCTGTACGCAGAAGGCCAACGAAGGTACATCGAAAGCCTCTCTCCTTACACAAGGCAGTTCTTAGAAAAAATGGCGAAGCCAGATGTCGACAGGATTGAAAACATCCCTCCTGCCATCGCTTTAGAACAAAGACACCATGCAGCGGGACCCCGAAGTACCGTCAGCAGCCAAACAGAAATCGAGCATTACCTACGCCTGCTATTTGCCAAATTAGGTAAAACACAATGCCTTCGATGTCAAGGCCCCGTCCAGAGCATCCATGCTTCATGGATCTTAAACTGGGCTCAATCCTGGATTCCCCACCGAAAAGCCCTCATCTTAGCTCCATTCCACCTCCAAAAAGCTTCCCTGCTTCAAGATGCTCTTGACTTCCTCAAGCAGCAGGGGTTTCAAAGGCTTTGGATCGCAGACCCCATCGAGCAAGGAGAAATGCTGCTTCTGGAAGATTTTTCTCCCCAAGCACTTGAAAAGAAAAATATTTTTGTCGTTTTAGATCGTGTGCGCACCACTGACTTCCAAGAAGACCAAGCGCAAATTTTAAATTCCATCGAGCAAGCTTTGGCCATCGGTCAAGGAAAAATTTCGTTTGTGGATCTCAGTAGCTCCACTTCCCAATCTTTCACTTCAGGCTTTGCGTGCATCCAATGTGGTCTCCCCCACCACCTACCTGAGCCCTCCCTTTTTTCGTTCCAAAGCCCCATCGGAGCATGCCCTGACTGCAGTGGTTTTGGTACGACATTGCATTTAGATCCCGAAAAAATCATCCCAGACCCTCAAAAAACTTTAAAAAATGGTGCCATTGATCCTCTGTCCAAACCCTCCCTTGCCCATTTAGAAAAAAAACTTTTTCGTTTTTTAGAGGACCACGGTATTTCTATTGGAACGCGCTACACGGATTTAACCGAAAAAGCAAAAAAGTGGATTTGGGAAGGAGACCCAAATCATCCGCAGTTTCCAGGAATTCAAGGCTGCTTTGAACAACTCAAACGCTTCACCTACAAAGCCCCTATACGCATTTTGATCCGTCGGTACCAAAAACAAATCACTTGTACAAGCTGTGAAGGACTCCGATTGCGCCCAGAAGCCGGAGCCGTTCGGATTGAGGGTCAGTCTTTCATGAATATTCTCCAAGGAACTATTGAAGAAACGGAAATCTGGCTTCAAAAACTCAAAGACACTGAAAAAAAGAAAGTCCAAGAAGCCTTCCGCCAACTTGAAAAACGCCTGGGGTTTTTAAATGCTATAGGACTAGGATACCTCACCCTGAACCGACTCGCAAAGACCTTGTCGGGAGGAGAGGCTCAAAGAGTCCATCTGGCAACCCAATTGGGACATGGGCTTTGCGGCACCCTTTACGTTCTGGATGAACCTTCGATAGGACTTCATCCTTCCGATAGCCAGAAACTGCTGAAACTTTTAAAAAAACTTCGAGACCAAGGAAACTGTGTGGTCGTGGTAGAACACGATTTAGAAATCATCCAAGCAGCCGATTGGCTCATTGAGCTCGGTCCTCAATCAGGAAAAGAAGGTGGAAATCTCGTGATACAAGGCCCACCCGAAGCACTCAAACAATGCCCTACCAGCATCACAGGAAACTACCTCCGAGGCATGCGACTTCAACGCAAAGCCCCACCTCGCACTCGTGCTCAGCACTTCCTCACGCTAGAAAACTGCCATGCGCATAATTTGAAAAATATCACTGTCCATTTTCCTCTCAATCGCTTAGTCGTGGTCACAGGGGTCTCAGGATCAGGAAAAAGTACCTTAATCCACCAATTGCTCTACCCAGCACTCACCCATGTTCTGCAAGCAACCCCACAACCCAAACTTGCTTTGAAAAAAATTTCAGGATTTCAAACTTTGCATGAAGTGGCCTTATTAGATCAATCCCCTATCGGAAAATCTTCCCGCTCAAACCCGGCTACCTATATCAAAGTCTGGGAAGAATTCCGACGCATCTACGCCAATCAACGTCTTGCGATAGAACGCGGGTACACTCCAGGGCACTTCTCTTTCAACACGAACCATGGCCGTTGCCCTGAATGCCAAGGAGAAGGAGAAATCACTCAGGATATGCATTTCATGGCTGAGGTAAAATGGACCTGCGAACAATGCGAAGGAAAACGCTTCAAAAAAGCCCTCCTTGACATCACTTACCGAGGTAAAAATATCGATGCTTTACTGCACACAACGGTAGACGAGGCCTTGACCCTCTACCATGATCATCCCCTGCTCTGTCGCAAACTCAGCATCTTAAAAGATGTAGGCTTAGGCTATTTACCCTTGGGACAGCCCTCTTCAACACTTTCTGGTGGAGAATCCCAACGCTTGAAAATTGCAGTAACCCTCGACCAAAAAAGCAAAGGCACCCTTTATCTTTTTGATGAACCTACCACCGGACTTCATTTAGAAGACATCAAAAAACTCATGCAAGTCATGCACAAATTAATTGATCAGGGCCATAGCATTATCATGATTGAGCACCAGATCGATGTTATTGCACAAGCAGACTGGATCATCGATTTAGGACCTGCCGGAGGTCGTCAGGGAGGCCAAATCGTGGCACAAGATACCCCAGAAAGACTTGCCCAACACCCCCACTCCCTCACCGCAAAGGCCCTTCGAGCATGAAACTTGCTTACCAACGCTGGAACCACCATCGCCCTAAACTCGTACTGCTACACGGTATGGGAGGAACGAGCCAGATCTGGCGTCCGCTTGCTCGAGCACTTGAACCTAGTATCGAAATTCTCGGTTTAGATCAACGCGGTCACGGAGAAAGCCAAAATCCGGAACTTTCAAGCTATGCCCCAGAAGACTATGCCCAAGATGTCGCAGAAACCCTAGAATCGCTGAACTTCACTCCCACCTGGGTACTAGGTCATTCCATGGGAGTCCAAACGGCATTAGCCCTTGCTGCCCTTCATCCCCAAGGGATTCAGGGACTCTTCCTCATTGATCTGGGGCTTTCTGAAAAAATCATTCAGCAAGGCTTGCTTGAGTGTTTTCAAGCATGTCCTCCCAGCTTCTCCTCCGAAGAAAATCTTCAGAAGTTTTTAGATCAGTATCCCCTCGACACCTCCATCAAACGTTATCTGATTGCCATCGCGAAAACCAAGTCCCCCCTTGGTTTTCCGTTTGACCCTCAAGCCCTCATTCAAACGATCCTTACTCCAAAAGCTCCTTTAGAGACCTGGCTTGAAACCTTAGGAAGAAAGCATCTACCCGTTTTACTCTTACGAGGAGCTCGTAGTCACATCTGGTCAGAAGCCTCTTTTTTAAGCTCTCAAAAACACTACGAAAACTTCCCTTCCCTCGTTTTTGAAGAAGTCCCAGACACAGGCCACGGACTGCCTTTTGAAAAACGCAACTTGCTCGTAGAAAGAATTCAAGCTTGGATGACTCGTACATGAGAGCCCCTCATGCCCCGAACTTTATCTATTCAATTGTAATCTGAGCTCCAAGAAACTTCATTTGAAACCTTGAGATTTATCCAAAAAAACTCTTAAGCTTACCTCCCTCAGACCCTCTTCTTTTCAAAACTACCCGATATGATTGAATGAATGCTTACGAAATATTCGAAAATGAACAATGCCAAAACCACTTCTCAGTGCCACTAAGAAGCACCTAACACACATCAATAGATGCATTGCTTCTTAAAAAGATCAACCCATGATGAAATTTTTATAGGAGATACCACAAACACGTGATAGAAACAAAGACGCTCATTTTAGAAGCCGACATTTCCCAAAGGAAGGCAGGGACCATGAAAAGAACCGAAGGTAAATTCTCTTTGTCATTTTGAACGCAGCTTGTTCATCCGGAAGTCCAAGAGGAGCTCAGGCCGTTGGTCAGTCCAAGGTATTGCAGCAGGATCCCAATCTTGGAGGAAAGGGTAACCTGGGAGCCGGCGGGGGCCTACCGGGGGATGAGGAAATTTTAAATAATGAAAGCGAAGAAGAGAAGAACCGATTAGCAGAAGCGCAGCGAGTGACAGCGATTGAGAATTGGAATGGGAAGATAAAAATATTTGAAAGTTTTTTTAACTCGAGTTTCAAGTTTTTCAAAAATATTATTATTATTGGAATAATTAAGCATAAGCGGGTTCTAGATTTTCAGTCCTCTTTTTATAAGACCGAGTTCGTTTAACTTTTGGCATTTCTCTTCCAGAGAAATGTTT
>Ga0208867_1000241_pt1 | contig 16720 bp, 18 predicted proteins | sample CryBogCBE05Oct08_FD_185505 | JGI IMG/M metagenome (GOLD analysis project Ga0208867, IMG submission 185505) | Freshwater microbial communities from Crystal Bog, Wisconsin, USA - CBE05Oct08 (SPAdes) (version 2) | ecosystem: Environmental > Aquatic > Freshwater > Lake | place: Crystal Bog... | reverse complement strand
GTATGTCTCTTCACCGAGAAATTGCTGAAGCATTCGTAGAACTCCGCCACCCTTTTCGTAGGTGAGAACGTCGAACATTCCTTGTGTGTCGTCTGGTGAGATGACTTCGTATTCAATTGGTCGAGTGGAGTGGAGTCCGTCAACCTTCATTGCCATTTCACGGTCAATAACTGCGAACCAAGTCCAGATGTCCCATTCAGGTCGGAAGTCTTCCATTGCAAGTGTGGCGCAGAATGTGGCGAATGCTTCGTTGAGCCAAATTCCTTCCCACCATTCCATGGTTACAAGGTCACCAAACCACATGTGCGCAATTTCGTGAGCAACAACTTCAGCTACACGCTGCACAGCTGCGAGTCCGGCAACTTCTGGGTCAACGAGCAGTGCAGTTTCGCGGTAAGTGACGAGACCTAAGTTTTCCATCGCACCAGCAGCAAAGTCGGGAATCGCAATCATGTCGAGCTTTTCACCTGGGTAGGGAATGTCGAAGTATGAAGAGAAGAAACGAAGTGCGTGCGTACCAGCTTCCATGGCGAGGTCTGTTAAGTGGCCCTTGCCAATTGGGTAGATCACTCGAAGTGGCACACCATCAACATCAACTGCCTCAGTTGATTCGAACGGTCCTACACAGAATGCAACGAGATACGTTGACATGATCATGGTCGGGGAGTAAGCAACAGTCTTTTGACCATTGCCAAGATCAACGTTTGAAGTTTCAGGGTTATTTGAATACACCGCCAAGTGTGAAGGAACAGTGAGGTTCACCTGGTAGGTGGCCTTGAAAGATGGCTCGTCCCAGCAAGGGAAGGCTTGACGAGCGTAGGAGTGCTCAAACTGCGTGGTCGCAATTCGGTGCTCGGTTCCGCTGGCGTCTTTGTACTTAGAAAGGTAGAAACCTTGCAGGTGGTCATTAAGAACTCCGGTAAAGGCAATCTCTAGAACGCCAGCGCCAGTGGGCAGCGCACTCTCGAAGCTGAAGGTTGCAGTCTCGTACTTGTCGTTCAGGGTCAGATTGGTTGAGCGAAGCGACGTTGATCCTGAAGTGATGGTTGCGTCGCCCATCTCGAGTGCCTTGGCGTTCAACGTGAAAGAAGTATTTGACTCTTTTACGTCGATGTCGATCTCAACGCGTCCCGAAAAGGTGGCGGCATCGAGGTCTGGGGTGATGAAAATTCGATAGGCCGATGGGACAATTGAACGGTCGAGGCGGTATGGATTCTTAGTAGTACTCATAGCCATCCACCCTAGGGGAAAATCTTCTACGCTCGCTAGGTGACAAATTCTCAGACGCCAGTTTCCCTCCGCAAAAAGCCCGGCCCAAATCGCCTTGCAGTTACTGGCATTGGCAACGCGATGCTCGACATTATTTCTCGCGACTCCGATGAGGTGTACGCAGATCTTGGATTCGTAAAAGCCTCGATGAGCCTTGTTGATGCTGACAGGCTCGACACGATTTATAACGCGATGGGGCCAACAACACAGATGAGTGGTGGCTCAGTTGCAAACTCAATATCTGGAGTAGCCAATCTTGGCGGAACGTGTGGCTTCATTGGAAAAGTTGCCAACGATGAATTCGGTGAACGATTCCAGCACGACTTGAAAACACTCGGTGCGGAACTCGATGTTGCAATCGCCGCACCTGATGAAGGTGCAACTGGTCGTTGTCACGTATTTATTACTGATGATGCGCAGCGCACCATGGCCACGTACTTAGGTGCTGGCAATCAACTTCGTCCTGATGACATTCGAGAAGACCTCATTGCACGTTCTGAGATTACCTACGTTGAGGGTTACCTGTTCGATCTTCCACCGGCGAAAGAGGCAATCAAAAAAGTTGTCAACTTTGCACACGAACATGACTCGATGGTTGCCCTTTCGCTCTCGGACAGTTTCTGCGTAGATCGTCACCGACGAGACTTCCTCGAGCTCATCACCAACGATGTTGACTTACTGCTTTGTAATAAAGATGAAATACTTTCGCTCTTTCAAGTTGAAACACTCACCGAGGCGTACGACCTCATTGATGAACTCGGAATTCTTGCAGTGGTCACTCGCGGACCAGAAGGAGCAGACGTTCTTTCGTTCTCTGAAGTTGTCAACGTCCCTGCTGCTGAAGTTGAGCATGTGGTTGATCAAAATGGTGCGGGCGACATGTTCGCTGCAGGATTTCTTTACGGCATGGCCCTGGGCTGTGACCCTGTTGAAGCGGCTCAGCTGGGATCGCTTTGTGCTGGAGAAATTATTAAGCACCTCGGAGCTCGGCCAGAAGTTGATCTAGAAGAACTCGCTATTGAAGCAGGACTGCTCTAGTTCTTAGAGTCCGAGCTCGTCGAGTTCAGCATCAATCTCTCGAGTACGAATCGTTTCCCATTTCACCCACATCACTACGAGTGGAATACACGCCAGAAGCATTAGTCCGTCGCCCCCAATCCACATAATGGATCCACCAAGCTTCACGTTGTCAAGGATTGAAGCGGGAGTTGATCCCATTGGTGCCATCGCGGCGTAACCAGGGAATGGGTTCTTCACCGACATTATGAGCGCGAGTCCAGTGAACGTATCTACGGGAACGGCCCCCATTACGTAGACGAGTCGAAGTCCCGGATGCAGCTTCATTCCTCGCTCAAGTCCAAAGGCCACTCTGAAAAATAAGTATCCGATGACTAGAAAAGCAATCTGCTCCGCGTGGTGAACAAGGGAATACTTCATCATGAGGTCAAAGAGCCCCGTGAGGTGCGTCACTGGGATGAACACTACGTACGCTGCGAAACCAAAAAGTGGGTGCAGCAGGACGCGCATGAAGCGGCCATCAATGAACTTCTTTGCCCAGAGCGGACCGACCTTGCTGATGAGATCGAGGGGGCGAGCACAGGCGAATAATGGAGCTGCCGCCATGATCAGAAGGAGGTGCTGGACCATGTGGGCGCTGAAGTACTCCATGTCGAAGTAGCCAATAACGCTCTGCGTGGCCAAAAAGGTAACAACGAGGCCGAGGTAGAAAAACAACGAAGGCGCTAGCGGCCAGTCCTTGGCCCTTCGAGCTCCAACTGCGTACAAACAGCCAGCACCAAGAAGAAGAACGACTGGCACGATGCCCAGATGCCAGTGGTTTAAATGGCTCCAAGAGAACTCATTCATTTGCATGTTTGACACCAGTTCATCCTAGTGCTGGGCCTAGGAAATGAAGTCCACTAGGTAGGATGGCACCGTGAAGGCTAAGTATCTAACCAAGCAGGCATTAATTCTGCACATTTGTTTAATCGTGTGGCTAGCCATGTGTGCTTCAGCGGCGTATTGGCAAGTTGGTCGTGCTATTCAGGGTAATTCACTGAGCTTCCTCTACTCAATTGAATGGCCTTGCTTCGCAGTGCTTGGAGTCTTTGGATGGTGGGCACTGCTCAACCAAGAAAAAGTAACTGAACATCAAGAAAAAGCACGCCGTGAATTTGAAGAGAAGCAGCGAGCCTTGGCGCAGGCCGCTCGAGCTGCAGAGTCAATGTCAGAAGATCCACAGATGGCCGCGTACAACGATCATCTAGAAAACATTGCTACAAAACCTAAAAAGAAACTGTTTGGACACTAAATGTTAAAGGCTTTTAATCGTTACCGAATCATGTCATTCATTACGGGAACAACGTTACTAATTCTTTGTGCAACATTTATTCTTCACAAGGTTGATGCAACTGCGTGGCATCACATCAAATGGTTCGTCAGCCTCGTCGGCGTCGGACACGGAATTGTCTTGTACCCGATTTATCTCGTTGCTTCTTTTAATTTGGCTCTGAAGGCAAAACTTCACGTGGGATACATTGCACTGATGCTGCTTTCAGGATTCGTTCCTGGTCTCGCTTTCTACATGGAGAGCCGAATGGAAAAGAAGTTATTCCCGCAAGGTCGAACAAACGCGTGAGTAGTCCTTGGCTTGAGCGCAGAGTAATTTCTTTTGCTCACCAAGGCGGCTCCTTCGAAGGGCCATCATCAACAATCGCTGCAATTTCGAACGCACTAAAGAATGGCGCTACTGCAGTTGAACTGGACGTTCATGCAACGAAAGATCGAAAGATTGTTGTTTGTCACGATGAAACCGTTGACCGCACCACGAACCACCAGGGGAGTATTGCCAATTTCACTTTGGCCGAGATCCAAGAAATGGATAATGCGTATTGGTGGATTGCGGGAGAAGCAGTTTCTCCGGGTCGTAGCGACAGTGAATACGTGCACCGAGGCAAAGCACCGATAGACCGCAGTTTTGCAATCGCAACCCTTGAAGAAGTGAGCGAAGCGTTCCCAGGAGTTCTACTCAACATGGACATCAAGCAAACAACCCCTGATGTTGAACCCTATGAAGAGCTCCTTTATAAAGAGCTGCAACGGCTTGAGCGAACAAGTTCGGTGATCGTTGCGTCATTTCATGACGACGCGATTCAGAAGTTTCGCTTGCTGGCCCCCGAAGTTGCTACTTCTGCGGCTACGAATGAGACTTCAGCATTCTTTTTCTCGATGCTCGAAGGCGGAGAACTCAAGGTTCCTCCGGTGTGCTCATTCCAGGTTCCAGAAACTTTCGGAGATATCACGGTTGTGAATGAGCAATTTGTCGAGTCAGCTCACAAATCAGGTGTGGCCGTTCACGTATGGACAATTAATGATGTCGAGTCGATGTCCAGATTGGTGGACCTCGGGGTTGATGGCGTAATAACCGACACGCCTACGCCACTGAGCGCCCTCTTAAAAGAGCGAAACTGTGGGTGGGACGGGAAACTGTAAGGGTACGGCTTTAGCCGCGACCGCAGTTCGGCTTCTTGCCGTGGTTAGCCTTTTTCTTGGCTCGTAGCTTGCGCTTGTTAGTCCGCTTTGACATAGGTGACAATGTTAGTAGGTAAATGGCCTACTAAGCCAAACGAAGGGAATTACGTGCAGATGCAAGGACAACTTGTAGTGGTAGCAACCCCTCTTGGCAACCTCGGGGACATTTCTCGTCGGGCCCTGGAATTACTGGAAAAGGCCGACGTTATCTACTGCGAAGACACCCGCCACTCGAGCACGCTCTTCAGCGCGAACAACATTCCCGTCAACGGTCGACTGAAAGCCCTCCATGAGCACAATGAAGCTTCTCAGTGCGAAGAAGTCATCAAGCGAGTCAGCGAAGGCCAAGTTGTCGTTCTGATCAGCGATGCTGGCACTCCGGGTATCAGTGACCCAGGCACACGTGTTGTTGCTGCAGTTGCAGAAGCTGGACTTTTTGTGACGACGGCTCCTGGACCAGCGGCGGTTATTGCGGCACTCACCATTAGCGGTCTTCCAACTGAACGTTTCATTATGGAAGGGTTCGTTCCTAGAAAAGCTGGTGAACGTGAAGCGCTCTACGCACAGTGGGCCAAAGAACAACGCACAGTTGTCTTTTATGAATCACCTCAACGACTCGTAACCACCCTTAGCGAATTAGCAGTTCACTACCCAGACCGCAGGGTGGCCGTTTGCAGAGAAATCACCAAGCTCCATGAAGAAGTAATTCGTGGAACTCTGAAAGAAGTGCATGATCGATACTCATCAAGAGAAGTGCTCGGTGAAATTGTTGTTGTTCTTGATGGCGCAGAACCTTCGCCTGTAATCAATGATGAAACGGCCAAAAAGGCCATCATTGAGCAGTTGAGTAGTGGGGCTACCTTGCGAGACGCTGTCTCGTACGTCTCTGAAACGCTCGGGGTTGCTCACCGAGTTGCGTATCAACTCGGTCTCGATGTTCGAGCTGAGCAGGATTCATAACTTAGTAACCTTTAGTTAATGGCTCGCTTCTATATCACTACGCCGATTTACTACGTCAATGACGCACCACACGTCGGACACGCCTACTGCACGGTGAATGCTGACGCCTTGGCGCGCTGGCACCGACTCATTGGTGACGAGACCAAGTTTCTCACCGGAACAGATGAGCATGGTCAAAAGGTTGCGGACGCTGCAGAAAAGAACGGTGTATCACCACAGGCCTGGGCTGATACCACTTCAGCGCGATTCCGAGAAGCCTGGGATGCACTCGGCATTAGTTATGACGACTTCATCAGAACCACCGAGCCTCGCCACTACGAAAGTGTGCAGAAGTTCCTCACTGCGATTTACGAAAACGGATTTATCTATAAAGACACGTACTCAGGTCTCTACTGCGTTAGCTGCGAGGACTACTTCACCGATGAAGCAAGCGACAATGGCAAGTGTCCGGTTCACGGAAAACCACTTACGCAAATGGAAGAAGAAAACTGGTTCTTTAAGCTGAGCGCCTTTGAAGACAAGTTGCTTGAGTACTACGCCAAGAACCCAGAGTTCGTGACACCTGGAACAAAGAGCAATGAAGCGTACGCATTTATTAAGGGCGGCCTTCGCGACATCTCAATTACGCGCACTTCTATTTCGTGGGGTGTTCCAGTTCCGTGGGACGAAAAGCACGTCTTTTACGTTTGGTACGACGCGCTGATCAATTACCTCACCGCAATTGGCTACGGAAGAGAAGATGATGAAGTTGCCAAGTGGTGGCCGAACTCCCACCACCTCATTGGTAAAGAGATCATTCGCTTCCACTGTGTCTGGTGGCCAGCAATGTGCATGGCGGCAGGACTTGAACCACCGTCACACGTGCAAGTCCACGGCTGGCTCCTCGTTGGAGGGCAGAAGCTTTCAAAGACCATGGCCCAAGAAGGTGGCGTAAAGCTCACCGATATTGCCCCAGTTGTCCTTACCAACGAATACGGCGTTGACCCAATTCGCTACTACCTACTTCGCGAAGCAGTGCTTGGAAACGATGGCGATTTCTCACTAGAAGCAATCACCGCTCGCTACAACACTGACCTTGCCAACAACCTTGGAAACCTTGTGGCACGTGTGGCAACTGTGGTGCAGTCAAAGTGCGATGGAACTTCGCCGGGTGCGAGAAGTGACTCAGTTCTAAGAAGTGATGCAGAGACCGCAGTAACTGAAACCACAGCTGCGTGGAACCGCTTCGCACCACAAGCAGCGCTCGAAGCAACGTGGCGACTTATTGGTGCAACAAATTCTTTCCTCGAACAAAACGCTCCGTGGAAAATGGAACCGGGACCTGAAGTGGAAGCAGTGATGGGTGACGCACTCGAAGCAATCCGAATTGTCGCAATTCTTGCAACGCCGGCCATGCCAACTGTGTCAGCTGAAATCTGGAAGCGACTGGGACTTAGTGGCTTACCAACAGATGGAAACTTCAACGACAACACCAAATGGGGGCTATTTCCTAAGGGCGTAAAAGTGGAGAAGGGCGATCCTCTTTTCCCGAGAATCAAGAGTGAGTAATGAGCAACTGGACTGACGCACACTGTCACATTCAAGACAGTTTTTTAACTGATGAAAAAGTTGCACTCAACATCCAACAAGTGATGACCAATGCAGTTGCCGCTGGCGTTGATCGACTTGTGGTGATCGGTACTGGTGCAGAGACTTCACGCGACGCACTCGCAGTTGCTGAGATTGAAGGCCCCGTCGAGCTCTACGCAACTGTTGGGCTTCATCCTCACGATTCGCTCAGTGACATCCAACCAATTATTGAAATGGCCCGTTCTGGCCACCCCAAGTTGGTGGGTATTGGCGAGTGCGGCCTCGACTACTTTTACGAACATTCTCCCAGGTCAGAGCAGTTTAAATCTTTTGCCACCCAGATTGGTTTAGCTCATGAGCTCGACCTTGCGTTAGTCATCCACGCGAGGGATGCATTTGATGACTTGTTCCAGGTTTTTAAGACAGAAGGTGTGCCGCCGCGAACGGTGATTCACTGCTTCACCGGCAATCAAGCGGATGCTGAAGGTTGTCTGGAGTGGGGTTGCGATATTTCAATTTCTGGAATTGCTACATTCAAAAATGCTGAGTCACTTCGCGAAGCGGTAAAAATTGTTCCACTCGATCGGCTACATGTTGAAACTGACAGTCCATTTCTGGCACCTGTTCCATATCGCGGTAGGCCAAATGAACCGGCGTACGTGTCACTAGTCGGCGAATTTGTCGCAAACCTTCGCGGCGAAGAGGTTTCAGTTGTGCGTGATGCAACAGCTGCAAACTCTGCTCGTTTGTTCAATTTACCTACTAGATAAATACCTTTTAATCAGGGACTTTATACCAATAGAAATCTCGTATTGCCTTCTTTGTCGTACTTGCCTAGCGTTATAGGGCGAGTTGTTGCGTAAACACTCGTTGTCCCGACGGAGGGTGGAGATCTGAGGGCATTATTCCAGCGAGTACCCCGGTACTTGTTGACGCTTATGACCGTGAGCAGCTTGTTGGCTGCTTCACTGGTACTTTCTACGTCTCTTAACGCAGAGGCGTCTACTTCGCACGCGCCCGTGCACATGCCCAACCTCATAGGCACCTCGCGCGCCAACGCCTATGCAATCATGTCCGCAAAGGGTCTCTATTTCTCCACGAGTGGCCCGGGATCATCGAATGGAACGTGGTTAACAGTCGCACAGCAGAGCCCAGCACCTGGCGTATTGATCGCGTGGCACGGCCAAGCGAAACTTGTTACCTCCATGAAGCCATTCGTCGGCCCGAGAAGGGTGCCAAAGCTGATTGGCCTTTCAAAAGCCGCTGTTTATAAGGCAATGCACAGCGCTGGCCTCTTTTTTGACACCACCGGCCCAGGTGCCTTCAGTGGAGCCTGGACGAGGGCCGTCGGCCAAAATCCAGCCGCTGGAACGGTTGTCAAATTCGAGTCCGTTGTCCTGGTGCACGTGGCACTTCCGGTGGTTCCAAAAAAACCAACTCCTAAGCCCACGACAAGTACGACTACAACTTCAACAACTACGACAACAACAATTCCGGGCGAAACAACAACCACCATTCCAGGCGAAACAACAACTGTTCCAGTAACGACAACAACGCTTAAGCCAGCTCCCAAGCGTTACGTCATTGGAGTTGCCACGTGGTACTCGTATGTCCCTGGACGCTGTGCATCACCGACTTTGCCGTTTGGGACGCACGTACGCGTGCAGGACATTGCGACAGGAAAAACCATTGCGTGCGTTGTTACGGACCGTGAGAATGCTTCGTACCCACGCGTCATTGACTTGTCAATGACGCAATTCGCGCAACTGTCACCACTCGCCAAGGGTGTTATTCGTGTCAGAGTGTCTTGGTGACCCACACCCGTACTGACCTCGTAGCAATTCTTGAAGCGCATGGGCTAAAGCCCTCGCGAGCTCTGGGCCAAAACTTCGTTGTTGATCCAAACACCGTTCGTCGTATTGCCAGGCTCGCCGAAGTTGGACCAGGTGACCTCGTTCTAGAAATTGGTGCAGGACTTGGTTCGCTGACCCTCGCGCTAATTGAAACTGGTGCTGAAGTGCAGGCAATGGAAGTAGACCGCTACCTGCTTGAGCCACTTCGCTCAGTTGTCGAGCCGCATGGGGTAACGGTTCATCACGCTGACGCACTGAATGCGAACTACAGCGAAATTCTTGGTGGACGAGAAGCCGCAATCATTGCCAATCTCCCGTACAACGTTGCAACACCGCTAGTTCTTCATCTGCTCGAGTCACAGCCGCTCATTAAGCGCATGTTGGTTATGGTGCAAAAAGAAGTGGGCGAGCGCTTTGCGGCCCAGGCAGGTGATGAGGCCTATGGCGCTGCGTCACTTCGTGTTCAGTATTTTGCTGACGCCAAAGTCGTCGGAAAAATTGGACCCTCAGTTTTTTATCCCAAGCCCAATGTTGACTCAGCACTTGTTTCAATTGTCAGACGCGAAAGTGTTCGCATCGATCCAAGCGAAGTCAGTGAAGCTGACCTGTTTGAAGTCATTCGTATGTCCTTTGCGCAACGTCGCAAAATGCTTCGACGATCCCTTAACGGTTGGGCGAGTGAAGGAGTCTTTGAACGCTCCGGAGTGGCTGAAACTAAGCGTCCAGAGGAGCTCACGATAGAAGAGTTCGCTAAGTTGGCAGCAGCTCGATGAAAGAACTCCTCGCCCCCGCCAAGCTGACCTGGTTCTTAGAAGTCACTGGCGTGCGCGAAGACGGTTACCACACTCTTCGAAGTGAGATGGTTTCGCTGGACTTCTCTGACCGACTCATTATTGAAGAATCAGATGACTATCTACGACTCACTCCGGCCAGCATTCGCGTTCCACTTGATGAAACGAATTTGGTTTCTAAAGCACTCAACCTCGTAGGCAGAAAAGCTGGCGTCACGATTGACAAGGTCATTCCAACCGGCGGCGGACTCGGCGGTGGAAGCAGTGACGCGGGGGCAATTCTCAGATGGGTGGGGGGCATAAGCGCAGAACTCGCAGCAACGCTGGGCGGTGATGTTCCGTTTTGCCAACTGGGGGGACGCGCAATGGTTGAAGGTATTGGCGAAGTATTGACGCCACTTCAATTCGAGAAGCGTGACGTTACGCTCATCATTCCGAACTTCTCAGTAGACACGAAGGCTTGCTACCAAGCGTTTGATGAACTGGGAGAAGTTGGTGCGGGAAGAAATCACCTCGAACGGGCTGCTCGAATTGTTGAACCACGCCTAAATAAGGCAATGAATTGGCTGAGTGCAGAGCTAGGAAAAGAAGTTCATCTGGCGGGATCGGGCTCAACGATGTTTGTTGAAGGTCACTTGGAACCAGGCCAATCAGTGTGGGATGTGCAGGGTCCCGCAGGCACTCTTCGGTTCCGCCAGACAAGCACTACGCCACAAGAGGCGTAGAAACTAATTATTTACCGGCGGCGCGACGCTGGAAGCGTGTTCGCTTCAGCATCTTCTTGTGCTTCTTCTTACGCATGCGCTTACGGCGCTTCTTAATTAATGATCCCATGGCTTGTACGACACTACTAGGTTTTCCAACTACCCCTCAAATAAACGTTTTATTGAGGTTTAACTGTGTCGTTACTTCGCTCGATACTTAGGGCTTGACGTGGGCAACCACGCACTGCATAGCGAGCTGACTGGAGCAGCCCAGAATTGCTTAGGGAGACAGGCTCTGTTGCAACAATGGGATAGCCCCACTCGTCTACGTCTACAAGTTCAGGCGCTAATTCGTGGCAGTGTCCGAATCCGTCACAAAGAATCGGATTTACCTTAAGAACAAATGACCCAGAACGCTTACGCACTACTCCCATATAAGTTCGTCCTCGTGCTCGAGCGTTGGAATCGCAATTGTGTGCTTCGGGCGCTGGGTCCCACTGCATGGACGCCCAACAATGTGCTGTGCAATGTCATCTGCGAACACGCTGAGCGCAGATCTCACCAGTCGAATCACTCCGTCTGGGTGGCGACAGGCACCGCGACCTTCAATTGAGTCACAGCGACTCTGCAGTCGCTCATAAGCGCCCCTCGGATCTTTTGAAGAATGCGTAATGCTTGTGAGATCCTCAGCTAGTGCAGGGAGACCAAAGGCGCATGGCCCGCACTGGCGAGCACTTTCATTCGCCATCCATCTAACAATTCGAAGCGTCTCATAGACGCCACACGCTTCTCGTGGAAGCACTGCCATCACACCCGCACCAACACCTGCTCCAAACTCGCTCAAGTATTCATTGGCGTAGGGCGTATCAATGTGTTGTCCGTGAAGCCACGTTCCACCGAAGCCTCCAAGGAGGAGTGCCTGAGGCGCCATGTCGGCATGACCAGCAGCCAAGATGTCTCTGATTGGTGTGCCCAGAGAAACTTCAAGAACTGTCGATCTCTCTACGGCACCAGAAAGTGACACCAGTGTTGAGCCAGGGCTCTTCTCGGTACCGAGTTTTCTAAACCACTCAGCACCAAAGCGTGCAATAAGCGCAACATTGGCGCACGTCTCAGCATTGTCAACGAGAGCGGGACTGCGACCAACACGCAAGATGCTTGGACGTTCCGGGCGGTACTGGGGAAGTGATTCATTGTCGTTTAGCCAGTGAACGAGTGCTGATTCTTCACCTGCGACGTAGCGCCAAGGTGGAGTGTGCAGCTCGATCGATGCTCCTCGCAAGCTTCGCCGTTCTAATTCGTGGATGGCGCGATTTAAGTTATTAACAACAGTTGGATTGTCTCTTGCTACGCAGATGAGAATTTGCTTGGCCCCAATGAGACCTGCGAGGACTTGGGCCCCTTCGAGAATCAGATGAGGGTTGGCAGCGGCGAGTGCGAATTCCTTGTGCGCCGCTGGCTCTCCCTCCATGGCGTTCACCACAACGGATTTATTGTTGCCTCGCTGCAAGCGCAGTAGATCAACTTTTTTAAACGTAGGAAAAGCAGCACCGCCGCGTCCAGTCAGCCCAGAATTCTCGAGCTCATGCATGACGTTAAAAGACGTTGCACCATTAAATACTTCTTCGTGCTGCGCTAGAGAAAGAGGGCGTCCCTCAGAGCCATGAAGCACACGTGGTAGCGAGCCAGCATCGATCATTAGCGACGACGAGGTTTCTGTGTTGGTGCTGAACGAGGAAACGAATCAGTCCGCTGGGGAATGGTCTTTCCGCGAGGAATTGGTGAGAGCGCAGTACGACCGGCGGCACGTTCAGGACGCGCGAAATAACGCCACAGCGCAACACAAACAACTACGCCAGCACAACCTGCGACCAATAGCAGCCCGACGCCATAACGAGCGTCACTACCGGACATGTAGGCGTGAATAATTGCAGAGGTATAGGCCAACCAGCTGAACCAGTGAATGAATCGCCATGACTCATTTTTGATTCGAACTTTCAGCAAACTTGAAATCCACACGCAAAGCAGAAGATCGAAGCCAACTGCTCCAATTGCAATTGGGATTGTTTTGTAAGCAGACGTCATTGGAACAAATGCGGAAATTAATCCGGTTGAGACGTAACTGTCTACAACGGTAGTGAGGATGTGGATAAAGAGAAAAAGCATTGCAACCATTGAAATAGAACGGTGCAATTCGTTCAGTTCGAAGCGCCCCACAAATGTTCCACCGATACGATTAGCAACGAGTGTTCCGAGTGTTACAACTAACGTCAGCAGTAGCAATGCAACAATGCCTGTTGCTCTAGTTGTGTACCAAAAATAGGTAGAGGTGAACGCAATCATTCGCTATCCTCGGGCCAACCACCAATGAACTCCACCGTTCCATTGTTGCGCACCAAACGCGCTGACCATCCTGATTGTGCAATGTGATATCCAGCGTCTTCTCCCCATAGGAGGGCAGCGGTGGCAAAAGCGTTAGCTGTCACGCAGTCTGGGGCACTTACTGTCGCTGTTGAATAGGGTCCACGGGCGTAACTGCCGGTGCGTGGATCAATGATGTGGTTCGCGGTTTCGCTGTTCACTTTCCAGCTTCTTGCACGAAGTGACGAAGTAGCAATCCCACCACTGCTCATTGCCACTGTGGGCACTGTCGCGTCAACGCTGAGTGACTCAGAAATTCCAATGGTCCAGGGACTTCGTGGGTCAATGCCTCGAAGTGCCACGTCGCCACCGATCTCGACTGCAACGCCACCAAACTTCATCACATCATTTGCGACTAAGTCAGCAGTTAGTGCCTTGGCACTTGCACCGAAATCAATTTCACAATTGTTCAGCGAAACTGTATGGCCGCTCCTATCAAACTTGATTGCACTAATTCCAGGTGTCGGAGCAGGTTGATTGTGATTTGTGCGTGTCTGGTTCACCAATTCGTCGAAGTCACGGTCATAACCAAGGTCAAGGAGTGCACTTAGAACTGTTGGGTCACAAAGCCCACCAGTTATTTGGCTTGACTTAATTGCAGCATCAAGAGCTAGTTCGAAAGTTGCTGAGACTTCGCGCTCTTTGCCGTTCGCATTGTTCAAGTGTTGAATTTCAGAATCCTCTTTGAAGCGATTGCATGCACGGTCAATTTCACCAATCCAGTACCACAAGCGTTCGTTTGCAAATTCGAAGTGCTCGGCACTCTCAGTTGAGATTGAACCAGTTAGTCCCCAAATTTCAAACTTGGTAGTTGCTAGTAACACGTCACATGCCCAGACGGAGTCGAGTAGCAAACCGTAGTGGTAGTGACGGGCTTCTTAGGTGGTGTGTAAACAGTTGTAGGCGTCGGAGCTACGTATGTAGTTGTTGGTGTTGTCGGCTGAGTCGTGGGCGTACCAGGTCGAGGTTGCGTCGTTGGAGTGCTAGGTCGAGGTTGCGTCGTTGGAGTGCTAGGTCGAGGCTGCGTTGTTGGTGAAGTGGGAGTTGAATTTGTAGTTGTAGGAACTGGGATGACACCAGTAGGCGTTGTGACAACTGGGAATGTCGTTACAGGCTTTGCCTTGGCCGAGGCGTAGCCAACGAAGAGAACTGAAAGCGTGCTGGCAGCTAGGAAGACGGTTTGGGTGAGACGACGGACACGTGCGAATTGTCGGTCACGCTGCTGAGGGGTCCTGGCTGTTTTCATACAGTAAATACTGCTACGTGAATGTATGAAAACGTAATCGTTTTCATAAGAAATTGCTCTGAATTTTCCTCAGACGCCTTTTATGACAGGAAAATTAATGGTGAATCTGGCTCCACCGAGTTCTGGGTCCTTGTCGACGACCACTACTCCATTGAATTCACGCACGACCTGGGCAACGATTGATAGGCCAAGTCCTGAACCTGGAAGTGAGCGAGACGACGGTGCTCGCCAAAAGCGGTCAAAAACAAAAGCGCGATCTTCGTCATTAACACCCGGACCGCTGTCGCTCACGGTGATTGAACCGTTGGAAGTCTTTACAAGAATTCGACCATTTTCTGGTGTGAACTTGATGGCGTTCGTCAGCAAATTACTTACTGCGCGTTCGAGTCGGTCACGTCGCCCAGAAATTGAAGATGCTTCGAGTTCTGAATCAATGGTGATGTGCTTTATTCGTGCGTAGGTCTTTGCAGTATCAACTGACTCTTGGACGCAGTCTTCAAGGTTAAGCACGACTACTTCGCCTTCACTTCGCTCACCACGTGAAAGCTCGCCTAGGTCGGTTACGAGCACTGATAACTCATCTACTTGAGTGACGATGTCTGCCTTCAACTGATCTAAGTCTTCTCGAGAAAGCTCAGAAGCTCTGGACATAACTTGTGCGTTCGTGCGAAGTGATGTGAGAGGAGTTCGTAGCTCGTGACTGGCGTCTAAGACCAGTTGTCTCTGGAGGAGCTGGCTATCTTCTACTGAGTTCAGCAACTTATTGAAAACGTTCCTAAGTCGACCGAGCTCGTCGTCACTGCCTTCAGCGATTCTGTAGCTGAGATCATTTGTGTTTGCCACCGTTTCGATTTCGTTCGTCACTGATTCGAGTGGACGAAGGGCGGTGCGGGCAATAAATGTACCAAGGAGAAAGGCCAGAAATACTCCGCCAAGTGCTACCAGTAACAGCGTTCCAATCAAGTGACGTAGTTGGTTGGTTTCACCCGAAATGTTGATGACAAAAAGTTGCGCTGAAGTTGAAGCAACTTTGCAGAACTCATCACCACAATTGACTTGAGTGCCACTGGGAATCGGAACTACGAGCTCTCTAAATGGTGATTCGTTGATCTCCACTGTTCTGAGTTGTTCGCCAAGTTGGCCCCTGGCGACTTGCAAGATAACTGAGTCAATTGGCACTGTGGACTTTGGTGTGGTGGTGCCATTGGCGAGGATTAATTCGCTGAACGCTCCGCTTAGTTTGAAATCTTCGCCAGAAGCATGAGGCCGTGCAATAAGCGCAGCGTGACGTAGCGAAGAATCAACTGAAGCAATCAGTGAAGTTCGGGCGGTTAAGAATGATGCGAAGCAGGCGAGTAGGACTGCAACAGTGGCAACACCAACGGTTGAGAAAATGACTCGATTACGAAATGTCACGAGGAGCGAAGTGCGTATCCAACGCCACGCACAGTTTGGATGAGACGCTTTGTTTCGTCGTCACCTTCAAGTTTGCGGCGTAAATAGCCAATGTAGACAGCAAGAGAGTTTGTTCCCGAATCAAAGTTGTAGCCCCAAACGAGGTCGAGTATTTGTTCGCGGGTGAGGACTTGACGAGGGTGTTGCAAAAAGAGTTCTAGAAGGTCAAATTCAATTTTGGTCAAATCAACTGCACGATCGCCACGAAACACTTCACGCGTCTGTGGATTAAGCGTGAGGTCTTCGAAGCGCATGACGTCTGCGAGCCCATCGCCGGCTCCTTGGCGGCGAAGAAGTGCTCGGAGGCGTGCGAGTAGTTCAGCCAGGTCAAATGGCTTTACGAGGTAATCATCAGCTCCTGCGTCAAGTCCTTCAACGCGGTCATTCACGGCATCTCGAGCGGTGAGCATCAAAATTGGTGTCACGTCTCCGGCTTTTCGAATGCGTCTACACACTTCAAGCCCATCGATGTCAGGAAGCTGCAGATCCAAAATGATTGCGTTTGGTGCACGGAGCTGAATGGCTTTAAGTGCGCTCAGTCCATCTTCAAAGAGTTCAACCTCGTAATTTTCCATACGAAGCGCGCGCCCCAGGGCAGTGCGAATAGCACCATCATCGTCAATAATTGCGATGTAGTTGTTGGGACTTGCTGCGCTCATAATGGGGCTTTCATTTGGGTGCTTCGTTTCCCTCTATTGTTGTAGGTGGGTATTAAGCGACTTCAGGTATTCAATAAGAATTTCTGAAGATTAAATGTACCTAACAATGGCGGATCGTCCAATGGCAGGACAACAGACTTTGAATCTGTGAATCTAGGTTCGACCCCTAGTCCGCCAGCCACATAGTTATTTTGCAAATCGACCAAGTAAAGCCGCCAGTTTCAGGGGCTGGTCCCCCTGGACTGAGTGTCCGGCTTCTTGG
>Ga0208867_1000240_pt1 | contig 16891 bp, 22 predicted proteins | sample CryBogCBE05Oct08_FD_185505 | JGI IMG/M metagenome (GOLD analysis project Ga0208867, IMG submission 185505) | Freshwater microbial communities from Crystal Bog, Wisconsin, USA - CBE05Oct08 (SPAdes) (version 2) | ecosystem: Environmental > Aquatic > Freshwater > Lake | place: Crystal Bog... | reverse complement strand
TTTCAGGTGGAGGAGGACCCAAGCGAGGGTCTCTTTGGCCTTTGAAAATTTGTTCAGGACAAGTTCTTGTAACATCGCAGATAGGTAATTTACATTCAGGTTTATCCCAGTTAGCTGGGTCTTGACATGGATAGCGGAATTGGTCGTGACCAAAAAACGCCAACGATAAAGGCAATACCAATATTAGTCCTGCCCACATAAAAAGTTTCTTATCATGCATATTATGCTCCTAGAATTCGGAGTATCTTAGCATAACGTGCTTTACGGTCTTCTATACCAATAGTACCACCATTAATGATATGAGTCATCTTATCCATATCACCAGCATCAGCCCATTTGTTCAAGTTATTATTTTCCCAGAACCAACATGCAGATTGTAATGCACCTTCAAATGTTTGCATATATTCCGATGCTTCTTCTGGTGTTATTGAAACACTTGCTGCAAACCAAAAGTAGTTATCTTTACCTGTGATTTGAATGGCACCACGGCCACAGTATCTATAACCATCACCAGACGCTTCATCACCATTACCCATACGATTGGCATACATTCTGTTGGCAATCGCTTCCTGTTTGTTAGGTAGACTTGCATAATGATTTGCTATCTCGTCTGTTTCAAAGTGTGTAGGAAACATCTTACGTAATGATGCAGCCTTATAATTTAGGTTCTCTTTAAGTGCTGTAAAATCATTTGACTCATGTGTACATTGAGCCAAGAAGGCCGCAATTCTCTCAGGAGTATTAATATCGTAATCAGGTAATAGTTGTGACAAGTCTTGATACCAATGATCCAAATATGGATTTTTTGGTATAATTTGTCTCAACTGTTCTTTAGTCAATTCCATATTATGCTAGTGCTTCCGCTAAATCTAATGCAGCCATCAACATAGCATGATGTTCGTCATCTTCTTCTAGTTGTTCTGCATTTGCATTAATTCTACCAACGATATTCATATCATTGATTAACTCTTTGTATTCTTCGGCAGATATTTGGCCGTCATTATACATTTGTTGATAACCGTTTGCTTGAATTGCTAAATCTTCTATGGGATTCATCTTGGTTCTCCTCCAATTGCTTGTTGTATTCTCTCTGCCGATTTGGATATAGTATTTAGTTTTAATGCACAATAGGCTGGACTAAATGTATCCTTCTGATGTAACTCATCCACGAGTGTAAACAAGTCATTATTCATCTTTATTGTAACATCATTATATGGTAGATATTGGCTATAATTTTTCAATTGTAATGAATCTTCATACATCACCTGTATACCATCTTTATCACACTTTTTCAATAAAGCATCTGTACGCACTTTGTTAACTAAACCATATTCATTGTTGTCGTAATGTGCAACAAAGAGTGCTGATTGTATTGAAGAGCAACCAGATAGTAATATTACAAGAAAGACTAAAAGTTTTTTCATGGATTTATCTCTTTCTGTTTAGTTACCCATTCTTGCAGTAACTTTAGTTGTTCGGCTACTTTGTTGTAGGTGGTGTAGTTGTCGTTGATTGTTCGTTCGACTTCAGAGAGTGCAATTCCGGAGGCGGCACCATCAGTTCCTGTGGAGGGTCCGGGAACGGTATTTTTAGCGGCACTGTCGTGCACCCGTACAAAAGATTCAGGAACAGTACACATATTATCATCTTTGGTCGTAATAGTTTGAGCAATTGCATCATGGTTGGCCTCAATTTTCTGAATTTTTTCTGTATACTTTTTCACAATATATTTGGTAATAACTTTCTGTTTTACCACTACTCTTTCAACCTCTTTTGCACCTTCACTTAATATATTTTGACGACCTTCAATCCAACCACCAAAACCAATTAAGATTAAACAAAGTAAGGTTATGCCTAGACGATATAATAATGGTATCAATCTATGTAGTATGCCGGCCAAAAGAAAAAGGGCAACACCGAAACCGATGATTGCCCATGGAACCCAAGTTGGTAATAAACCTAAAAACCAGTTGATTATGAAGTCAGGTGAAAACATGCTGAACATGATTACACCTTACATCTTTGGAGGTTTTCTGTGACCCATATTCATCATAATTGGATCATGTTTTTTCTTTTTACGTGGTAAGTAGACGCCAGGTTCACCACCTTTACCACCAGTACCTGCAATAGCACCTGTGCTGACTACATTAGTTGGTCCTGCTGAACCTACGGCACCAGCACCGCCGCCACCGTCTTCTTTTACCGCTATAAATTGTTTGAATTTAATCATCTATTTTCCTTGCTATTTCAGCTAATTTAGCGGACAACTCTTGTAGTTCTTTTTTGATACTTACAGCATCTTCAATTTCTTCATGCATATGCTTAAAGTATTGAACTTGTCTTTCTCTTTTTTCGATACCTGCTTTTGAAGTAGCAGTACCAAGGTTTTTGCCTGTCTTCTTAGAAACTAATTTATATCCACTGCCAGTTTTGACAATGTGTTCTTTGAAGGACATCATCAGCAGTTCCACTTTCTGAGCGCTAATGCTTTACGTGTTGGTTTGCCATTCTTTCTCATAGGACCTTTCATGCCACCCATACGAGCACAGAATGATTTTCTACGATTAGCTGCCTTAGAACCTGGTTTTAGTTTTGATGGTTTAGTTGTAACAGCCATACTCAACTTAGAACCTGGATGTTCTCTGCGGTATGATGCAATACCTTTACGATTCAAACCACCTTTAGGGTCTTTGCCTTCTTTTCTGCGCCATGCAGCAGTCTCATACAATTCTTCATCCGATACATCTTCAAAGTCTTCCCAAATTTGTTCGGGATCGATGCCATTTACTTCTGCAATTTCCATGAATAGTTCTTCAATCTCATCAAAGATTTCTTCAACTTCTTCTGGTACACAATTAGGTACTGTACGACCATTCTTCTTTTTTGTACCAACTGGATGATAACCTGTCCAGCATGGATTGCTGGTTCTCAATGATTTCGTTTCTTCTCTTAATTGATTGAATGATTTCATTTCTTCATCTCGCTTCTCATGTAGTTAGCAACTGTCATAATGTAATCTTCAGCTAATGTAATCTTAGATTCAACCCATTCAGGCAAATCAGCTTTATCGTCAATCAAATCAATCATCTCTTGTGCATTGTGCATGATTGTACGCAGTTGATTGACAGCCATATAAGGATCAGAATACTCTGGATCTTTATCTTCTACAATCTGTTCTGTTCTAAAAGTAGTGAATGATTTCATATTTTCCTCAGTATTTCTGCTATCCTCATGTCAACTGGTATGACATCTGTTACTATTGTTTTACCTCTTATACCTTTTACTTCACTCGGAAGGAGATTCAAATACACTAAGAAAGTCTTTAATGCATCATAATCTTTTTCGTCTATCCTGAAGAATAATATTCTGGCTGTCGCTTCTAATCCAAATACGTTATTCAAAAGTATGATATGGTTAAGTATCAAACGTTCTTTTATAACTTTGGTGGCCTTATATCTACGAAACAATCTTTTTAAGTATTTCGTTCTTTTAAGGTCACCTTCAAACTCAGACATTAAGCAACTAGGTGATGTATAACATTTAACTGCATACATCACGAAATTGTCTTCATTCAAATCATCAAACATTATAAAAAGAGTATATTAAACTCCAGTAAATGCGGTACCCCAGCTTGTATTACCGGAATATGTATTTGATGCTGCTGGACTTGCTAATGCTACTAATGTTTCAGTAATATAACGAACTGAACCATCGTTATTAGTTTTCTTTTGAATATGATTCCAACCTAAGTTTATGTTACCTACTGCAACTGAATTATTAGCATGACGAGTTGCTGTCACCAAAACTGTATCTTGATTGTATGTTTTTTCAACAGTTTTTGATGCAGGATAAGCAATTGCTTTATCGAATTCAATAACTGTACCAACTGCATTGTTAGCAAAAACAGCAGCAGTTAATGTTACTACATTACCTGAAACGGATTGTACAGTATTGTTTGAGAAGAACATACCAGGATAGCCGTTACCTGTTGTACCGCCTGGTGCACCAACTCCGTTAGGATAAAAATAAACGTAATCTCCTGCAACAACACCTACGTTTGCTACATTAGAGCCGCCGTTAGCGACAGAAATTCCGTCAGAATAGCTTAGTGTAATTGTAGTGTTTCCAACATAAGCTGGTGAGCCTAATGAAAGTTGTACTACATCTCTTGTTTCACGTTCAACGTCAAACTTTGGTTTTGCGTTGTGTCCGTCTGTATTTGACCATGCTGGCATTTTTAAGTCTCCTTGATGAGGTAATCTACCTATTTATCTTATTATTGTTCTTGTGGTTTTTGGTTTTTCTTGTCCATATCTTTATAATCTGGCATCGCTGTGCGATTTTTCAACATAGGATCAATTTCAACCGTGTCTCTCTTTTCGCCTGTCAAGGTTGTTCCACCCTTTAACACCATGCGAGCCTTTGGCTTTTTATCACCTAATTCGTTACTGCCGTCAACTTTTTGCATAGATGGTTTCTTACCCATAGGCTTTGCGTCCTTTTGGTCTTTCTCCCAATCATACATATCTTCTTTCAACTTATGCTTAGCATAAATCTCTTTGACCATTGATGCAGCCTTGGACATCTTCTTTGGCGCAACTTGATTAGGTGTATTACCCATATCAAAAGGTGCTTCAGAGGCAGCCTTTGGATCACCAAAATTATCTTCTTGTTTTAATGACTTTTTCAAGTTAGATATTGTGTGGGCCATCTGTTTACCAGTAGCCTTCATCACATTCATGTGACGGTCAGCAGCTTGTCTGTGTTTACCTGCAGCAGTTAATGTATCAGCAGACTTTTTAGCCTTCTCTTTATAACGGCCGAGTAATTCTGAAGAAACTTCATTGACTTCAACTTCTTCACGTTTTGCAGCCATAACCAAACCTTTTTCACGGCGTTTTACTGCACGTTTAACGATATCACCATACTCACCTTTAGTGTGTGGTTTTAATTCTTTGACTTGTGCCTTAGCTTTTTCTTTATAATCACCAAGTGACACTTCATCTAAATTTTCTTCTTTGGCCATTGTATGTTTCATGGTTCCTGCCGGTGGTTTTACTGCATAATGTGCTGCAGCTTGGTCTAACTGACGTTTTCTTTTTAGAGTTGGAGATTTAGAAATTTCGGAACGTGTTTCTGGAGCTCCAGTATGTGGACCATTATATTTTGTTGTCAAATCTTCATTGACTTCATCTTCATAAATTCCATGGTCACGTTTCCATTTTTCATAATCACCTTTTTTAGATTGAGCAACTTTTTTATTCTTACTAATATAATTTACATTCCAACCTTTGGATTTGTAATACTTACTTAGTATATCTGCTCGTCTTGATGTTACATTTTCAGGAATAGCGATACCACCGCCTGCACCACTGGAAGACCACCCATCTCTAGGATCACTTCCAGTTTTTGCAGCGGTTAGGTCTGTCTTTTTAGCAACAGATTTTACAATATCTTTAGCTTTCATTTTAGATGCCACCAGCAATTTTACCCATCATTGTTTCTTGCTTAATCTTTTTGTAAGACTTCTTAGCTAAATCTTTAACTAGTTTCATTGGTGAATTTTCATTAGTCACGAAAGGATGGTCACCTGTACCAGAACCTGCTTCAGGACCTTTGAATGTCTCATCGACTTCAACTTCTTCTTTTTTCATCGGTTTCTTACCAGTTTGTGGCATACCCATTTTCTTTTGAAGGTCTTTAATCATATCTTCATCTGAACCATGGCCTAATTTGTCAAGAACTTTACTACCAATCTTTTTCAAAGTGCCTTTCATATCTTCTTCAATCTCAACTTCTTCACCAACAGTCAAACCAACTTTGTATGATTTTGTTTTGTTGTGATAAGAAGCAGGAACTTTCATACGACCACGTAGACCATCAACAGTCTTTGTGTTCATATCTGTTTCACCATCAACTCTTACGTGTTCATCTTCCTTCATCTCCACTTTTTTTTTCTTTTCAGAAATTGTAGAGATACCACCGATGTCTTCTGCATAATATTCTTCTTTATGGTAACCCATTTCTTTCATCATTTTGCAATGTTTGTCGTGGCAACCCATTAAGTGGCCACTTGCTTCTTCAGCAGTACGGTGTCCAACAGTTTCATCACCTGAGTGATAGTGATGTGCAGCCCATCTTGTTTTACCTGTGTGTTTACCTGTAGCATCCATGTGGTGATATTCTTCAATATGACCCATTTTCTTGCCTTTGTGGTAAGCATGTAAAACTTGAATAGTATCAGGATGGTCATGCATACCATGTGATTTTTTGTATTCAACATCTTCAAACAAGTCTTCAACTTCTTCTTTCATGGCCTGCTTTGTAGCAGTTGCATACATTACATTCTTAGCACGGTCGCCATAACGGTCTTTGAAACCTTTCATGCCTTTTTTCATTGACTTAACAATGTGCTCACGTTTTTTCATCTCGGCATCAGTCATGTGGCGTTCTTCTTCTTCACCCAATTTAGTTTCTTTCTTACCTTTGTGCATGTTCTTTTCGTGCTTGTGAACTTCTTGGTCAGCAATCTTTCTTGCTTCTGGAGGTGTCACATATTTTTCATTTGTCATTGAGTGCTTAGACAAATGTGTTTCTTTTTCTTCTTCTTTCTTTAGAGCAGAAGGTTTAACCATTTTCTTAACTAATGCTTTGTCTTCTTTCTCATCAGGATGAGATTCTTCTTTCATATCTTCTGGATCTTTTTTATACTTCTTAGTGTATACATCACCAGTAGATGTTTTCTTGTGTTCATGTCCTGTCAATTCACCTTTTTTCTTAGGTAATTGACTTACATATTTTCCTTTTAATACATCAAAAGGATTAGAAGATTTTTTCTCATCTTCTTCTTCAACTGGACGAACTACAGCAGAATGTCCTTTTGCAGCAGCTTTGTTATCATGTTTCTTTAGAACTTGACCACCAATTTTTTCAGGTGGCTCCATACCTTCTGAATGTGGTTGTGATGTAACAGGATATTTTTTACCTTGGAACTCAAAGTGTGATTGACCTGCTTTTCTAGCAGCATGTGCTGCTTTATGGAAACCAGTTTCATCTAATTCTGGTTCTAAAAGCATTTTTTTCTTTTCATCTTCTTCCATAATTGCTTTTGTTGCATCAATTAAGGCCTGAGATACTAGTGATTTAGTAAACATTATTTTGCTCCTGTCTTTTTCTTTTTCTTGATAGTTATACCCGATTGTCCATACTTATCCGCTGGCAATTCTAGAGGTTCTTTATTGCTTGCACCACCTGTTGTTCCGCTAACTCCCGCTTCACCAGATAATCCAAAATCAAAAATAGATTCTCTAAATTTTTTCAAACCTTTTTTCTTTTCAGCTAATGGATTAGGACTGACCATTCTAGGTTTAGCTGAAAAATCTGCAACATCGTCATTACTAAATTCTGTTGCTTCTCTATATGTTTGGTCTCCTAGACCAGCACCAGCGGCACCTGTAGTTGCTCTGGAGTCAAATGTAGAACCAACACCATCAGATGCGCCCACTTTAGATACACTTAAAGACCTATTGCCATTTTTACGCAATCTTTCTTTATTTGCATCCATGTTGAAACGATTTTCTTTTGGTTCTGGATTCTTTGTCAACGTAGGTGTGGATTCTGTGTATGTATTACCGCCACCAATCCTAGCTATGTAATTAGTATTTTGTTTGATATCGCCATCACGGACATCATCTCTTTTACCTAACTTAGCTGCATATTGCATTATAGGACTGTTATTATCTTTAATAACATTCAAACCTTTGCTTCTCAGATTATCCTTTTGGATATTCTTAGCATTCTTTTCTTCATATAAATTTAAGAATCTGTTAGATTCGTTATATACAGATTCACCCAAGAAACTGGATGTTTCCTTATATAAATCTGTTATTTCTTCTGATTCTTCTTCTAAACTATTGCTATTATCAAATCTTACAAAGTTTTCAAATAGTTCTGTAAAGTTTTGAACATTCTTATGTGCTTTTTCCCATTTGTTTTGACGGACAGATTCTTCCATCATTCTAGTCAAAAGAGAGTTGCGTTCTTTACTCACTCTGTTGGTTGTGTCAACAAAAATCATCATGGTTTCATAACCAAGTTCTTCTAGTTCTTCTTTGACGTAACCAATTCTTTCTAAGTCATCAGCAGGACCATTGATGATTAATGGACCACGAGTCCTTACTGCCTCGAATCTTGGATTCATAGACTTCATGGCCAACTTGTGTTTGTCGTTAAGGACATCACACACTTGAGTAAAATTAAATTCTACTGCTCTAGATTCTGCAATAGCTTCACGTAAAACGATATCTTTGCCAGAACCTGGACCACCAGTCACAAAAATAGCTTTGTGGTGACCATGTGTATAACTCTCATGTAAACCCATGCCTTTGCGGACATCTTTCATCAATTCTCTTGCGTGTTCATCTTTAACGTGGTGTGGAACACCTTGTCTGAATGAGGAAAAGTCATTATTCTTAGCATGTTCACGCATCTTGGTACCAGACATACCTTCTGATCCTTCAGCATCAGGATCACGATGACCTGCTGAATGTACTGTGATGTGTTTGAACTTATAATGACCATGGCCTGCTTTTACACCATTGTATTTGTGTAATAAAGCATGCATTTCTTTAACACGGTCTGAACCTGCAATAACGTGCAAGTGGTCTGCACCTTGAGCATGTAGTTTAGCTGCATGGTGTAGAATAGTTGGATGTTCTTTAGATGAAGTTTCAAAATGAGTACCTGGAGAATATCTCTTTAGATGTTTAATCTTCTGTTCACCAGAAAGTGGATTCTTTTTGGCATCTTGTGAATGAGATACAACAACAGTATGTGGTGATTTATGTTTAGCAGCAACTTCACGTACCTTGTCAATTAGTTTCAAGTGACCGGTAGTTGGAGGGTTCATGCGGCCAAAAGCCATAACCGCATGTTTCTCTTTTGCTTCTTTTTCTTCAATAATCTGTAGGAATGACTTCATTTTCTGACTTTAAGTAGATTAGCTCTTGCGAATTCGGCTCTATTAACTAATTTAGTTGGTTCACCTGCATGGTTAACAACGAATCCTTCTGGACCAGTTTTCTTACCATCGATATGATGTTCCAAACCACCTTCGTGATGTTGTAATACATCCACTAATTTATTCTTTGCTTTTTGTAAATGACTGTGCATCTTTAATAGATTATCATAATGTGTTTTATTAGCTTCAATATGTTTCACGTGAGGTTCAGCTTCTTTTTCTCTTTTAACCACACCAGCAGGAGTTTTTAACTTAGCTGCAGCTTTCTTATATTTGTCAGTAATATGTTTCTTCAATCCTTCAGTATCAGGTTCTTCACCTGTACGAACTGTATGATTGATATATGTACTTAGATGACCTGTTTCACCCATGTGACTTGTTGCGATATGGTTGTACATATCAGGATGTGCTTTGTGAATCTTTTCCGCAGCATTCATGTGCTTCATAAACTCATTTTGGTCTTTATCTGAGTAATGAACTTGTCTTGTATCGTGGTTTGGTGATTTTTGCCAAACGTCAGGATGTTGTTTGAAGTTATGTAAATCAGGATGTGGATCAGCCTTCATGGAACTAATATCGTTACCATGATACTGAGTATGTGTCACAATACCTAGTTTAGACCTTTTAACCTTATCAGCCTCATCACCTTTGGCAGTATAAGTGATGGTATTAGGTGTAAACGATACTTTACCACCTGGTTTATGCACCAAATCTTCACCTGAGTGCATGATATCGCCTTGATATACACCAGTCTTAGGTGTAACTTTCTTCAAGTGATTCAATGCAGCATGGAGTTTATCCATAAGACCTGGAGCGTGTCCATGGTTCTTTAGAATATCAGCGTGAGTGTAATTAAGTTTAGGTGTCTTGTTAAATGCGGATTTTGATGCCACAAAGAACTTGCCATTCTCTGGATGATGGCCAAATACCACAGAAGGAGAACCATCATATTTCATTGTCAAAGCAGAACTATTACCACCAGATTTAATGTGGTTGTGTGCCTGCATTAATGCACCTTTAGCGTGCTCGAAACCTTTGGCACCGTGGAATAAAGGTCTGTCCTCAGCATGATGAATATGCTTGAGTTTGGAACCTTCTTCGGCCTCAGCTTCTTCTTTCAAAAATGAGATAAAACTTTTCATGTTTCCTTAGACTTGCAATACACTTTGATTGCCATGAAGTTATTTATACAACTTTTTAATTCATACCATCAACCCGTATAAAGATTGAGGAGAATACATAGTCAATAACTTTCTACTTGGCCGTTGCCAGCCAACCATCCAGAAACGTGTATTTTGTCAAATTCAACTAGATATTCTTTTGGAATATTAAGGAAATGAGCATGTTCAAAGTCCATGTATTGATACAATGGTACATTTTTGATACAAACTTCCATGTAATTCTCAATTAAAGATGGACAAAAAGAAAACATTCTGGTGATTAATAAATGTGTAGCACCGTGTGTTACATGTCCCATCCATGTCGGAATACGTTTTTTGAATACATATTTGCCAAACATATCATCATAAGAACTGATATCAAAACTATCCTCCAACAAAGAGCGTCCAGATATCTTGAAGATTCTTTTGACTTCTTTCATAAATGGTTGTTGCCTTAGGATAGCAAAAGCATTAAATGATAATGCACCTTCAGCCCAAGATTGCATACCTTTGGATGAATAATCGTGAACTTCTTGAACTTTATTCATGTCCATAAAGTATTCACACTTAGATACAAGCATCTCGGTTTCTTCTCTAGTGAAATGATAAAGTGATGCATCAGCTAAAACAATGATAGCATCTGGTACCTTTTGTCTTATAGATTCTAAGGTTGCAACCGTCTGGTCAAATCTTTGTTGGTGATTATAGAACCGGACATTCAATGATTTGATAGCGGAGGTAACAAAGAACATATTTTTATTTGGAATCATAATACTTTTCTCTTAATTTATCCACATAATCACTGCAAACGGCATGGATGTTATTATACTCTATTTCCATTTTTTTGTCAAGAGCCTCTGGCATAACTAAAATGCTACGAGTCGTTAATTCTTTACCTGGATAAGTCCAAATATACTTATTACTGGTCAATGCAAAATCATCCTCTTGATGCCAGAAGTAAGTAAAATCAGTTGTGGTTAACCATCTTAATGCACCTAAATTCTTAGCATGAATCCATAAACCGTAATATGCATGGTATTTTTGTAGCCACTCAAGCGTGACTGCATAATCTGGTCTATCGTGGCCAAGATATAGGTCGGAATTTGTAACCCAAAGGTCAATCTCACATTCAAAACCATCGTTCAAAGCCTTTTCGATTTGCTCAGGCCTGTTTTCTAAGTTGACATCAGGTCCTTTGGTTAGACCTCTATGTGCAATAAACTTCATAGATATAACCCCAAAGTATCACTATTGCGTTCTATATTGATAGCTTCTGCTCTTGGATATGGATTACCAATGTCAAAGTCATTAATCAATATGCGTTTAGCATTATTCAATCCGACTATGAGTGTATAATTAGTGAAACCTAACTTCTTCAACATTGCATCAGTTATATCAAAAGTCTCTTTTTCTCTGGATGTAGTAAAGATGAATGTTGAACCCTTTTGTTGTAGTTGTAGTAACCTAGATACATTTTTAGACAATTCTATTGGTTCTTTATCGTAAGAATTTTCACCAACACGGCTTTGTGCTTTGATGATTGTGCCATCAATATCACAAAAGATTACTGGCTTGTCATTATACTCAAACCATTCTTTAGATGTACCAACGTCAACATAATTCTTAGAATCATTTTCAACAAAGATGTGACCATTCTGTAACATCACTGAAATGACATCAGATACGAATACTTCTCTCTCTTGTGAGATGGACTCAAAGGCCTTTTTGTAATCTGCAACAGATTCAAACTTATAACCACCAACACAGAACTTATTGGAGACAACTCGCTTCTCTATAATACTTGTAACAATACCTTGTTCATTGGAGATAACAAAACTCTTAGCTCTAAGTCTATTAAGAACTTCATGGTCTGCTACATTGGAGGTGCAAATGTAATTACCAGATTTGGTTGTGTGTTCAAAGAAACTGTCACAGTCTTTTACCATAAACTCACCTTCGGTGATATTTGCTAGTTGAAGAATTTGATAAACAGTTTCAGCCGGACCTTTTGTTACCTGTGGAATGATAACAACCTTTACTTTGTCTCCCATTTCATGTTTGATGAAACTGGTTGAATTGTATTTCTCATCGTGTTCTTTGAGTACACCGATTGTGATTGAATAACCAGCATCAATGTATGGTTGGACTGCGTTCTCTAACATTAACCTGTGTTGATAATCATACAACAAGTATTTTGGTTTCATACCGGGAAAACGACTTGATAGTCCTGCGGCTGGTACAATTATTTCCATAATCTTTTAATCTCCTTCATAATAAATTCGTATTCAAAGTCACCTTTTGTAGTATGTAGGAACACACGGAGTAACATGAGAATCAGTAAGTAATCGTTGTTTGCTTCTGGATATTTCTTAAGCAATCTATCTTGTATTGTTACAAGCTTTGAACCTAGTCTCATGGTTTCTTTTCGTAAGAACCAACGGCATTCTAAGTCTTGTCTTAATTTAGCAATGTCAAAGATGTAAGAATCATATTCAATGGTTACCGCATCAATCAGTTTGAAACCTTTATCAGAGTATAAGATATTTTCCAAAGTCAAATCACCAAAGTACATAGTCTTTGGTAAAATCTTAGGCAACTTATCAATCAACTCTTGTTTGGTAAAAGGAAAGATTTCTGTTGTTGTGTCCATCCATTCCAGTTTCTTTTCATATACTGGTGTATAATCAGAGTATTGGTCAAACCAAGTTTGCTTAAAGTTATCCAACACTTGATGTAAGAATATTTCTAATTGTCTGGTATCATTTGCAACCAAGTAACTTTTCATGTCTAGGCCATGAATATATTCCATGTCAAATGATTCACCATTTACTTGAAGAATTTTAGGAACAGGATAACCAGCATCTTTTAATGCTGTTAGTCTTTCTATATTTCTTTTAGTATTACCGACTTTGCGAACAAAAAGATTCTCAGACTGCATCAAGTAAATTTCACTACCAGAATGTCCGTTTAGAACCTTAACTAGCTTTGGTCCACTGGTCATAATCATCACGAATCAAAGAGTGCCATGTTCCATTGTGTGGTCCAGGTGGAAATGGATTGTTCATGTTAACATATTGTAACTTTGGTCCAAATAACTCATGTTCATGTAAGTTAGCTCTCATCAAGTCTTCACCAATAAATGATGTGCCTGCATTATAGTATTTGTCTAAGTTTAAGAATGTGGACATATATTTGTCCATATTCTCTTGTGAACTAAATGCAAACTGGTCGTTACCAAAGTCTCTTGTTGGCACCATTCTACAATTAGGAATATATAACATATCATTGGGTAATTGGTCAAAAGGTATCTTAACATTCAACGCATAGTCTGTTCTGGAACGAATTACCCAATCATATTTTACACGATTCACCATTGAAGAATACATCATAGATTCACGACACTTATTCATTGAAAAGAACATTGCATATGTGAATCTAGCAGGATACTTTTGTGGGTTTGGTGTGTTGACATACTTCCTATCCACATCTAATTCTAATGGCGGAGAAGAAGAAAGAACTGTTGGTTTATACAACTCTTTAATTTTATCTAAGACACCTTCAGCTTGCCAAGTGTGAACATATACATCCACATCATGGTCTTCCAATAGATTCTTTTTGTAATACTCAAATCCTCTTTCAACAGAACGAGCTTGTCCTGAAAAACATAATGCAATTTTCATTTGAACACCTTATTAAGTCTTGTTAAGTGCCTACCACCATCAAACGTAGTTTTCAACCATATATCAACCATCGCAGAAAACTTTTCTTCGTCCACATATTTGGATGGAACAGCAAAGTGATTTGCACAGTTATGTTTGATAGAAAACTCAGCTGTATACTCATCAAACGTCAAAGCACTAATCACACCAGATTGTCCAGCAGCAATGTTAACACCTTGACCCGAACGACAGAACGAAATACCAAATTCACATATGTTATCTCTGATTAACTCTGTTGATTGGCTTATGTAATCATAATAATCACAAGGTTTATCTACATATGTTCCAACATCGATGTACTTGATGCCTTTACTATCTAGGACTTTCTTGGCCATTTCTTTTGCATCAAAACCTGAATGGTCAGATGCTAGTGCAATAGGTTTATCACCAAATTTAGCAATAACTTTCTTACGAAAGAACTCAAAACTATCCAAATCACCGAGAACGTGCATCTTCTCCGTTTCAATTGTGATAACTTTTTTACAATCGTCAATCATATGATTGTATAATGGTGCAATGTAAAAATCTTTGTCTTTTGGATTGTTTCTCAAAACATATTCAGCATAACTCAAGAATGTGTAACCTGATTTGAAATAGTAAAGACCAACGTTAGCATATCTTGAGATAACTTGTTTCTCTGCAACTCTTGTAACAAATCCATTGGAATCAATTTCACAATAACTGTGGTCAGGACTATTTGCTAAGAATGTTAAAAGAAAACCATCACAATCTTCAGGAGGTTCATTCAACTTAAATGCGGGTTGAAAATATACATCTGGTGTGTAGATATACAATGGTAGTTCTTCATCAATGTAATCTTGAGCCTTCAAACAGGTTTCTAAAGCACCACGAGTTTCGCCATCAACAATACAAATTTTGACATCATAACCAAACTTAAACTTCAGTATTTCATCGATGCCATAATCATAAACATGTTCCAAACGAACCACAAATATCAAATTACAATCTGTGGTATCAATAGATGACATAGACCAATCAATGATGTGTTTGTCCTTGGCCATAATCAAAGACTTAGGCATTGTGTAACCTGCATCAATAAAGTTTTGTGCCTTACCTGCAATAGGCAAGATTACATTATACTTTTTCATTATATTTCCTAATCAATTCAGAAGCTGTCTTGTGAGCATAACCAATTGCTGATTCCATTGAACCTGATTTGAGTAAGTCATATAAGAAACAACTTGCAAACATATCTCCTGCACCCAATACGTTAGCATCTTTTACAAACATAGATGGGTCTATGAAAAAGGCTTTCTTTTCACCGTTAATTCGTACTGTACTACCAACGGAAGTATGGACAATCACAGCACCTTTGGTGTGTTCTGCCAATTCATCTAAGTCATGTAGTTCTTCATATGAAACAAACAAGTAGTCCACATATTTCAATAATTCTACATCAACTTTTGGTCCTTTGCAAGTATCCGCAGTAACTATACCATCTAGTTTAGAAATAAAATCTGTGTTTGTTAGTTGGTTGATATAAAGTATATGTGATATGTGTGAAGGTTTGATAGGAGAATCATATTCATAACGATTCAGGTTGGCTATGGAATCTCTGGTCGATTCTTTGCGGTCAATGTATATGTCTGCTTCACCAATTGCAGTAGGACACAATCCAAGACTAATGTTTGCATCTATGTCTTTGAAGGTTCTAGCCATATTGGCCATGGCACCTAAAGACATAGTTTTTTTATCACCATCATGTATAGTATCAATAGCCAGATGGCCATAAAGTGTAATATCAAACATTAGAATTTTTCTTTCATATCAAGTTCATAAACTTTTTTCAAGTGTTCATCAAAGTCAAACTTAGGTAATTCTTTTACACTTAGGTAATCAAAAAGTTGCATGACAAAATTATCACCACCATTGATATTTAGCGTTTGTGCATAGTCTTTGACAATCAGTGGTGCATCTTTTGGACAATAACTCTTGACTAGTTTCATCAGCCCAACATCAAAGATATCGTCACCAACAAAGATAATTTCACCAGGAGAAACTCCATAATCTTTACAAATCTCAGGAAGATAATCTGCCTTCTCTTTGTTTCTGGTAACAATCACATCAATATTTCTGTTATTGGCTATTTGAACATTGTAACCATCTCCAGTAAGAAACATAACATTAATACCCAAGGCTCGAAAGCGCTTGATGGCTGTCCAATCTTTATCACAGAAAGTTTTTAATCTAACTGTTCCTTCTCGGTCATAATACTTCTTGCCATCAGTCATTACACCATCTACATCAAGTATCAATAATTTAATCATTCGAATCTTTCTAAAACCTCGGGGTGAACGGGGAAATGGTTAGTCTTATAATCTGCTTTACAAATTGAATAGTATAAGTTGTCATGGCTATTTTGTTCAATGTCAGATAAAACAACCATTTTCTCTCTTGGAATGTATTGTATTAACTTATTCATCAGACCGTGAGTATCAGGCAAATTTCTGTATGCATGATATGTTTCTCTCATAGAAATGTGAGCAAAGTTTGTCATTGAACCTGGCCACATGTACATGTTATCACAAGTCCAATTCAAATGTGCAACACCTTTTTCCATAAACAAAAAGTTAAACTTGTCAAACTGAATGTTATCAATTGGTTTGAACCAATGCAAATCTAATCTTGTGAATATGACAAAATCAAAGTTTTTGTTCAAAAGGTTTTCAAATGAAGCAATCTTAGATGTGAATGTATTAGAACCTTCAAAGTTAGAATAGTAAACACCGGCTGGTTGAACCATCTCATAGAATTCTTTTTCAAGTTGTTCATCAGGTATCTTATAAGATGAAACAAATACTTGAACTTCATGGCCCATATCTCTCAATGGCTGAATAATGTTCTTGTTGATATTTGGCCAACAATGTTTGAAATCTTTAACACTAGGTTGGCCATCACGCATAAACTGGCCATATAATAGGCCATATAATGATACTGCTATCTTCATGCTGTTCTGTATACAAATAATTGTG
>Ga0208867_1000235_pt1 | contig 17239 bp, 13 predicted proteins | sample CryBogCBE05Oct08_FD_185505 | JGI IMG/M metagenome (GOLD analysis project Ga0208867, IMG submission 185505) | Freshwater microbial communities from Crystal Bog, Wisconsin, USA - CBE05Oct08 (SPAdes) (version 2) | ecosystem: Environmental > Aquatic > Freshwater > Lake | place: Crystal Bog... | reverse complement strand
CGTATTGGGGATTGGGAAGGTGATACCATCATTGGAGCGAAGCACCAAGGCGCTATTGTTTCCTTGGTAGATCGTTGTTCAAAATTCACCGTACTCAAAAAGATCGATCGTAAAACAGCAAAAGCTTTTACCAAGGCTGCTGTTGAAAAACGAGGGGGATTATCGTTATTATTATCTGTAATTACAATCACCCTTGACAATGGCAAAGCATTTGCCGATCACGTCACTATAGCAGATAAATTGGGTGCCAAAGTTTACTTTGCTAAACCCTACCATGCATGGGAGCGTGGACTCAACGAGCATACTAACGGTCTGATTCGCCAATACTTACCAAAAAGTACTGATTTCACCCAAGTTTCTGATGAAATGGTGCAAGAAATTGAAGATAAACTCAATAACCGACCACGCAAGATCTTGGGCTATAAAACACCGATGGAAGTGATGATGATGCACCAAAATATGCATTAACATGAGATCGATAAAAATTTTTATTTCGTATGTTCCCAAAATTTGCAATAAAGTGAGTGCAAGCGATTGTTCCACAAATCTCTCAGGTTTTAGTAAAAACTTGAGAGGAAGTTTAGCTCTTTATTTTGAGCGTACAAGTTAAATGTACCCTTTGGATCCGGGGCAGGCTAGCAAACGGGGGGTGAATTTGCGTTCTTTTTGCTAGCATTTGAATAAAAAGCATCGCGTTACCCAAATTACTCCTGCTCCCACTTTCTTCTTATTCTTGTCTTTTTTGAGTAACTCTTACAATGTGCCTCTTAAATAAGCTTGAGGTGTTATGGCTATCTGTTGGATCTTCCTAGAGAGATCCAAGGAGGACTCTGTTACAGCTTCAAGAGGTGCTCTTGTATCAATTTTTTTTACCATTTGCGCTTATACTCGATTGCAGAAACATTTTTTACGAAAGCATTGCAAAAATAAAACTCAAACATTATACACGAGGAACTGGCCCTGAGATGTCTTTTTTGACTCTATGTTTTTAATTAATCTCAATGCACTTCCCTTGTGAATCGGCGTGACAAAAAGATTAGTTTTTGTTAAATAAATTCGATAATTAGCCTTTTTAATTTATTCTGTGTCCCTGAAACATCTCCTCACCTACCCCAGAAGCCCTTGATCTCAGACAAGAAAGCTTGAATCTCATCAAATACTGCATCATTTTCTCAAGAAGAACTTCAGGCCAGGGAAGCGGAAGCTTCCAAGCTTTGTCAATAAGCGAGAGGAAGCTTAGTCCCTTAGATCTTCCTCGTTCAGCTAGGACAGAAAATCTCTTTTCAAAATCATGAAAGCCACAGAGCATTCGGAAAACCCCAAAAAGAAATGTCGATTAATTTGATAGAATTTTTCAACCACCGCTAGTAGACCGCTAACCATACCCCCTCTCGCTGAGAAGATGAGTCCGACACCATCGTTTTCTAGCTTGAAAGTGATGGGTAATTTTGCTAGAGTTGACCGCGTACAGTGACCTAATCGGTCGAAGCGACAACTAGCTTGAAACCTATATCTAAATTGAAACTATGATGGATCAAAAGATCGGAAGTCAAAGTACTAGCGTATCTCTCCGTAGTAAAATAAAGCCTAGGACCAAGCTCCTTCTAAAAAAACTATTCAAGTTAACCCGAAAATGATCAGTGAAGCATTTTTAAAAAAACAGTCACCATCTCAAACGTTGTCCTGGTTTTCAACACGCAAGCATGTCTTGCATCTGAGAGAAGTAGCTTCAACCATTACTGAAACCAAGAAATCATTGCTTCTTTTGCTATGACTGATCATCGTAATTCATGGAATAATGGTTTAGACAGCAAACCTCCGAGAAAGGCTTCCGAGTACTTACAAGACTCCCTGCTTCACGAGCTAGAACAATACCAAGACTCAGGCGCATAAGATGCAACCCAGACTCTCCATCCTCAACCTCAATACAAGCGATCAAAAAGAAATTCGTTTAAATACAGACCGAGATCTTGCTATTGAATTGATCAATTTTCATCTTTCTTATGAAGCAATACCTGAATCTGAGTTGCATATTTTTTATTCATTCGCTGCAAATCCTGGTCGTTATATAGAGGCTATAGTAGCTCAAGCGTTAAAAATTGGAGCAAAGGGAAATTTCTTAGTCATGAATTCCTTTATCGATGTTCATGCTGATTTATATCAACAGGCATTGCGTGCTGTTGAAAACAGGGATCATGAAGACATAGCCCTGATTGCTTCATCCAACGATGTTCCTTTAGGGTATTTTTTCGGAAGATCTGTTTTTCAAAAAAAAATGGCTGAAAAACTTTTTTACCTTCGATTTTTGTCAGTTGTTTCAGCGAATGCAGATTTTATGTACCTTCGAACAGCTTTTGACCTAAAAAAAGCTATACGATTCGATGTTATTGAAAAATCTTTTAACGGTAAACTTCATTTTTTTTCAGAAAGCATCTCACCCCTTTACACCTTGACAACGATGCACGCACTTCTTGCTTATCAAAAGCAATCAGAATTACCCGCGTGCCGTATCGCAGTGATGCCCTACCATGCAGGTGATCTCCTGTTTTTTTTAAAGGCATTCCAAGAAGTCTCCCATCCTTTTAATACAATTTTAGTGCATAAAGAGTTTGTTCCTATCGTACAAAAAATAGCCCCTGAACTTCAGATGATTGTTCATGAAGAAGATAGCCCAGGGCGAGGAAATAATACTGATCCAAGCTTGAGAGATTACCAAGAAGAGGCATTTTTTTTTCGCAAAGTGCTATACCCCTCTATTCCTAGTGATGCACTTTTTTACTGGTTTCGCCCTTCCCTCTCTTACTTAAAGTCAAAAACTCATATGATTGATCAGTGGAAATTTTCTTTAACGAATCAAAATTTTTCTATTGTAAGACACGAGAAAAGAGAAAAAAAATGGCAACGACCTAGTCCGAATAAAAGCATTCTGATCCATTTTGATGGAGGATGGTCTCTGAAAGTGTATCCAAGACATTTACAAGAGACACTGATAAAAACCTTACAAAATGGAGGCTATTTTGTGGATGTGCTAACGAATAAATCTATAACTTACTCGTGCTCAACGATTGCATTTGAAAATATAAAAAAACTGGAAAAAGACATAATGGCTCATGCTATTTTTATAGGCATGGATTCGTTTCCTGCACACTTTGCAACCCATATTTTACAACATCCTTGCATTTGCCTTTTTTCTTCAACTCGACCTGAAAATTCTAATGCTTCTCTTTTTGATGGCTATGAATTTATGGACAATCATTTCAAGTGTTGCCCGTGTAACCGACCAAAAATCTGTCCTCTCTTGGGTCATACTTACTGTAAAAATTTTTCTTCTCCAACCTCTATTTTAGAAGCCGTCCATCAGATGTGGCACCGTTGCTATGAGGGTTCATCATGAAAATTGCCGTTTTTTCCATAGCAACTTATAGCAAACTAGGAGAAGCTAAAGTACTTTTGGATTCTGTTTTGACCCATGCTCCCTGGGCTCAAACTTTTATTTTTTTAGCAGAGAAAAATTCAGAATCTGCTGCATTCGAACACAGCATCGTAACCATCGAAGCACTAGGTATCAAAAATTTAAATGAGCTTGCTTTTCAATATGATTGCGAAGAATTTATTCAAGCATTGAAACCCTGGGCTTTGGAGTACTTGTTGAAAAATTTTGATGCAGTCATTTATTTTGATGCATCTATTGAAGTTTTTTCAAGTCTTTCTGAGATTTTTAACTGGATTCCAAAATACAAAGCTATGATCACTCCGATGATTACTTCATCTGTTCCGAACGATGGGCTTTTCCCTAGTTACACGGATATTTTAAGAGTTGGACAATTTCATAGCGGCTTTTTTTGTATGCGTTCTTGCGTTCAAATAAAAAATTTTTTAGAATACTGGAAGGAGGAAGTCCAATTAGGCCTAGCAATATTTGATCCATTAAACGGGTGGATTGGAAAAGACATTATTTTTTCAGGTATTTTAAGTTTCGTGGATGATGTTAAAATAATTCGAAATAACGCTTATCATTTTTCTGTTTGGAATGCCTTTCAAAGAAATCTTTCAGAGAACGAAGGAAACATTCTAACTTCAGACGGTCCTTTAGTGTTCTTAAATTTTCAAGGATTAGACAGAAAGCATGAGAATAAATTAGGTCAAAAACGATGGGTTTACAGAAATTTTTTACCATCAACAAAAAAATTACGTCCTTTCTTATCCTCAAAATTAGTAACTAGCCTTGATCAAAAACACAAAATAAAAAAACGAGATGCCTTTCATCCCTTTAAAAATCGCTCTCATGCCTATACCTTTGGTTACTACGATCATGGGGACCCTATTTTTTATAATGATCGCAAGATTTTTTTACAAAGGAATACTTTTGAAAAAAAAATCATAGGAGATCCTTTTGTCTCTTTAGAAGAAAGAATCCCTCGTACTTATCAATTTTTTAAAGCTTGGAAAAAATACGGAACGATGGTTTTTCTGATGAAGTGTTTTAAATTCAGTATGAATCAATTTTTCTATTGTTTAAAAAAGATAAAAGATAAATTTTTCAATAAAAGAAAAATTATCATTATTATCAAATAAACTATTTTATTATAAAAAATGCTGAAGCGTGTACGAGGAACTCGTTCCATCAGTTTGAGTCAAAATGGCCTCCCGCAAGCATTGCTGAACGCAAGCGTTTCAGTGTCTCCGGTTGGCAGTGTCGTCGTGACAGTACCTGTGCTAGGAAAACAACAATTAGCGATTCCATATCCCACACTTTTGAACGTCGCGGTGGAAGTAAATTGAGCCAGATTATCTTGAACACGCACGCTACCATACACCACACGATTCACGCCACTTCCTCTCATCGTGAGTCCCGTCGATCCAGTGGAAACAGTATGGTCGTATAAAGGCACACATCCACTGTACCAGAAATATGACTGCCACTGATGAAGGGTATGACCATCGTTATAACCCGCACATCCATTGGAGCCACAGTAATGATCACTCCCCCGTTCGTGGGTGCCGGAGAAACACTCGCATCCCAGTACCTAATCCATACGTGCTATGGTTCACAGCATAGGCATTCCCCTGAGGACCAGTCAAAGTACGAAGATTTCCACCTACTGCGATGGTTCTAGTCACTACACAATTTCTTCCGGTATTCTTATCCGGAAAAGAATGCGTGCTATCACAGGCGCTGTGAATAAGCTAAATAAAAAGCACTGCTCCATGTAACAGAAGAAGTCCTACCGTTACCCCAAATCACCGTACAACTTAAAGGGGTATACGTATAGGGGCTAGCGGCACTTCCACTATAACTCGGACTTAAAGCTCCTCCCGTACACGAGACAGAAGATCCATGGCAAACCGAAGAGGGTTCAACGCATCGCCCACTCTTTCTAAAAACTCTGCAAATGTACGCTCAATCTTCCGAGACGGAATTTGTGACAGAATCGAGCCTGCATTATTGTTGATGGCTCCACTTACCGTACTCACAGCAAGCTCAGAATTCACAGCTAACCCACTTGAAATCGCTGCAGTCATCAATAATTTCCCACAACCTTGAAAGACTGAGACAAACCATACCCCGCTCAATAAAAAACCAAGCGATAAATAAAAAATACCTTTCTGCGTCATACCTGATCACCCCTGTAAAAACTCTTTCGATTCTAGTCAGGAAAGCTCAAGACTTCAAGTCACATGAAGCCTGATACAGAGAAGGCAAAATCCCCGTAAGTCATTGTGGATCAAAAAAATGGCACTCAACTGAAGATTTTAAGTCATCAAGGGGCCTTCAGGTAAAAAACGAAATACAGGCACTGTCAAAAACACTCTCACAGAGCCATAGAAAAAACTATTTTTTCTCTCGAAGCTTACTGTGATGCATACCGTACAGGAAATAAATACTGAATCCAAACAAAAGCCAAATACCAAAACGCACCCAATTCACCCAGCCTAATTCAGTCATCAAATAAGTACAACTGGCAAATCCCAAAACAGGAATCAAAGACAAATTCTTCAAGTAACTCAACCACGCTAAGATACCCATGGCAAAAGCGTAGAAAATTTTTAGAACATACCCATCGGATCCTGAGAAAAAAACGCGACGCAAAAAACCTTCAACCAACAAGAAAAAAAACAAAGAGGGAAAAATATACTTAGAATTGATATAAGGCACTTTGAATTTAGCTCTAGCCCTTTGATCCCCCAATCGCAAGGATCCCGCACAAACTAATGCAAAAGCAAAAAGAGTCCCGATACTCGTTAAGTCAGTAACCTCCGTTAAATTCATAAAAAAAGAAGGCACTGCCACACACACTCCGGTTAAAATCGTAGAAAAACCCGGAGTCTTAAATCGAGGATGAATAGAAGCGAAGACCTTAGGCAAAAGCCCATCGCGACTCATCGCCATCCAGATTCTAGGCTGTCCTAATTGGTACACCAATAAAACCGTAAACAAAGAAATCACGGCGCTAATTGCCACTAATCCTGATACCCAAGGGATATTCACTCCATGAATTCCAAAAACATAGGCCAAAGGATCGCCAACATTTAAGTTGCGATAATGCACCATCCCCGTAATCACTAAAGCCACAAGTGCATAAAGCAATGTACAAATGCCTAATGAATAAATCATCCCCCGAGGAAGATCTCTTTGAGGATTCCTGCACTCTTCCGCAGTCGTAGAAATAGCATCAAAACCAATATAGGCAAAAAAAACAGCGGAAGTACCTCGAAACACTCCAGAAACTCCCTCCGGAAAAAAAGGAACCCAATGAGTAGGATTCACATAAAAAGCACCCAGAACAATGACCAAAAGGATCACGACTACTTTTAAAATCACCAAAATATTAGAAGTTAAGCGTGATTCTCGGATCCCTCGATAAGCTACCCAAGTCACTAAAAAAGTGACTAAAAGCGCAGGTAGATTGCAAATAAAAGGTATGCCAAAAAATCTAGGGGCAATCGACCAAATCTGAAAACCTCGCACTAAACTTGCCTGAGTCTCACCCAATTGTACCTGCTGAAACGCTCGATAAGCACTCCAAGGATCCATCGTAAGGTATCCTGGAATGATGATGCCATAACCCGCAAGTAACGCACTGAAATACTCACTCCAAGAAATAGCCACAGCAATATTACTGATAGCGTATTCCATCAAAAGATCCCAGCCAATCACCCACGCAGCAAGCTCTCCAAAAGACGTGTAGGCATAATTATAAGCAGAACCTGCACTCGGTAAGAGAGAAGCAAACTCTGCATAACAAAGCGCTGAAAAAGAACAAGCAATGGCGGTAAAAATAAAAAGAAAAACAACCCCAGGTCCTCCATAAAAGGCAGCATTGCCAACGGTAGAAAAAATTCCAGCTCCGACAATGGCAGCCACCCCTAACAAAGTAAGATCCCAGGCTCCTAGGACTTTTTTTAAGCCTCCCTCAGCAATAGGCTGATCAATGGATTTTTTTCGAAATATCGCGCGCATAGAACCCTCATGATAGCTGAGTTGCCTGAGTATTTCAAACGGATCATCAACCACCTAACCGAGCACGAATTTGATCTAAATAGCTTTTCACCTGCAATGAATCTTCTTGGGGCTTCAAAATTTGAGCCTGATTGACCTCCTGCAAAAGCTCCCGAGGAATAGCCTCAAGAAACCGACTAGGATGACAAGGGACAGGTTTTCCATAACGAATACGCTCATGAGCTCGGACTAAAAAAAGCTCATCTCGAGCTCTGGTAATACCTACATAGCAAAGCCTGCGTTCCTCACTTAAATCTACCAATTCATTTAATGTGCGCTTATGAGGCAATATTCCCTCTTCCATACCCACCATAAACACCACGCGGTACTCTAAACCCTTCGCTCCGTGCAAGGTCAGAAGGGTCACCTGATCTAAATCTTTTTCTTCAGATTCAGGCTCCTGTGACTGAAGCATCATCCCCACCAGGTACTCTGAGAGTACCTCTAATCCATGAGAACTCTTGGATTTCCACTGACCCAAAGAGTGTAAGAGCTCTTCCACATTCTCCCAACGCCTGGATGCCTGGATAGGATCATCCGCTTCCTCTACAATCGTCTGCTTGATTCCCAAGCGCTCTAAACAAGAGCGCCCCCAAGCAACAAGCGCCTCAGGCGATGAAGCCTCAAGCTGATCTCTTAAATTCTGAAGCAATTGCCGAAATGCTTGAAGACGGGAAGAACTACGTGTCTCAATACATCGATCTAAAGCCTCAAATAAAGAAATTTCTTGGGAAAAAGCAAGAGTTCCTAATGCTTCTACCGTCGCTTTACCTATCCCTCGATGAGGCCAATTTAACACCCTTCTCAAAGAAGCATCATCTTTCAAATTGCAAAGAAGCTTCCAATAAGCAAGAACATCCTTCACCTCCTTGCGAGCTAAAAAAGAAATCCCCCCCACCATCTTGTAAGCAATAGCCTTCCTTCTTAAAGCTTCTTCAAAAACTCGAGACTGAGCATTCGATCGGTACAAAATAGCAAAATCTTTCCAAGCATAACCCTCTTGTTTTTTTTCTAAAATTTTCTCAGAAACATATTCTGCTTCTGCGCGATCTTCTGAAACCACCACATGAAAAATCAATCGCCCTTCTCCTCGATCAGACCAGAGCTTTTTGGGATAACGCATCTGATTTTGTCCAATCACCGCATTAGCTGCCTGCAAAATGGTAGAAGTACTTCGATAATTTTGTTCTAAAGCGACCATTTTTGACGCTGGGTAATGCTTCGAAAAGCTCAAGATATGAGAAGGATCTGCACCTCTCCAGCTATAAATAGACTGATCATCATCACCCACCACACAAATATTTTGCTGTTTTTGGGTTAAGCATTGAATGATACGAAATTGGGAAGCATTGGTATCTTGATACTCATCTACCAACAGGTACTCAAACCGATCATTATAAGCACGACAAACACTCTCATCCTGCTCTAAAAGAAGAACCGTATAATAAATCAAATCATCAAAATCCATCGCGTTCAAAAGCTTCAGCTGCTCTTGATACTTAGGAAAACTACAAGAAGCTGCTAATGCCATTTCAGGAGTAAATCCTGAAAAATCATCAAAAAAAGCCTCAGCCTTTTCGCCAAAAAGAAATTGGCTTTTTGCCTGAGAGATACCAAAAAGAATCGCTTCAGGATCAAATTTGCGATCATCAATGCGAATATGTTTGAGGACTTGTTTTAAAATGTCCACGCGATCATTTTGATCCAAAATAGTAAAATGCTTCTGGAACCCCAAAACCTGAGCATGCTCCCTTAAAATTCTAGCCCCCAAACTATGAAATGTAGTAATCCAAAGACCCCTCGTGCTCACCTTCCCCGCTAAATCCGCTACACGAGTTTTTAATGCATTTGCTGCTTTATTCGTAAAAGAAAGACCCAAAATAGCACTAGGACGTACTTTTTCTACTTCCAGTAAATGCGCCATCCGATAAGCCATCGTACTTGTTTTTCCACTGCCTGCTCCCGCTAAAATTAGAAGGGGACCTGCCGTGTGAAGCACTGCTTGCCTTTGACAAGGATTCAAATGCGAAAAATCAACGCCCATGAGCAATGCCTCTGCGGCTCTGAAAGTAAAAAACCGCTAAAATATAAAGAAGCTCAAGCACGACAAAAACAGCGACCCCGAAACCTCCCCCACTTGAAAAACCATAAGAATGCAATCCCACCCCTAACACAAAATTCACTCCGTACCATGCCATTAAAACAGACAAAAAACTCAGAGAAGACCCCATCGCAAACCCAAAGGGTCCCACCCATCCCGCGTAACGTCCGTGTAAAATCATCAAATAACATAACAAAGTAATCAGCGCCCAAACTTCTTTAGGATCCCAACCCCAAAATCGACCCCAAGACTCATCTGCCCAAATCCCCCCTAAAATCGTCCCTGCAGCAATAAGGACCACCCCAAATTGCATCGCTCGGTACGTCCACTGATTTAAAGCAGGAACCTGACTCAATTTTCCACGCAAATACTGAAACAAAGTATAATTAGCGATACCAAAAGTAAGCGCAAACGCCGCATAAGAAAGAGTGATCGTCAGCACATGAATAGTTAACCAATAATTACTCCTCAAAACAGGCACTAAAGGCTGGATCGAAGTATCAAGCACTGTAGGTGCAATATCACTTGCAATCAGCCCTAAAACAGCCACCAAACTTCCCGCGATCAAAACCAATGAATCACGTGCCCACTTCCAATAAATACACCATGCAAACACAGAAACCCCGGAACTCACCCAGATGACCGATTCATACATATTGCTCACGGGAGGTCTTTGCGCAATAAAGCACCGCATACCAATACCTAGCACCTGGGCAAAAAAACCAAAAAAGCTGCAAGTACACCCAAGTCGGTGCCAAAAAGACTTTCCTTGCCAACGACTCACCCACCAAAATCCTGAAGCTACCAAATGCAGGATCCAAGCGATCAAAAACAAGTGCATTTTTTGATAAAGAAACTCAGCAATCACCCGGTAGGAAAGCCATGCATCGTCTTTGAGCTCCCTTTGAATACTTCCTCGCAAAAGAGAAGCACTTGCTTCAAAGTTTTTTTCATCTTCAGCCATATAAGCCTGAATGAGCTGAAAAAAATGATCCTGAATCCTCAATGCCTCAGGACTTTTCTTTTCAGAATTTCCAACACTCAAAGCATCCCAACCTGGATTGCCTGGAATCAAAGTTAACCCTAAACCGCTGACCAAGGTATGAAAACCCTGCAATTGATTCAAAAGAGCATCCCATTTCTCTCGAGAAGCCTCTTGAGCAGGTCGAGTGGCATACTTTTTTAAGATGGGATTAGCCAAAAGCTCCCGAGGTGAAAACTCAAGACGCTCACGATCTAAACCTAATTGCTCACGCAATAACTGATGACTTACTCGTATCCATGCTTTCTCCTGCCAATAATCAGGAAAGGCAATCCAAGAAAGTAAGAGATCTAACGCTTCCCAATTTTTATACTTTCTCACACCCGTCTCAAAAAGCACCCATTCTTGAGCAAAAGACTCCAAAGGCTTAATACGACCTGCGTGCTGAATAGGAACCAATCCAAGCGTGGACCAAGACCAAGGCTTAGGCGCTTTCTCAGAAACATGCTCTGCAAAAACACTCGGAACCCATAAAAGCAATATGCAAACGAATCTCAGCATAAAAAACCCTATCTCTTAGAACGACGTACAAATAGCAAACAAGAACCCAGGACCAGAAACAAGGAACCCAAGTACTTCCATCGACGTCCTGGATCTCGATTGACAGAAAACAAAGAAGTCACCGGACGAGGAGAGGCTTCCTCATAACTGGCCTGATACAAAGTATATCCTGAAACCACAAGAGGACGATTCATGCTGATCACATGCGACGCTTCATGGACTGTAACCTGCGATCGGTATTCCGCTGGCTGAGAAGTACCGGGATGGTAATCTACGAAAAAACGATCAAGCCTCAAAGAAAAAGGAAGCAACAACTTTTTGTGATCGTAACCACAGAGGACTTCCTCCTCAACACCATCCCCTCTTCCCATCTTTAACGTCACATGATCCCCCAACCCCAACCACGCCTCCCCCAACCGGGGGTCTCGGATATCTCGAAGGTGAATCGCAGGACCCGGAGCTTGATTCCCATACTGAGTTTTCGAGGGTACATACGATGTAATCATGGTTGCATGAGGCATCCATTTTTCAATAAAAAGCTCAGGATTACCCTTCCAGGGTAATCGAATCCGCTGAGCTTGAACCTTACCTGGCAAAAGAACACCCGTTAATCTTGCCTTTTCGGAAGAAAAAGCATGGTACTTCAAACTTCCACCAGCACCGGGCTGAAATAAAATACAGGGAGCACGAAGCCCCTTCAGCACACTCAAATCGGAACTAATCGCTATTTGCGCAGGCCCGAGCTGAATCTGACTCCAAGAGGGTGCGCCCTCCCAAAGCCAAAAATCCTGAGAAGCCCCCATCAGAGCACTCGTCCACTGAATATGCAAGGCGGAAGACTCAGCAGACACAAGCTTGCTTGACTCAAAAGCCACAACAGCATCCGCATGGGACAAGAACTGATCCACCATCCATGCATAAGGCAACCCTTTTTGGGCTAAAACCCAAGGACGAAAAGGCATCCCAGGCGGCTGCCACATAAAAGGCACCTGATAAGATTTCCCAGAACTCAGAAAACTCAAAAAAGTCCCTGGAAGGGCTAAAACACCGGCAGTCTCTCCCTCTGAGACCCGAAGGGTTCCATCCACTCCCAATTCATGCGTGATCCAAGACCCGAGCAAAAGCATCAAAATGCCAAAATGAGCAAGAAGAAAAGAAAAGTGCCTTTTTTTCCAAGGGTAGCGCTGAATCACCACCGCAAGAATATTCGCCCCTAAAAGCCCGAGCCATGCCTTAAAAAACCAGGCATCATAAACAAAATACTGAGCAGTCGGAGTGTCGTAAGAAGCCTCCAAAAAAGTGGCAACGCCCAAAAAAAGAGCAAGCACCAGAATCACCACAACCGCAAGCTTCAATGAGCTTAAGAACTCAAAAAAACGATGCCCAAGCCCCACCCAAGAACTCTGCTTACCAGAGAAATGCGCCAAAACTAAAGCCCTTGCATACTGGGAAGACCCAAAGCAATACTAGCGCCGACATCAGGTAGAGGAACCCCACTCGGAATCCAAGCAACTCCCGCTAAATTCAAAACCTGCCTTTGCACGAATCCTTCTTCCCCAAAAAGACCAGGCTTTTCATCACACACAAAATCATAAATCTTTTTACGGTACCATCCGGCATTTCTTCCTACAGCAATACGAGCCATCGAACGCAATTTTTTTGCTTGACAGTAAGGCTCTCTTTCTCCTGGTCCCGTAAAATCAATGAGCAAGTCTACCTTACCCCAAGAGGCCCTCTGCTGAGCCAAAGGCGTTTCAAAAAAAAGACCCGCACCAGGATAAGCACGGAGAATCTTTTGACGAAGAGCGTGAACATCATATACTATGCCATGCGAAGACAGGATCACGAGAATTTTTCGAATCCCCTGAAACCGAGATACAACTTTATCAGTTGCCTCTTCCATCTTTTGTAAAGAATACTCAGACTCCTGATCTACTGGCTGTCTCATGGTGTCACCATACCAGAATTTAACATGGCCCGCAGGCAAAATTTCCACGCCTAAGCGAGGATTCACCCCCGAGAGCATGAGAATGTAATTTTTTTAGTTGATGTAACGAATCACAACAAGAAAACCCCTCATCTTTACAGAATCTCAAGCGTTACCGGAAAAAAACTCAAAAGACTTGGTTTAGCAAGCCTTCATGGGCTTCCGACTTCAAAAATCGTAGCGAAAGCCTCCAAGAGAAAAAAAAGATATAAAATTTCAACCCTTTGTGGAATGCTACCTGAGGAAGACCTGAATGGGGATGTCCGTGTCGCGGACGTGCTCAAAGAGTAACCCGAGCCAGAAAGCCACGGCTTAACCAGCTAGAAGTAATGATGATAAAGCCCCTCCATCTGAATTGGAAAGAAATCCAAGAACTCATCAATCACATCAACCCTAAGATCGAAAATCTCTTCGTCGAGCGTGTGATCATCCCCGAACGCTCTTATTTTCCAGAAGGCTACCTGAAGGGGGAATGGGCTCTTCGACTCACCGGTAAAAAGCAAGAAGGCACCTTGCTCATGAGCGTGCGTCCTCAGCACCCTTACTTCTTCTGGTACTCTCAAAAATTTCGATCCTCTACCTCAGCAACCCGAAGCTCATTTGATTTGATGCTCGCGAAGTACTTAAAAAATACAAGGCTTTTGTACGCTGAAGCGATTTTTCAGGAAAGAATCGTAGTTTTTTGGTTCTCCCAAGGAGCAACCCAACTAGGCCTGGTACTCGTACTGATTCCAGCAGCTCCCGAGGCATTTTTAGTAGAAACAGACAACCCCCAAAACCCCCCCTGGTCTATCTTAGCTCGAACACGCACCATCCGAAATCCTAAACAAGCCCTGAAAACCTATAGCTTTCCTACCAAACTGCACACCCCTGCTGATCCTTCGATTCGCTCAGATCTTCTCCAGCAACTCCATGAACTTGAAGTGAGAAACCAAGAAGAAGCTTTTGAGATACGCGTTTTAAGACTCAAACGTCTGCTCGAGCAAGAACTCAAACAGACCCTTAAACGCATCAGCTTCAGCAAAAAAAATCTTCAACTTGCCTTGCAAGAACCCGACTGGCAGACCTGGGGAGATTGCCTGAAGGCGTCTTTTGATGATCCAAATGCAACCATACCCTCCCTCCCCCTTGCTTGGCAGAACCTCAGCAGAAAAGATCAAGTGCAGAAATGCTACCGCAATGAGAAGCGCAAGAAAAGAAAGCGAGAAGAATCCCAAGAACGTCTCATGACCCTGCAAACAAAAGCAGAAGCATGCCAAGAGAAACTCCTGAATCTTCCCTCAGATGCACAGGATCTTCAGCAGCAAGAAAAACTTGCAGGCATCCTCAAACACCTTCCTCCCTCTCAAATACCTTCCTGGCCCGGAAAATCCTTCACATCGGAAGATGGTTTCTTAATCCTGGTAGGAAAAAATCAAAAAGAAAATCTAGAACTCACTTTCAAGCATGCACGCGGCAATGATCTTTGGCTACACGTACGTGGACGACCCGGATCCCATGTGATCATCCCTCTTCCTCCTAAAAAATCAGCTCCACTAAATACGCTCTTAGATGCAGCCATGCTTGCCATCCATTACAGTGGTGGACAGAACTGGGGTAAAACAGAGGTGGATTATACCTACAAAAAATATGTCAAGCGCATCAAAAAAACCAACGAGGTAAGTTACAGTGCCAATAAAACTCTTTGCGTAGAACCCGATACCAAACGCATCCAAAGACTTTTGGCTAAGCAATGAGACAGAACTCTACCTAAAAAAGAGAAGATTATGCCCAGAGCGCCTCTGCTGCTCCCACTAACGGAAAAAAACTTCTTTGGCATCACGCCCAAACAGTAGTAAAACCAATCTTCCTAGGAATGATCCCCTTGCGTCCTTCAAAGAGGCTTTGACGTGAAAAAAAAATCAGACATTTTCTTTGTTGGAATCTTTCTAATGCTAGCCATTAGCCTAGTTAATAACAAAAACCCACTCTGGGATATTCATGCATACTTGCAAGCAACTGAAAATCATGTCAATCCCTATCGAACAGATATAGAAATTCCTTTCGTCTACCATCCCTATATTCTTCTTGCCTTTCGAAGCATCCATACAATCGCTTCTTTGAAAAAAGTACTCCTCGCTTTTTATACAATGAGCACCTGTTTTTTAGTATGGCAATCCTTTTATTTTATTCGAGACTTATTCTCGCTTAACAAAAAAAAGCGATACTTTACTTATGCAAGCAGCATAATCTTAAGCACAGCCAATCAGGCATGTATGGGTGTATTTAAAACGGCTAATATCACTTTTTTTCTTCATAGCATTTTACTTGCAATGACCTTTAAATGCCTACGGTCTAAAAAAGCAACACATTATTATATGCTGCTCGTATTAATAACATTAGCCTCTCTCGTTAAACCCTATTTACTCGCCTACCTTTTAATGACTTTTTATCTGGTGAATTTTAAAAAAATGCTCCTAGGATCTACCTTCTCGGGTATTACAACTTTTTTGATTTGGATCTCAGGAATGAAGACCATGCCCTTAGAATATCAAGCGATGCTCACTGCTTTAAAGCATCAAACGTTCGGACAAGGCGATCTAGGAAGATCAATCTTTGTATACCTTTACCCAAAATATGGAATACCTCTTGCTTTAGGCATCCACTGCCTGATCCTAGGGATAGGATGCTACCTCCTTTTCTTTCAATACCCCAAATACCCATGGAAAATAAAAAATTTGGACTTTCTTCTGGCGATTATTTTAATTGTCTGTACAAATCCTCGTGTAAAAGAATACGATTATTATATTGCACGCATTGCTGTTCATCTATTCATTGCTTTAATAATTTCTCACTCATGGAAATCTTCAACATTGAAGCTTTTGAACAAAAAAAAAGTCTGACTTCCCTCTCCCTAATCCTTGGATACCGTGTCCATACGCAGCTTAGTCCTAGAAACTCTTTTTATCCAATATGCATGCAATTGATCAAATATCAAAAAAAAAGCCCCGCATCCTTACGGGGCTTTCAGGGAGTTTCTCTCAAAAAGAGAGAGGTGCAAAAAGTTTTAAATCCTTTTAAAAATACTTAAAACACGCATCCTTGCAGACCATCCTTGGTCATCGATCGTCCTTGATTCAGATAAAAGATCTACCCTCATTTCGCTGAATGAGCTGTTAATTCCGATCCTTTTTCTGTACTTCCTGAATTTGCACTACTTGATTTTTGATCTCGCTTACACTGAATAGCCAAAGGAGCCTGCTCTTGAACCTCAGAACCTTTCATCTGTCCTATATTATTAGAATTGACAGAATAAACACCACTTTGCGATTCAGTCGTCTTCTTATTTGAACCTCCTTCAAAGACCGAAGATAATAAAGCATTTCCCCCAACCTGCCCTACCTTGCTCTGCCCTTCAGAAACTTTCTTATTTGAACCTCCTGCAAAGACCGAAGATGACAATAAAGCAAGAAACAAAACAAATACTGTATCTTTTTTTCCTAATTTCCTTGGCATACCCTACTCCTTTTAAACACTTGAATCATTCAAAGTGTCTTATTTGGAAAGGACACATGCAAACAAAAGACCACATCTGTAAAAAAGAACATACGCTTGAAATCCTGAGATTTTTTTAAAATACAAAAGATTTCATGAAAAATGAACAGAACAATAATCAAAGTACGAAGCCTAAAAAAACAACAGCTGTCTATTTTTTGAACATTAAAAATAAAAAAAAACGATTTGATTTTTATCTTAAAAATCACGAATTTTATAAGAAATGCAGAAGAAAAATTTGGTGATTCATCATGATCAAAACAAGAATAGGAGGGTTTTTCTCTCGTGCTATGAATCACACAAGAAAGAGGCCTTGTAGTCATCATTGCGCAGTCAAAATAGATACCTTATTTGCTGCTTCATAATGACCACGCGCTGCCCGCACCGCCTAAATTGTAAGTTTTTTTGGTTTACTGTACCGAGGTTATGCTTGAAGCGGTTCCAGGGAAATGAGAGCAGCCTTTACAAACAAGGGCTTGTTTTATATATCACCTAGTGCCAGATAAAAAGGTCGAACGTACTTTGGACTGCTTGATAAACCCGACGGGGAATGAAGCGAGTTCGAGATATAAT
>Ga0208867_1000232_pt1 | contig 17300 bp, 30 predicted proteins | sample CryBogCBE05Oct08_FD_185505 | JGI IMG/M metagenome (GOLD analysis project Ga0208867, IMG submission 185505) | Freshwater microbial communities from Crystal Bog, Wisconsin, USA - CBE05Oct08 (SPAdes) (version 2) | ecosystem: Environmental > Aquatic > Freshwater > Lake | place: Crystal Bog... | reverse complement strand
TCAAAAACTTCACGCTTAATCATCATAAAACCCGTACCGCCATTAAAGATCTCTACAGGCTGTCCAACAGGCACAGTCACTTCACCTTGGTAATCCACCAGATTGACCACAAAACTGCCTGTATAGCTCTTTAATTGATCCTGTGGTACTCCGCTATCCATTGCCTTTTTAACGCTATCCCAATTGATTTCTTTCTTAGGGTAGATACCGCAAATAATGTCCTTGTCCACCTCAAGCATTGCCATAATGTCAGCACCCCTAAACTTAATATCGCTATCAATAAAGAGTAGGTGAGTGCATCCGCTCTTGATAAAGACATTGGTAAGCGAATTTCTCGCTCTAGTAATCAAACTCTCGTTGAACATAAAGCTGTACTGAGCTTCCACTCCAGACTTTTGTAGCAACATATTGAGTTCCATAATTGACTGCGTATAGTAGCCAGCGCATTGACCGCCATACATTGGTGTAGCTACAAAAATTTTCTTATTCATAAATAATCCCTAACATCGTTTAATAAAAGAGGATCAACGACACACTTATCCCCATACCCAAAATTTTTAATTTGATGCTTTGCAACAAAATCTTGCCTTGTAATCGCACCTACTAGCTCTACTTGATACTCATTCAAATATCTTGCAAACACTGCTAAATCTGCTTTAAAACTGCTTAATGTATTAAACAATAAGTACTTTGCTTTGCTTGTTTTGACATCAATCTTGATACCGCAATACTCAAAATCCCAACCAGGATCACCGCCAGGGTGTAAGTCTAAATTCACTGGTGTATTTATCACCTTGCCTACTGCCCATTCCCCTGACATACCTTCTCTAGTTATAGAAAAGTCATCTCTTTTTTGATCCACTCGATTACTAATGATTCCCAAGTCTTTCTTGTAGCGCCATCTTTCATGCGCTGCCCATGCGATCTCATAAGTATCTAGCTCAGATAATCTGACAATCATTTCAATTCTCTGAGTTCGATGGCATTTTTGCCAAATCTGACAATTTCAAAACACCTTCTCCGCATCAAAAAAAATCGGTTTTTCCACATCGTTATCCCCTTAAAGTGCCAGCTATCCAAGAAGTTGGCTGGCGCAACCCCTAACTACCTGGCTAATTCACGCCAGATTCCCCTTGGACTGGTGATTGATCTTCTAAATAGTCAAGCATGACTAAACATCCACCGCCTTTTTTCACCATTCCCCGTTCAATTCGTACCCAATGTACTTGTACATCATCATCAAATACACCAGCATCCTGTAAAGCATCCAGTATTGGCTTAATGCAGTTATCTACATCCATGAGCTTTTTAGAGCGTGGATACAAAAAAATATCTACCCAAATCTGTTTATCTCCAAACTTAGGCACTCTGAACTCAGCGCAATACTCTGCGACTGCATTTTTAAACTCCCTACCTCGCTTAGAGATAAAACGCCTGTTTCCTGAAGCAATCCAGTAGTTGTTGATGCTAGGCGGGTAGGGTAAATTTAAAACAACCATTAGCAGCCAGGTGGTCCAAAAGGTCCATCTACTGTAGTTTCCCAACAACAGATTTCTCCGTTGTCATCTTTACTACACTTCATGTAAGCAAAAGCTGAGTTAGCCATGAGCATTAGACTAAAAAGGAACATCGCCATCTTGAACACGATTGACCTCCTTTGGATAAGTACCGCCATTGTCTGGCTTCCAGTTGTCCTCAGAAAGGCTGATTAAGCTGCCTTTAGGCGTTTGCTTAGTCCACCCTGCTATCTTGAGAGTTTGCCCTGCTTTGTAGTCCTCAGAAAGCAATAGCGTGCCTTTCCAATCAGGTGATCTGTCGTGTTTTTTCTCATTTTGAAATAACACCCCTTTGCCCATCTGGGCGATATGTCCATTAGCCATTACTGATTTCCTTTCTGTGGATTGAGAGCTTGGATAAGAATTTCGCAGTTGTATTGCCGTCAAATGTTTTTGTATAGGCTTCATTTACTTCCCTGAATTTTTTGATCTTCTCGAACTTTTCCTCTGCCGTAAACTTGGTAGATTCATGGATTTTGGCGTGCATCTCTGCAAACCCATCAATCCAATCATCTAAACAGATATAGCGTGCATAGGGTTCATCTTGACCTGGAACATACATCGGTAGTGCCATATCAGGAATATCCTCTGGTAACGCTGATAATTCGACTACATTAGGAATAACTGATCCCATCTCCTTTAATACTGGAGCTTTTGAGGTCTTGGGTTCAAAGTCCTCAACTTCTTCTGGCGAGTAGAATCCAGTAACACTCCCTGGGAAAACTGATCTAATACCTTCTGATATACAACGGCTTCTAAGCATCGCTCTAGGGAATTTTTGCCATCCGCTTCCAGGTTTGACAAGACCGATTTTGGTGGCTTGCTCGATAGTCCATGTAACCGCAAGGTCACCCCCGTTGGGATGTGAAAAAACTCCTGTAACTCGCTCATCTGTGTAATCCTTCCATTCGACTTTGCCACCTGCGTTTTGAAAGCGTGCCAGCATTGCATCTGCCTTAAGAGCTGGTCTGCCCTGAATAATGTGAAAATCCCTCGCTGCTGTTGCAGGGTGTAACCCTTCAGCTTGAGCGACTGCCATCAGTGCTAGGACTGAGTTTTTATCCTTCATGCCAAACAAACCACTAGCAGCAATTGCCGTAGCCATTTGCTCCATTTCTGAATATGCGACTAAATTGCTCATTCTGTTCTCTCTTTCTCGGAAAATTCAATCCATTCGTTCATTAAATTATGTTTAGAAATAAAGACCATCGCTAATTGCAATTCTTTGTAAGCCAAAAATGGCACATTTGATCCTACCCAGTTTCCAGTTTTAAAACCGCTATCGTCTTTTTGGTAGTCATCAAAATAACCCCAATAAGCAAAACCATCATCAGGTCTTAAAAGTAATTCCATCATTTTTGTTGAGGGGTTAAACATGAATCATCTCCGCTAAAGTTAAAACTGTGTCAATGACTGAGGATGCAGCCATAATCCAAACTGCGATGTCAATTTGATTCATAAATTTTTTCCTTTACCCAGTTTGTTATTTCATGTCTTTCATGATCGTGTTTATCTGTAAAAATCGAAAAATCAGAAAGTTTTGCATTAAGAGTTTTGGCATCTCGAAAGTTATAAAAAGCCTTCATAATCAACCTAAATCTTTCCCATCGTATGCGCTCAGATAAATGAGTTTTAGTAATTCCAAATGTTTTGGCAATTTCGTCTAAAGACTTGTTTTCTCTTATCATTTTCAAAACTTGATTCCAGCGATCCTCATCCCATACTCTACGGTTTTCGTGATCTCTCAAAATGTAATCAACTTGAATACCATCTTGTAATTGCTTATCATCCCAGCTAATTTTTATCCATTTTTTCATTTGACTAAGAACCTCCGAGAACCTGGCTGCTCAATAACAAACTTCTCATAAATATCGGGCATAGCCTGTTTAAAAAGATCTGCTGAGAACCGCTTAGAGGACTTTGCAGCCTTCCAAGTCACTAGGGTGCTACCATCGTATGACCTGATCTCTGAGCTTTCCCCTAAAACATTCCTAATCATCACTTCAAGGGCTTCTTCACCTGCTTCAAGGTTCTTGATCTGGTTCTTGATGTCCTTAAGTTGGGTGATCGCCATCTCAATCTGCTGCGTTGCTGTAATAACGCCATCATTTGAGCTAGGGAACATAATCTTAGTTTGCTCAATAGTCTGAGCTGGTGGCAAAGTGTCAGCTTGGCAATAACCCCAAACCTCTGCCATCTTTTTAATAAGATCTTCCTTTTCACCCTCAGTAATATCAAATCCAAACATACAGAACTCTTGACCGCCAAATAAGACGGCAAGATATATTTTCTGAACGCCATGACAAGCAGCTTCGTGAATAAGCTGTGCATAGTCCGCATCAGGAATACGATTAGTATCGAGATCAAACTTATTTCGATGGATTGCATTGTAGTTTTTCGCTTCTACAAGAGTGCTACCATCAGCACTAATAAAATCAAAATGGCTACGAAACCAATCATGCTTGGGGTGGGTGATTGCATAGTCTGCATCCTTTAATTCCATCTTTAATTTATCTTGTGCAAGTCTGCCGATCACTGGCTGCATGATGTGACCAAATTGCACTGCTTCAACCCCTGATAGGTCTGGGATCTCTTTTTTGCCTTGTTTTTCGAGAATGACATCAACCATCTTGCCATTAGCAACCTTACGGCTGTCACCTGACCAAATAGCTGAGCGCCTTACTTCTGGTGCAAAATCTGCTTGATCGTTCATTTGCCCATCTCCAAAACAGTGATGAGAATGGTTCTAAATGAATCTAGATCACCCTCTAGGTTATCTACCTCGTTCTCAAACTCTTGGCACACTTTCTCCAATCGCTTGATCTCATCTGTGAGCTGCTGGATCATGTCATCTTGCTTACCAATCAGGTTCTTAAGACGATCAATTTCAGATACTTTCACTGGGAAAGTTGCTTTAGGTTTGTTTTTACTGCCTTTAGGTCTTGCCATGATTAACTCCTATAGTTAGGTTATTTGCCGAATGGGATAGTGCTTAAATCATCGAGATCGGCATCCTCGGTGATCGGTTCAAACCAGACAGCATCCTTACCGCAATAGCTATCATGCTCTCGGTATATATGGGCGCTGGTGTAAAGGGTTTTGCCCGTTACTCTGCTGACAGAAGGGCTAACGCTACATTCAAGTGATGTAGGTCTAAGATTCTTGCAATCCTTGCAATACTTCATGATTAGATCCTTTAATAAATAGTTAGGTGTTTACTACAATTATGACTTTACTACATTATTTGCATTATGTGCAAACTTAATTTTTTGGATCTGTAGTATTTCCGCAAAACTCATCCCTTGTAACAATGACTGCTGGTTTTGATTCTTGGGTGATAACAACATCACCGTTGGCGTTGATGTAATACGCATCTCCACTCTCCTTTGCTTTGATTAAATTACGGGCTTGCCACCTAGAATTAGCTTCCATCCACTTTGCTGCATCATCATCTGCTTTACTCATATTGCACTCCTTTTAAAAATATGTTTTAATCCGCTTATCGGTGTGAAGCCCGAATGTTAGAAGCCCTCAATGGGTGTTTTGTAGGTTTAGGAAAGTGTTGCGAGATCATTTTCTTAAACCGCTTCACTACAGAACATCTTTTAAGGGCTTTTTCTTTTGGGGTTCTCTCTGATAATACGGAGCTTTGAACCAGCTCTCCCGTATGGTGTAGCGCCAAAGGGAATAAACGAGATTGGCTAGTATCTGGAGGACCGTCACTGGAAAGCACCTCTTTAGTTAAGCAATCAACCGATAAACGATAGCTACCTGCATTTTTTGCAGATACCCGCCTAAAGCGGTTCTGGTGCTTAGCAATTTGAAAACTCGATGGGGTTCTCATGGGGTTTTCACAATACTAAGAGCAAACCGACCAGCAAAACCAATCCAAAAACTGAGAGAGTATCTAGCACCTGATCCATGCGTATATGCGTGCGTAGGTACGCCCATGCGCTCATGCGTAGGGGTGTTTTCTTAATAAATAGATGACGATCAATTGTAAAAATATCTTTATTTCTCATAATATTCTTTCAAAATAGTTAAAACGATTAAAAAGCGATATAAAGCGATAAAAATAGGCAAGTGATACCTAAGTACCACTTACCTACTGAAAACGCCTAGAATAGCGATCCTGCCTTGTTTACTGACATCCAGGCATTAAACGATAGAGCGGTTATTCCTTGTTTAGCGCATAAGTAGCAATAAGCGCTGTATTTATCCCTGGCGCTCATAAGCAATACCTAGGATGCACGCCAGCTTGCTTTTTAAATTCATTCCAGCGGGCATTAGCCCTAAAATTAGCGATACGGTAAACCTTGCGCCAGTCTTTTATATTCTCATCAGCGCAAAAATCACATATTGCTGACATCTCATCACCGCAAAAATCTCTAGTGTTGAGAATTAGCTCCACAGCATCATTTATTTGATTTTCTGAAATGTACATAAATTCCTCCAGTAGTTAGGTAATGACTAGCAAAATGCTAATCTGATAAGCGCCTATTCCTAAGCGCTTACCAGGTAGCACTACGCTACTGCCTGGTTAGTAATGCAGTCTAACCCGTTGATATAATCAGCGGCTTTTTGAGCTAAAGCGCTGGCGTTAAATATCGCCTTATTATCGTTTTTAAGGCATTGCAACCAGTTGCCAATATAATCAGCGTGCTGTAGATCGCCCTGGATACCATAATCAGCGCATAAAAATGCCGCTCCCATTTCCGCTACTAATTCTTCGAAAGCGTAGGCAGTATCAGCAAAGCGCTTGCCCTTAGTACGATCTAAACGATGTGGCGCACCGCTCCAGTGAGTGAGTTCGTGCAATGCTGTAGCGTAGTAGTGATTTTCAGAGATAAAAGTATTTTTTTCAGGTAGCGTGATGCTATCAGTAGAAGGGCGATAAAAGGCACGCCCTCCGCCATGAGAGATTTGAGCGCCAGTTTTAGCAATGCGATCCTCCAGGGCAGGGATCGGGTTAAAATCAGGTAATTGTGGCGCTGGTTTCTCATACTCAATACCTTCTACTTGATCAATATTGAAAACATAGTACGCTTTTAGCATTGCGTAGGTGCTATTTTCAGGGTTAGGATCATTCTCTTTTATTTCCTTTTTTGCTACTTGGGAATAGAAAACGATTTGAGTACCTCGCTCGCCCTTTTTAACAGTAGCGCCTAAATCTTGCCATTGTTTAAAACTTGCCCACACTGGTGAGCTGTAACCGCTCATGCCTAAGATCAAGCGATTAACGCCCTGATACTCTTTTTTACTGATAGCGTTACGATCCGCTCCGGTAGATCCCGCTTGCCAGGGTTTGATCCAGGGCGCAATGCCTTGCTCTAGTTTAGCGATGATGTTATTAGTAACGCTGTCATATACGCTGATACGGTTTGATGATGTAGTCATGATGTTTTGTCCTAGTTAGGTTAGGTTTGATCTTCAATGATTTCGATTACTTGACCTTCAAAGGCTTTAGCAGCCCTTTCGGCATGTTTAAAAGTAAAAAAATAGTCAATGTATTTGCCGTCAACTATTAAACGATAGACAGTAGATTTATTCATTGTTTGCTCCAATAGTTAGGTTTAAGGTTTACTGCTTGATAGTGTTTTTAATGTCGCCATTAAATTTAGCGATCTCATTTTGCAATTGATCGTGAGTGTAGATCTTATTGATTTTCTTACCAGATCCAAATGAGTGAGTGACGGTAAACTTACCGTCTTTTCTGATTGATTTGATGTGCAGCACATGACCGCTGATGTGGCCGTCACTCTCTGTAGTGAAATTACCGTAAGTTGTTTGCATAGTGTATAGCTCCTAGTTAGGTTTTAATCATATAGTCATATAGACTATATACTGATTATAACGGTAATAATCTAATAATGTTTACAATTATTTAGTAAGTATTTTCCCTTAGTTGCATAAATGATACAGTGATAGCTATAATAGATATATATACAATCTTCTATAGTCTATATAGATCTATTAGCTATCTTCTATAGATCTTATAGGTACTTAGTAGATATATGTATAGATAAGAGAGTATGAGAAAAGAATGGCTTAGGGGTTTGCTCTTTTCTCGCTCTTGAGAAAACAGAAAAGGGTATAGCACTGTCATAACCGTTAAATCTACCCTAAACATATATCTATAGACTTAAATTGGCGCTCTAGACTAGATCAAGATAGATCTATGCAAGAACAGACCAAGTGAATGGGTTTGGGTTCGGTTGGGTGCGTACCCCATTCGCATCTTCCCCCAAAAAAAATTACAGTTTTTCTAGGACTGTCGTGTTCTTCGATAGGTAAGGTTTAGCTGCGGTGGTGTAGATACAGCGTGTTAAAACGCTGTCTTGGTTATAAATGTTGTGCGTAGTCCACATTGGACCAGTATCCACACCTAAGATGTTGTCCACATAAAGTGACAGATTTCCGATGTCGGTGACCGTCATTTTGCGCTCTAAAGTACTCTCACACACCCCTGTAGGGTAGGTTGTAATGACTTTTAAGCCCTGATTTGCAAGTTCTTTAGCCTTGTCTATAAACCACGCCTGGTTGTAGGTGGGAAGCTGCCCAGATTGGGGAGGGCTGTTTACTATCAGCCAGTCAAAATGGGGGTACTCCCTTGCTTTTAAGGCGGGGTACTCAAAGAGTAAATCTTCCCTACAAGCTATAGGCGAGGAAAGCTCCAACAGGTCGGATAGCTTATCAAACCAAGCTAGGTGAAATTTCACCCAATCATCACGGTCAGGATGGTTATGAAAATAGTTTTCCCTCCCTATCCAAGCGTTAACACTATCGGGTGGGATCGACAGATCTGCAAGCCCTATAGAAACATCTTCACAAAGGGGTTGTAGTTGGCTGTGATACTGGGGGTGACAGTAGTGGGTGAAGTCTAGTTGGGGTTCTTGTTCACAGACCTTACGCAAGTAATTGAGATGAATAAGGTTATCGCCTAGATGATATTCGTTGTATGTGTGTATCATGATAGTGTATGATGATGGAAGATATAAGGAGAATAGCATGAGTATTGAAATTGATAAAAATATTCCGATACCCCCTGAGAAAAAGCGCAATGTGTACCCATATAAGGTGATGGAAGTCGGAGAATCATTCTTTGTGCCAACGGGGAAGCTACAAATTGTCTGTAACGCAAACTACAGAACAGGCAAACAATTAGGTCGTAAATTTATTGCTAGAAAAGACGGGGAAGGGGTACGAGTATGGAGAACGGAATGAATGGCAATAATGTAATGTCGGTAGCTCAGTACATTGAGAAAGCCGATGACCAAGCCAAGAAGATGTATATGCAACGGATTTGGGCTATGGAAAAGGATCAAATTTTTCATGAGCTGATGCGAGTTCATGCCAAGTCATCAGAGTTGTTAATGCAAGCCGAAAGCGAGATTGCTTACCTCAAGTCCTTGTTAGATGGACCAGAGGATGGCGATGCAAGACATTGAGCGTTTAACTCAAGAAAGGTTGATGTACAAAACCGAGATGATGAGAGCGCTCTCTTGCAGGACTAAAAAGCAAAAGATTGCTCTTGCCAGTGAATGGAAAGAACGATTTAGTGAGATGACCTACAAAGCCTTGATTGACCTAGCCAAGAATCACAGTGCTAGGCTTAAGGTGGCGTATTGGGATATTCCTAATTTTGAAATCAAAAAACTAGGTAAACACAATTGAAAACCGCAGCCGTAGTGACCGTGACCAACGGAAAGCGCCCTTGGGAGTTATCTAACTGCATTGCCAGCGTGAAAGCACAGACTTACCCAGTAGTGCATTACATTGTTTGCGATGAAGGTTTTAATCAGTACGCAGAGCTAAGAAGGCTATACCCAGAATTAAGAATCTGCTATTGGGATAATTTTGTCGGTGGCAAGGATGTAGAAGGTCGCAGACTGTACGCAGCTTCCGCACTCCTAGTGAACGAGGATGTCACTTTCTTTTGCAATGACGATGATTGGTACAAGCCAAATCATGTGCAATCCATCATGTCTAAGATTGATGAAGGCTACGATTGGGCATACTGCCTAAGATCCGTTTATGACAAGGATGGCGCTTATCTTTTTGATGATGACTGCGAAGCCCTAGGAGAGCTACACGACTGTTGGCAAGCCCAAGGTCACCGCTTTGTAGATTGGTGTATGTGGGGTATGAAAACTGAGAACCTCAAAATGATTGCTAGTGTCTTAGCACAGCCAGGGTGGGGTGGAGATCGTAAGTTTTATGCCACTGCAAAACAAGTATTTCCAAAGTTCACTTGGTCAGGGGAGCGTACCTTTTGCTTTCGACTAGGTGGTAACGAATATTCTGTTGATCGTGGATTTTTTGAAAAAGGCAACTATACGATGTTGCGAAAATACGACAACAAATTACCTTGGGTAACCCATGAGTAAATTTAATCTTCAACATTTTTACTACTTTTGTAAGCAGCTCAAGATTGAAACCAAAGAGCAAGGCTTACGGAAGATGGACAACCTCTTAGGTACTCAAACCTATGTCATGCAAGAAATCACAAAGGGATTGCAAGAAGATTGCCATTTCTTTGTAATCCTGAAAGGAAGGCAACTTGGAATCACAACAATCTCCCTCGCACTTGACCTCTACTGGCACTTCATGCACCCAGGGCTTCAAGGCACACTCACAACAGATACGGAAGAAAATCGGGATATGTTCCGAACAACCCTTGCCATGTATATGGATGGTTTGCCCAAAGAGTTTAAGATCCCGATCCTTGCTCACAACCGAAATCAGCTTTCCCTCAAGAACCGCAGCCGTATCTTTTATCAAGTCGCTGGGCTTAGAGCGAAAGGAAGTCTTGGTCGTGGTAAGGCTATTACATACCTACATGGAACGGAAACCAGTTCATGGGGAGATGAAGAAGGACTAGCTTCTCTCTTGGCTTCCTTGGCTGAAACCAACCCTGACCGTCTATACACTTTTGAGAGTACGGCACGGGGGTTCAATATGTTTCACGATATGTACACCACTGCCAAGCGTGCTAGAACTCAGCGTGCTATCTTTTGTGGCTGGTGGCGTAACGAGCTGTATTCCCTTGATCCTGAAGGACAAACCTACAAAGTCTATTGGGATGGCAAACTCACTGGTGAAGAAAAAGAGTGGGTGCGTGATATTAAAAAGCTGTATGGCGTAGAGATCAATTCTCGCCAGATAGCGTGGTGGCGTTGGAAGATGCTTGAGGGCATTAAAGATGATTCCCTCATGTATCAGGAGTTTCCTCCTACCGAGGACTACGCCTTTGTGATGACAGGTACTTCTTTCTTCTCTAATGCGAGGTGTACGGATGCCGTTAAAAAACTCAAGAAAGTTCCTTACCAATCCTATAGATATTCTTTTGGAGTTAACTTTCACGATACGGAAGTCCTCAAATCCACCGAGCGCCTTGCCACGCTCAAGGTTTGGGAAGAACCTGTGGATACTGCTTACTATGTTATCGGTGCTGATCCTGCTTACGGATCTAGCGATTGGGCAGACCGATTCTGTATTCAAGTCCTTCGTGTCTATGCTGACGGATTGGAGCAAGTAGCATCGTTTGCTACCTCAGAATTAAACACTTACCAGTTTGCTTGGGTGATTGCTCACTTAGCTGGTGCTTATAAAAACTCTACTTTGAACCTTGAAATCAATGGTCCAGGGCAAGCTGTCATCAATGAATTGCGTAATTTGAAACGCCAAGCTGCTGCAATGGGTACAGCGTTGGGCAAAGACCTTATGGATGTGTACGGCAATATGCAAAACTATATCTGGCGTAGGAACGACACCATTGGCGGATTGTCTAATTCCATTGGATGGATGACAACGGCAGCGACTAAAGAGCGTATGTTGACCTACATGAAGGATTATTTTGAGCGTGGGATGCTAGACATCTGGGATATGGACACCATCGAGGAGATGAAAACCACTATCCGTGATGGCAGTTCTATTGAAGCATCAGGGCGCAACAAGGATGATCGGGTGATTGCTACTGCCCTAGCTTGCGCTGCTTATGCTGAACAAGTGCAACCAAGGCTAATAGCCCAAAAGCTAACTAAGCGAGTATCCCGTGTACAGGATGATTTCACTCCTGAACAGCTTACTGTAGGGCGTAATGTCAGTGATTATTTGAAAAGAATAGGCGTTTATGGCGATTCCAACGGTAATCCACAGTAGATCTGAGCTAAGACGGATTATTAAGCGCTTTTTACAAGATAAAGAGCGTGGTATCTCTATTCCACTGTTTGCTGAGTTAGCCGGTCTGTCTGTAGCCCATATACGGGATGTTTTCTTAAATGAAACCGAACCATTGACCGAATATGTGCAAAGACGGGTATCTAAAGCGTATCAGGAGTGGATTGGTGGCGAAGTAGCCATCATGCAGAACCGTGATCGCAGTTTATTTGTCCAATACCGCAAAGAAGCAAAGCCTGTATTGCATAAATCTACTAAATTGACATTGGTTAACGGTGAGATTAAGATTAACCTTGGTATTAAGCCAAGACATGATTATTCAGATTTAACACTTGACGAGCAACTGAAGGGGAAATAACAATGGCAGTAACGAATGATTACAAGTGTCCTAAACATGGATACTTTGAAGCCCGTAAACCACAATGTCCAATGAAGGATTGTCATGAAGAAGTTATGGTCGTATTTTTGCAAGCTCCGAACCTTATCAGCGCAAAAACTAAGTTCACTGATAAGTCAACCAAGCAACTCGCAATCGAGTTCGGAATGTCCGACATCAAAACCACAAGGGAAGGCGAACACCAAGAAGGCTTCCTCACCAAGAAAAACAAGTTCACCGAAAAAGAGTACGCAGACGCAGAAAAATATGCAACTCGTAAAAAAGGCGTTGACAAAGACAAACTCTCCAGAAAACCCATTCCCACTCAAGAAGCGCCAAAAGAAGCTCGCCCAGGCGATGCTGCTATCTGGGGAGGTGGTACGCAAGGCTTCCAAGGATTGAATATGCAATCCCTTCTTCGGGGTGGTGCAATTAAACCTGTGCGAGATGAGCAAGTGGGCTTGACACCGCAACAAGCTGGAGTTATAAAAGGACCTACAATTGATCCAAGCTCTACAATGAGAGATCCTGATAACTTACAGATTAAGCGATGAGAATACCGTCAAGCCCTGAAGCAAGAGAAGATTTCTACTTAGACATTATTGCCAAGTGCTTGGTATCGAAAGAAGCCCGCAAAGGTGATTACACCACTCAGCGGGCTTATTATTTGTTTGGCGCTGGTCCTGAAGAACCGCCAGCGTACTTCAATAAGATCAATCCTCACTTAGATCAACTCACCAGTTTTCTTTACAGCTCTGAAACTACTCGCTTCTCCTTACAGCTAGGCGCATCGGTTCACGAAGCTGAACAACGCAAGACACCACGATTAACTCAAGCCCTCAATGATGAGTGGCTAAACTCCAATGCAGACCAAGTGTTTTCTACAGCATTGACATGGGCATTGGTTTACAACACTACATTTGTTAAGCTCGTTTACAACAACGGCATTAACCCTTACCTCATTGAACCTGATTCTATTGGTGTTCTCAGGGAGGACATCTCTTATACAGACAGGCAAGAAGCCCTTGTCCAAACTTACTACATTACCAAGTCCGAGCTATATGCCCGTCTGTATTCCCATCCCAAGCGTGATGACATCGTAAAACGCATTACTACTGGAACACGGGTATCTGAATCTGAGATCCCTGAAGCAGTAAACCGTATTGTGATGTCACAAACCAACCCTACGATCTACGGAAACATTAACCTTGATCTGTATGGTGTAAACCGCTACAAGCCACAAGTCGGTGAAGATACCGTTGAGATGACTGAGCTGTGGGTGTGGAATGATGAAACTGCTGACTATCAAGTAGTCACAATGGCAGCGCCTAATGTCATTATTTATGACCGCCCAGGAGCATCACTGTTTTTAAAAGGCGAGTGTCCTTTTGTACAGATCTGTCCTAACCCATTGCCAAACTACTTTTGGGGTGCATCTGAAGTTCAAAAACTCATGCAACTCCAAGTATTGCTCAATGTCCGTTGGGTAGAGATTTTGGATCTATTGTCCAAACAAGTTAGCCCTCCAACAGCGTTAACTGGCTTTTCTGGCATTTTGGATGAGAAAAACTTTGCATTAAATCGTCCAGGCGGTTTATTAAGTTCCGATATGCCTAATGCTAAAGCAGAGCGCTTAGCACCACAGATGCCACCTGATCTGTTTGAAGTGATCCATGAGATCAGCGCTATGTTTGAAGAAGTTTCTGGTATTGGTAATGTGTTGCAAGGAAAAGGCGAATCTGGTGTTCGCTCTGCTGGTCATGCAAGCCAATTAGCCCGTCTTGGTAGCTCAAGAGCTAAAAAGCGGGCTTTGATTGTGGAAGATAGCTTGGAAAAGGTCGCAACACTGTACCTCAAGATGATGCAAGCCTACGATCCTACGCATTACAAGGATACAGAAGATGTACCGTTTATTGCTGAGCAATTTACCAACGATTATGTAGTCAAAGTAGATGCTCACTCTAACAGTCCAATCTTTACTGAAGATACAAAACAATTGGCATTTAACCTGTACAAAGCAGGTGCAATTGATAAAGAATCTTTACTTGACATGGTGGAAGCTCCAGGTAAACAATTGCTTATACAGCGTTTGAAGAAGATGGAAGCGCAAAAGGCTTCACAGCCACAGCCACCAGCTCAAGCGCCAAAAGAGAAGCACTCTAAGAAAGAAGGAGCGCAGTAATGGCACAAGGTAATGTACAACCAAAGGCAGATCAGCCAAGAGTAACCACTGAATCACTCAAGCGTGGTGAAAAAGGACCAAATTTGCAGTATCGTGTACAAGGTGTTCAGAGTTTTGATCGCAGTCCTAAAACTCGGAATTACGGTAGGGCAATCAGGGGATAGTTAATAACTAGGAGATTATTGTGCGTAAAACTCACAAAAAGTCACGCAAGTCTAAGCGTTAATTCGTTTCCTTCCGTGAGGAAAAAGGGTTGTGGCTGCCTTACCCTATAAATAGGTGACCGTCTTGCTATTAGGAGAAATTCACATGGCACGCACTAAACGCAAAGGTCGTAAAGCACGCAAGTAATCGTATGAGGGCTAAAACCCTCTGATTACTTCGGACTGACCGAATACCCTCCCTGGGGGGAGGGAAGCAAAATATATCCCCCCACTTGACAAGTGTTGTATTAAGATTACGATTATTGAAAACTTAACAGGAAAAGTTATGGGCGTACCTTCAGACCAGTTGATGCAAATGATTAAATCCCAACGGGATGGTGCTACTCCAGGCGGTATGCCTGAAGCTCCAGAGAATCCACAAGGGATGTCTGAAAACTCTGCTCCTCCTATGGGTTCTCCAATGAGTACCCCAGAACCAAAAATGGGTAACCGTGAAGCAGCAATGATTAACTTGTCAATGGCACAAGACTTGCTAGAACAAGCGTTACCAGCCGTAGGATCTGATTCTGAAGAAGGTCGTTCAATCCTTAATGCAATCGGCACAATCAACAAAGTTATTGGACCTAAAAAATCCAAGACTAACGAATTGCAACCTACTGAGATTATGCAGATGTTGCAAACATTACCCCAAGCTGGTGGTGCAACGGCTGAAGGCAAAGCAATGGCACAAGCACCAACAATCCCAGGTATGTCCACTCCAGTACCTCCTCCACCTACAGGTGGCGGTTTACCAGGTGGCGCACCTTCCGCAACTCCACAAATGTAAGGAATCATTATGGAACTCTTTAAACCCCGTGGCGCTGCTTTACCACGCAGACCAACTGACAACAATCAGAAAAATGGTCAAGTTATCAATACTCCACGCTATTCAGAGTTTGGTGGCTTGTCTGCTGCTCCTAAAGCTGGCTACAAGAATATGATGAATATGTCACATCCTGGTGACACTAAGAAAGTTATCTAATCTCGAAAGGGGATAAATTATGAGCTTAGAAGATCTATCTTTTGAACAGCGTGATGAATTGGCTTTGTTGGCTAAGCAATTGGCTGACAATCCACAAACACGCAAACAATTTTTACGCATGACAAAACAGGTTAAGCCTGAATTGTCTATTCCAGAATTAGAGATCGAGGACTACACAGAGAAGAAAATTTCTTCTGCTGAAGAACGAGTAATGAAACTGGAATCACAATTGCGTGAAAGAGATGCCAAAGAAGAACTCCAAAGACGCAGAGCGAAATTAGGTCGCACTGAAGAAGAAATTGCTGAAATTGAAAAAATCATGCTTGAAAAGGGTGTGACCGATCACAATACAGCAGCAGAGTACTTCGATTGGATGAAACAAGCAGCAACTCCCACTTCCAATTCGGCAATGGGATATAACCCAAGTGCTATCAGCAAGTTCGACCTTTCTAAGTATTGGAAGAACCCACAGATGGGCGCAAGGGATGAAGCAGCAAAAGCATTGGGCGAGTTACGCAAGAACACTCGACCAATTGGTATTTAAACAGCAGTAAATAGGGGATATTTACTTTGAATGGAGAATTATTATGCCAATAGGTGGCGGAATAGTTCCAGCGTCAGGATCATCGCAGTACAACGAACTTACTTATGTAACTCGTAGAGCGTTTATCCCCAAGCTGGTCGTACAGCTTTACAATAGTACGCCCTTGATGGCTGCGTTGATTGCAAATAGTCAACAGGCTTCAGGCGGTGTATCCCAGGTAACCGTGCCAGTACAAGGCGCACAGTTTGTTAACGCACAGTGGTCTGACTACTCTGGTTCATTTAACCAGCCAGCAGTTCAGCAAGGTGCATTTAACGCTGAATTTAACCTCAAGCTCATGATCGCTCCTGTACCGTTCCTCGGTATGGAAGGTGCTGTTCAACAAGACTACGCAATCATTCCTTTGATTGAAGCTCGTATGAACGATGCAACCAATGTGATGATGGATGCGATGGCTACTGCTTTGTACAACAACTACACTAACACTCAGCAGTTCATTGGATTGCCAGGTGCTATTGATGATGGTACAAACTTACAGACTTACGGTAACATCAACCGTTCTACCTACGCATGGTGGCAGTCTAAAGTTTACAATGCAGGTTCAGTAAACCCAACTCGTCAAAATGTACTCCAATACATTTCTGGAACAGTTAAGAAAGGTGCTGAAGTACCTACTTTTGGTGTTTGCGGATTCGGTACTTGGACACTCCTCGCTCAAGACTATGTTGGTCAAGAGCAATATGTAATTACCCCTGGACATGGCTTTGATGGCGATTCCAACGGTCCTCAAGCAGCTTTCCGTGCTTTGATGGTCGCTGGTGTTCCTATTTACCCAGATCCTTACTGCCCAGAAGGTACTTTGTACTTCATTAACAGTAACTACATGAGCTTGTATATTCACGATCAAGGTTCATTCGTATTTACTGGATTTGAATCAACTCTACCTAACTGGCAGATTGGTTATGTTGGCGCTGTCTTGATGATTGCTGAATTAGTAAGCACCAAGCCTAAGTCAATGACCAGAGTGCAGGGTTATAACTCTATTTCTTTATAAGGAGCAAATACCATGTCACTCGGTTTAAATAAAATCCTAATCACCAGTACTAATACGAACACCCCTGGTGCGTATTGGCAGTTAACTACCTTGACCGTTACCTCTCCTGGTACAGTCATTCCAGCAGGTTCTTACATTCTGTTTCCAAACACCAATGTGAGCATCTCTGCTGTGTCTGCGTATAACACAACTACCAATGCTGCAACTTGGACAACTGTATTAGC
>Ga0208867_1000230_pt1 | contig 17464 bp, 14 predicted proteins | sample CryBogCBE05Oct08_FD_185505 | JGI IMG/M metagenome (GOLD analysis project Ga0208867, IMG submission 185505) | Freshwater microbial communities from Crystal Bog, Wisconsin, USA - CBE05Oct08 (SPAdes) (version 2) | ecosystem: Environmental > Aquatic > Freshwater > Lake | place: Crystal Bog... | reverse complement strand
AGCCATCATTAACCAATCCTCTTGCGATTGGATAACTTAATTTTGCATTGTCTGGAGTAACGACTACGCCGGTTTCTTTTTTAACTTCTGGTTCTGTGTCAAACAATCCAGCTTGACCTTGAGCGGCTGCAATATCGGCAGGACGATTGCTACCGGTCAAAGTAAACTCGCCAACACCCTTATCAATCTCAGCTTTCTTCTCGGCCTCTTTCTCTGCCTTGGCGCGGTCTTCTTTTTCCTTTTCTTTGGCTCTTACTTCTTCTGGGGTTTCGCCTTGAAGGGTAAGTTCTGGCGCGCCTGTAGGAGCAGCTCCAGCCTCGCCTTCGGGCTCAACAATGCGAGAGTTGATTTCAGCTTCTCTTTGCTCATCTGCGGCTTCGTTAATGAGTTCATTGATTTCTTTCAGTTTTAAGTGTTCTTGAATTAACTCTTCCGCTTCTCGGACGGAGCCCATAAGCCCTTCTATTTCCATTTCGGCAGCAAACGTAATGTAATTTCTGCTTTTTAATTTTGAATAAATATATTCAACAGCCTCTTGTTCGTCATAATTGCTTGCGCCAGGACGCTTGTCAAACGGCAAAAAATCATCAAGCAGTTTGTCGCTAACTTTTGTCGATATGTCCGCCCCCTTCTTGCCTTTACCGGCCTGCAAAGGTGTGTAACCTTTTCCTAAATTTTTAACATTGCTGGGCGTTAATTCACCAACCAAAGCAGTCCACAGACTATACGATAAGTTCTTTGTTTTCTTTGCTTCTTTTTCAGCATAGTCAACTTCTTCGCGAGCGCGAACAATTTCTGGTGGCTCAGGCGGAGGACCACTTAACTCTGGTCTTGCCTCAACGGGAGCCTTGGGCCCTTTGCGTTTAATCTCACCCAACAAATCTCTGGCTGCTTCAATATCTTTGCCATGCTCAATGTGAGATTTATTGAGTTTCTTTTGAGCATTTTGAATTTCTACATTTTGCTCGCCAGGAGATTTTTTGTTTTTCCTGGCTTGTTTACCCGAAACGTGTTGGGTATCCAACAAAAGACGAGTTGTACCAGCATACAGATTTGTAAATGCAGATTTTAAATTCCTAACATCCTCTGGTATAGAGTTTTTGTTGGACTCAAAAACGGTGAAGCCTTTGGCGTTGATGGCATCTGTCAGCTTTTGCAAATACTCATTTGACTTGGCAACAGCATCTTTTGTTCGGTCATCAAAATTACCAAACTTCTCCAAACGTTTTTGGTCAAGCGGCTGGCTTTGTAACAGCGTTTCTAAGTTGTGAGTTTCTTTGATGGGAGCATTTTCTTTTGGCTTTGCTTGAGTCTCAAAATCCAATATCCTGCCTCTTCGAAACTCCATATCCTTATCGGTGGCTTCTTTATTTTTTATAACGTTGTTTAGCATCCCCTCCGCAAAACCTCTTTGATTTGCGTTAATCGCTCTTTGGGCAAGATCAATTGTTTCTTTATTGCTTGGACTGAGATTGTCTCTTTCTTTGAATAAAGCCTCATACAAATTGGCGCGAGCTTTATCTGATTGATCTATAAATGGCTGCGCCTGAGCTTGCGTTATAACTCCAGCCCTAACCATAGTCCTGGCTTTATTTGCAGCATCAGCGGACTTTAAATGGTGTTGATAAACATCTTGAAATTCTTGAGACAGATTTTCATTAAATGTCTTCTTTGGCTTTTCTTCAGCCTTGGGTGCTTCAGCGGGTTTTTCTTCGACCTTTGGCTCTTCAACTTTGGGCGCCTCAAGAACTGGCTTGGGTTGCTCAGCTGGCTTTTCTTCAAGAACAGGTTCAGGTTGGGCAGCGGGCGCAGCTTGAGGCTCAGTGCGAGCAATAGTTTGGTTGGCAGTATCCGTAGATGATGGCGCGGTGGTTATTTCTTTACCCTCCAGCTCATCCAACATGGCTTGAGTATTTTGCGACCCCCCCTCTTCGGGCTCTGTAACTTGTTGATTTATAACGGGTTTTTTTTCTTCTGGTAATATTACCAGCGGAGAGGCTGGTTGTTGCTCTGGTTGAGCGGTTGGTTCAGCTGGCTGAATTGCTGCTTGTGGAGCAGCTTGTTGAGCAACTGGCGGCGTAACTGGAGGTGCTGCCTGAATAGGAGCTTCTGGCTGGGCTGGCGCTTCAGCGGCCTCTGCTGGCTTTTCGTTTGCTTTTTTGGCTTGCGCCTTTGCAGCAGCGCGTTCACCAAATCTACCAATAGGCGCTAAAGCACCGCCAAGAACGGCGCCGCCAAGGAAGTTCTGGAAATAGTCATCCCTAGCATCCTCATCCGTTAGGGTTAGGCCAGCTTGCAAGCGTTCAAAAAACTGCTGTCCAGCTTCCGCCAAACCTTCTGCGCCCATTGCCTTGCCGGTGTTGACAAGATAATCTTGAGCCGTTTTAGCAAGTCCTTGCTCAGCAATTTTCTTTGCTTCTGCATCGGTAATCTTATGGCCAGCTTCTTCAAAAATATTCCTGATTCCGGGAATCATTTTCAAGCCAACAATATCAAACGCAGTCTGCGGTATAGCCGCCAATGACGCATTTAGCAAACTGGTTTGATCTAAGCTCTTACCGGTGGCCATTTGAGCCGCCAGATTAGATCCTTGATATTGAGCCACACTAGGAAGCGCAGCAAGACCTGCCGCTGAAGCTTGTCCAACCGTTCCAAGTCCGAGCGCATCTAAAAGCGCAGATCCACCAGCGATAACAGGGGCTGCCGCAGCTTCCTCGGGAATAGCAAGTGCGCCCAATCCAGCCACAGCTGGAGCAACCATGTATGGCAATGAGCCACCCAACAACTCATTAAACTTCGTAAGAGGCGCTTGAGTCCAGCCCTCTTCTGTAGGTTTAAATGTTTTTTCTTGATATTTCTTTTCTTCAGCAGCAATGTCTTCTGCTCTCTCTGGAGAAATTAGTCCAGTCTTGCCAGCAAGTAAAGCCAGATTGCCTTTTAACTCAGACGCGCTGGATTTAAATGCCGGAACAAATCCAGATTGAGGCTGCTCTTCTGGTGGTTTTTCTTTGGGCTTGATACCAAATATATTTGGATAAAGCTGTTGCGCCTCGTTCAAGGCTGTGTAGGGGTCTTCACCTTTTTTTAAAGGAAAATACTGCCCATTTGGGAGCTCTACATATTGAGGCATATGCTTCCTTAAATGCCGGGTCTAGACAATACTGATCCTGGTGCGGCGCTATTCACCACTCTTGGTGCTTGCATGCCAGCTATACCTTGCCTTAAATGTGCCAAGAAATCGTCCATACTGAGCTCCGTATCTCCATTTTTTCTTCGCTCATTATTAACTTTTTCGAACTCGGTTACAACTGCTACGCCAGATTTATCTCTAGCCAAATCTTGGGCTTTTTGCATACCAAGATTCATATCGCCGTTACCCAAATACAAATAAGTCTGGATGGCTTCTGGCGGCTTATTCATTTTTGCCGCCTCTATTTGCAATTGAGCATTGCCCAAAACTGCTCTTTGAGCCATTTCAGCATTGGTTCTTTGGTTGGCCATGTAATTGTTTGTGTCATTTTCATATGCGTGAGATGACATTTGGCCGCTTATACCAAGCACACTAGCAATACCGGTTGTGGCATGCTGTCTAGCAGCCAACATTTTATCGCTGGCTTTTTCTTTTGATCTGTAAAATAAATTTTGATCGCCAATTGTTTGTGCGTCACGCATATCATCAATGTGATCAAATGCTTGTTGACGTAAATCATGAGCTTTTTGAATTTCTTTGAGACCTTCTTTGTATGATTTAACGCCTTCTGCTCCGCCTTTTCCAATATTGGCCAATGCGTAAGGAGAAGTTCCAGCCATCATTGCAAGACCAGCCTCAAGCATACTTGTGCTCTTTAAATCATCAAGTTTTTGCGGCTCTTTTGACTCTTCTTCTTTCAATCTGGCTTCGGCTTTTGCGCCCAGCTTGGGGCGGTTTGCAATCATTTCTGCCAACGCAGCTGCATTTTGCTGGTTAACAGTTCCAGTTTCAGTAACATCATCCCTGAAGTTTTTAATTGCCTCATCAGGATTGAAGAAAATATTGGACCTTGCCTTTGCTGCTTCAGCGGTTGGCTTTGGACCTAAAGCAACTCCACTTGATTTTATTTCTGGAGCTTCAATGTTGGGCGACCAAACAGATTCATTTGTTGGAGGTTCTTGACCAGAATTTGCTCCAGGGAATGTATTATTGATTGCGGTTTGATTTTGATCTGGCTGCTCAGGCGCTAATAAATTTGCAATTCCTTGAGAGGCTGTAGAAACAGAAGGTTGTGCTTGTGCTGGCTGACCGACGGCAGCCAAAGCGGCTTCCCTGGTTGGGAAGTATTGGCCTTGCAGAGCCCTAACGCTTGGATCAACTGGCAATCTTGGGTTGCTAGGAATATCGTAATAGTATTGAGCGCCACCCATTGCTCCAGGCGTTGTAACGGTCAAATATCTGTTTGGATCTTGTACAAATCCATTTTGAGCGTAATGATGCTCAAGTTTAGCTTCACCCGTAATCCCGCCTCCCGCCATACCCTGAAGATTTTGGGCTGGTAAAGTACCGATACCCTGCTCTTCAGGAAGTTGAGGGGCAGCCTGTTGAGGAGCTTGAGGGGCTTGAGGAGCGCCTTGGGGCATACCTTGCGGCATACCTTGTGGCATAGGACGCTGGGGCATCATCTGAGCCAGGTCTTGCTGAACGACTGGAGGTTGAGCTTGGCCAGCCTGTTTTGCCATCTGTTCTGAGCGCATGGCTTTTCTGTCTTGGCTTTCTTGAAACGCAAGAGGGAAAATGTATGGGTCGTTTTGATGCATCTGCGCGTACTGCGCCAACTGCGCATCCGACATCATGCGCAGAGTAGAGCTGATATTGCTGGGTGCTAGGCTCATTGCGACTCCATCTTCTGTAATGCCAAACAAATAATGCCGTTAGACTTTCGCTTGCTTTCCTTGATCTGCCCGCCTTCTTTAGACGTCTTAAACGCCCCCAATCCAGCGGCAGTTAAACCCACACCCGCCACTTGAGACAACAAGCTTGGAGGAGCTGTATACGTCTGGCTGGTCGTGTTCGTCATTGGTAGACCACGCAACAAGTTGGACTCGAAACTTAACTGTTGGTACGGGTAATTCTGATAGTTCAAGAAGCACTGATACTGCTGGTTGAGCACGTTCTGGGCTTGCTGCTGCTGTGTGCCGCCCATTGTGGCCTGCAAACCTGTGATACCGATGTTTTGGTTGTACTGAGCATTGCCCAATGTGCCAAGCGTTCCTGCGGCTGTATTGGCTGCATTAAGACCTTGCAGGCCCAGATTGGCGCCAAACTGCCCTTGCTGAGCATTGAGATTAGCAGCAGCCTGACAAGCGCTTTGCTGTGCGTTAAAAGCAGATTGAGCGTTGTTATATGCGGTGTTATAGCCTTGACCCACGAGATTGCTCATGGCCAGCTGATTGGCTTGATTCTGTGCGCCAGTCAAGACGGCACAACGAGCTCCACCAAACGCGCCGTAACCGACAGCTTGAGCCTGGTTCTGAGCTTGTTGAACGCCTTGTTGTTGGGCCAGCAATTGCTCTTGTGGTTTAAGAGCGCACTGCAAGTAAGGATTCATGTAAGAGCTGATGTTGCTCTTTCCCGTAGCAGCATTGGTGCCAAGCGCTTGTTGGGCTTGATATGGGTTATAGGTGTATCCGGTATTTAATCCAGCAAGACCAGCTTCTCCAGCCATCGCAGAAGCGCACTGCAACTGAGGAGCAGTCTGCATCATCGCCGCATTTTGAAACGCCTGCTTTTGGAGAGGGGAGAACTGAGCAATCGTGCAACCCTGATACTGCATGTATGGGTTAACGCTATAACATGTCAGTATATTGGCTTTACCCAACATAGTCTGCACACATGGTGCAGCGTAGCAGGGTATCGTGACTGTGTTGTAATTAACTGTTTGTGGACCGCAAGCCATGATGACTCCTTAGACTGGTAAGTATTTGGCCGCATTGGTGTCGGTCGCAACGCGATCTTTACCAACCGTCCTTGAGCGGGCCGCTTGTATACGGTCCATCATTTTGTAAAGTTGACGAGCACCTGCTTCAGTAGATCCGTTGCCGAGCTCAGAAACGATGCGAGCAGGAACCACAAACTCGCCATCAGCAAGACGAGCAGGCTCAGGATTGTTGCTGCCAATAGTAGCAGGTATTGAATCCGAGACACCATCGCCCGGGCCACGGAGTAAACGTCCACCATCTGAATATCCTCCTAGATGTCCTACAGACATACCGCCAGCCGCCATTCCCATAGTATGACGCATCCTTCCATTGACATACTGAGAAGTAGGGCTGTGCATCTGCTGTCTAATTGCATCCATCTGCTGTTGATCGCCAACGTTTAAGGCTGGCGAATATAGGGCCGCAGCCAAACCAGCTCCAGTAGGCGTTCTCATCACGCTACTTGGTACAGTTTTATAAAAAGCCTCAAGAGGATCGTTTTGGTATGCGCCTGCTTCATTTAAATTGCTGTTTTCATAAGCCTCAGAAGCATTGTTTACCAAAGACCCAGCATCACCAGCATAACCTCTTATTCGGCCCCCATGAGCAAGCGCCATCAACCCGCCAGCTTTGGCGTTTGCATTTGCCACATAACTGTTAGGGCTGCCATCTGCATTGTAATATTGACCATTCAGGACATATAAACTTGAAATAGGATCATAAACAGCTTTCCCGCCGTTTACGTTGATAGAGGTTCCAACTTTGGATGAGTTAGATGTATTGGCGGTCGATGACCCAGATGATCCGGATGAACCAGAGCTAATGTTGACGCCTTGATTGGTATACATGTTACCGGTTGCATCAATATAGTACCCGGTCGCTGGATCATACGTTGCATTAACTGGAACTCCATTCGACCCAATGATTGGATTGCCTTTGCTGTCTTTAGCCCCAACCTGGCCCAGCACATAATTACCCGTATTGGGGTCTTTGATGTAAGCCTTTGATCCCATCACAGCGGTTGCGTAAGGAATAGCAACTTGGCCGGTTGGCGTGTAGGGCGTCTTGGGTTGAGTTGTGTTACCCATCAAGAAGTTATAAGCAGCAGCAGAGCCGCCAGTCATCGTATTGAACTCTTGATTGAATTGATCCATCGAAGTTGGAGCTGCATTCGTATAACCCAAGCTGCCACCTCTAGCGGTGTATTCATTCTTGAGATTGGCCATGCCCGTCCAGCCGCCAGCAGGAATGCCAGGCTCAACAGGAGACTCGGTGACTGTGCCGTTGGGATTGATGGTAGTGCCGCCGCCATAAACAGAAGGGCCTGTATTGCCGCCTACACCTTTGGGCAAAGAAGGAGCTGGAGCATATTGAATGGGTGTTGATGTGGTTGTATTTATTACATTACTTCCACCACCGCCACCGCCACCGCCACCGCCACCACCGCCACCACCTCCGCCGCCTCCGCCGCCGCCATTATTCTGCTGTACTGTGGAGTACCTGCCATTTGGATTTACTTGGTTGTACAACGCTTGAATTTGAGCTGTTGTCATACCAACGGCAGCACCCATAGCAGCAGGGTCTACGCCCCAAGTATCCATTTCTTTGGCAATTTGTGTGTTTGCAACAGTGCTATTTGATGTTCCTCCTGGAACGCCAGCTGCCAATTGAGCAGCATACACAGCATTGTTAATGTCAGTAGTAGCTCCCTTTGTGCCCAGTTGTGCATCGAATGATGAAACATTTGCAGCTGCAGGATTGGCTAAACTTTGCGCTGAATAAGGATTGTTAATAGATGCAAGATATGCTTGAACTGCTGCGGGATCGGCGTGTGTTGCAGCTTCGGCCGCCGCTAAAGCTGCTGGGTCAGAAGTATTAAGTCCGGTTTGCTGGATGTAATTTCCCATTTGCTGCCCGGTATAACTGGTATACGGAGATCCAGTAGCAGCTTCATTTTGTACCCCTACCGATACGGGGATATTGTTTGCTGTATCGGCAGAAGCCACAGTAGCCGCAAAAGGATCCGACGCAGCCAAAGGGCTGTTTAATGCATTTGCATAATTAACTTGTTGTTGAGTTACGCCAAATTGATTTTCAGCTGCTGTAAGCGCATCACCAGACAAATTATTTTGAGCAATATAGTCTGATATTTGTTGCGGTGTATATGTAGCATTGATATTGGGATCAGTAGATCCGCCTGCATCAAAACGTCGTGCTATGCCTCCATGAGCATAACCCTGATAAGCCGGCCCGCCTTGATTGAGCGCAACAATCCCACCCGTAGCAGCGCTAAACTGACATGCAGGAATTCTTGCAGCAAGCGTCATTTGCTGGCTGTAAGGGTTGTAGTTGTATCGGTTAATGTACTGCGTAGGAATCTTTGCGGGCGATACTGAGTTGGGTTTTGCGGCAGACTTGAGCGCCATTAAACCAAGCGCACCAGCTCCGGCCACTTGATAAGGGCTGGCATTTGTATAAGCGTTTTTAATCGTGTTCCAAACTCCACCGCCAGTTGTTCCTTGCGGTGACATGTTTCCAGGCCCAAAACCAATATCTAAAGCTCCGCCTGATCCTGGAGTTCCCAATCGCTGGGCCGCTGCCACGGCTGGATCAACGGGTGTAATTGCTTGAGACACAGCAGTTGGTGTTGCTGCTTGAACAGGAGTTTGAGCGGCCGGAAATCCTTGACCCGTATACGATGGGGGAGGACCATAAGGATCGGGCCCATAGTTTGGCGTTGCTTCTGGATTAATCACAGGAGCAGGGGCAGTAGGAGTTGGTGACATGTATGGATTTGATGGCGTTGATGCACCACTTCCAGGAATCGTATTTGTATCAGGCTCAACCATTGATGGTGTTGAAGATGAAGTTGTGGGCGACCCCATTAAACTTCCAACGCCATAAGCCAACATGCCGTTTGTCACAGCCTGACCAATATTCCCGCCGTTTAATAAAGTAACAGCTCCACCAGCAAGACCGCCCAATCCTGCTGTACTAATGCCTTCTAAAGCGCCGCCTTCAGCACCCAAATCAAGTCCAGCTGGGCCCATAAAATAAGCAGCAACCGCTGTCTCGGCCATCTTCCCAATGGTACTTTTACCAAGGTCATGGACGGCGTTAGACGCGCTATTGAGTACATTGCTAAAGATGTCAGACATGGATTTGCTCCAATAATAAGTTTAAGTTTACCATTTAGCCCACTTTCCAGCTAGTACCATTTGAGTACACAGGAACAGTGTTTGTTCCACCGCCTGTAACTGTTGCGCCAAAAGTGGTGGTTGTTGAATCTGATACAAAAGTTCTAGTTCCAAGGTTTGAAGTAGAAGCTGTTGGCAACGTTGCCACCGTATATACAGTGGTATTTGTAATATATGCGTTGTTTATGATGGTCAAAAATGAATTCAACTGATTTAAGAACAAACGCAAAACATTGGCCATTTGATTTTGATTGGCTGGATCGTATTGAGCAGGCGCCAACGGAAAGTTGGGTACAGCTGGGTTATTGGGTTTTGTAGCCATTAACGTCTTCCATCCTGACGAATATCAAAGCGCACAGCACCCAACTGCCAAGTGGTCCCAATTTGATTGGATTCCATCTTGAAGATCAGCTGACGACCACGAATCCTGGTGTAAACAATGCCTGTAAATTCATCGGTAACGGTATAGCTGGAGCCCTGATAAGTCACTGTCTCTGTATTGCCAGTCCCTGTTCCTGATCCTGAGCTGGTCAAAGGATAAAGCGTCATGGTGGCTTGTGGCGTTGTAGAATTTGACCCGGTAAATGTCACATCAGGCAGCATACGCCAGACAAACGAGAAATGATCCCCTTGCTGAATATCAAATTCAGATGATTGGATATAGGCATCAATAGCTACAGGTGTGCCGGTAGAGACGTCATCAACGCCGCTTTCTTGATTAAGAAGCTGGCCAGTTCCTGTTGAAGCGTTATAACTAGCGCCAATAGGATTGGACTGCAATGTTGTATCAAGCCAAGCAGTTCGGCTCATTGTCCCGTAATACCAAATTTTATCAACGTAGTTATACACAACGTAGTTGTTTGGCACAGTATCAGTTCCAGCGCAATAGAACCACCATACTTCATTAAATCCTTCAACCGTGCTGCAATAGACTTGTTGATTCTGTTGGGCATTGATGTTTTGGAATACATAGCGACGCAGATCACAATTAAGCGTATTGACTGCGCCACCGCTATACATGTAAAACTTATCAATTCCCATCCAGTAAACAACGCCAGAAGCATAGATAGCCGCGTTAGGACCGATGATGGAGATGTTTTCACCCATCAACTGAGTAGCCCAAACAAAAGGAGGACCAACATACTGAAGTGAATAAACAGCTTGATCCGTGATCGTTACAATCTCTTGTCGAGTCTGAACGGTAGTCACAATCTGTGAACCATGAGACAAACGAATACTACCGGCCTGGTTTGTAATATCAGGGTACCAAACCAATGGATTAGCTTGATCTGACCAGCGAATCAACATCGGATCCAGCACTGAAGACTGGTACGCATTTGTTCCAAACACGATCACAAACCGTGAGCTGTCCGATACAGTCAATACATTCTGATAGATGGGCACATCACCAAGATCAGAAATATAAACGCCAGAACCCGTGCTTGAAGTGGGCAACGGAGACCCGCCAGGAGTTGAGGCAAGATTAAACGTTGTGCCTGTTGTGTTGGTCACATAATATGTAGTGTTCGCTGATAAGCCAGACGGCATTGATCCAGTTGCGTTGAGCTGAATGCTCGAGTTATTAGGCAAAGATACACCACTGGCTGTAACAACACCAGGGCTGGCGCTTGTGACTGTGACAGATCCGCCTAACGAGCTGAGCAAAACACCGGGATTTGCAGTCGTATTAACAGCGGGTTGCCAATAATAAATACCACCACCACGAGGTCCGTACAATAAGTTTTCACCATAATTGTAGGCGTTCCAAATCTGTAGATTTGTTTTTACAGAGCTACCCGTACCCCAAGGACCTGAACCCCAATAACTTGCACCCCAACCCGTAAATGGAACTTGATAAGCTGGTCCTGTATTAAGCTGGTATGTTGCAGTTACCGTTCCGCCTCCGGGCGAGCCAGATACATCTGACGCATTAGCCGTGGCAGTTGCAGTAAATGTGAATGAGTTAACGCTGGGTACGGTTGTAATCTGGTACTGTTTGTTTAAAACTGCGCTGGTAATATTACCACCTAGACCTGTTGCCCCGCTAAAAGTTACAAAATCCCCGGCAATAGCGCCATGCGCCGTAGCAGATACTGTAATGGTAGAAGAACCTAATGTGGCCGCAAAAGGATTGGTGAGTGTAGCAACCGATCTGACGGGGGTGATGTCAAAATATTGATTGCCAAGCGTAACGTAAAACTTTAAATTAGTACCAACCGCTACAAAGTTTTGATTGGATAAAGTGATCCAGTTCCACAATAAACGGCACGCACCTAAAAATGTATAGCTTGAATACTGCGTCCACCCGCCGATTTTCTCAGGCATTCCTTGCCGAAACCGCACTTTGTCAGACTGATACCAACCACCTTCAGTGTAATACTGGGTGTTCTCGCGGTTGACGCCGGGTCTCCATTGTGGCTTTATTAAAGGCATAGTTGTATGCAGTTAAGCGCCCAGAACGGCAAGCGCATGTTGAGTCAGTTTAATGCGTTCCTCAAGGCCAAATGTACCACCATTTATGCGTTTTGTTAAGCCCTCCCAGTTTTCGGCTTCGGCCAAATCATTGCATCCGTGGGTTTTCCAAAACCACCCAGCCGAAAGAGCAGCGTACATGGGGGTAGCTACGAGCTGGGGCTCGGCAACGAGGTCTTTGCCTACGGCTTGCCCAAAATGCCAGTAGTTGTCGTGCCCGGTCAACTGTATACATCCACGCCCGTGGAATCTCCACCCATCTCCGCTCTCTTCCCCCCTGTTTCCCATTCGGCTGGCGTAAATCCGGTTGGCAATCTTCTGGGGATTGTGGGCGTAAACGGCAAACTCGTCGGGTTTAAACTTGTGGCCAAACAGCTTTTGAAGGGTTTCTGCTCGATAGTTGAGGTTTTCTTCCAGTGTTTTGAAATGGTTGCACTCGTGTGAACACTGTCCAATAAACGCAGCTTGGCGCTTAACATCGTTGATTCCAAACGTCGTAAAGGTTGTGGTCAAAGGCTCGGACCACTCAGGCCCAATCCCTAGCGCGTGCAGTTTTTCTGTGCTAATCATTTGACGCCCTCATTGACAGTCTGCATCACTGCTTGGTATTGGGCGATACAGGCGTTGAGACTTGTGATGGCTGTGTCTCCGTCTGCTGCGATACCGATAAGAGCTTTGACAGTCTGTCGCTCAGAGTCGGACTCATGGGTTGTATTTCCGCTGGCAGAGGAGGAACTTGAATCGGCTTGTACACTACCGGAGGGGCAGAGGCGCAAGCTGCCAGCATCAGCACTAGCAGTAAGACTAGCCTGTTTGGTTTTAATGTCATTTTTGGCCTGCTTCAGTTGGCTGGTGGCTCTTGCGAGCTTTTGTCCGAGCTCTGCTTCTTTTGCGCGAGCTTCTGTATTAAGCCGCTCAATTTCTGCTTTATCTTCTGCAACTCTTCTTTCATAACCATTAATATTCGATACATAAGCCAAACCTCCTAAAGTTAAAAAAATACCACAAACTTGCATTAACAAAGAATAACCTTTGAAAATTGGTAATAAATTAGTTATTTTGCTTAATATGTATAAAACAATACCTAAAAAAAATGCAGATATTGCAAAATAATAAATTAAATTACTAAAAAAAGAAAACATTAAACTTAACATTTTTCCCTTTGATATAATGTCGAAACCCATAGGCATTGCAGTGCCAATGAGTTTCTAATCAATCGACATGGAGGTGTCTCATGACTAATTTCATTTTAACGCAAGAATATTTACATTCAATATTGGATTACGACTCCAATACTGGAATTTTTGTTTGGAAAAAAAGACTTTCACAACGTGCAAAAATTGGCAAAACTGCTGGATCAATGATTCAGGGTTATTTGGAAATTGGTATACATGGAAAATCTTATAAGGCTCACAGATTAGCTTGGCTTTATGTTTATGGTGTTTTCCCAAAATTATCAATCGACCACATAAATTGCATTCCAAATGACAATAGAATTTGCAATTTAAGAGAAGCAAATGCTTCTGAAAATGGTCAAAATAGAAAAAAACTTGGTGTTCATTTTGACAAAAGACTAAAAAGATTTTGTGCAAAATTAATGTTAAATAGAAAAACAATATTTTGTGAATATTTTTTAACTGAAGAAAAAGCAAATGAGGCTTATTTAAAAGCAAAAAAACAACACCATCCATTTGCAACAAATTCATAGTCCTGCCCTTGCTTGTGCCATTCTCTCACGCTCATGGTCAGCTTCTAGCGTAGGAGGACTCATGGGTGGTGGAGGAGGCGTCCAGTTTGGGGCTGGGGCAGTCATGATAATAGGCGCAGGGGGCGGTGGTGGAGGGGCTACATAAGCCGCTGTATTGGCCTTTGCCGCGTTCATCATGTTGGTGGCCTCATTGCTGATACCTTTGGTCATAATTCCACCTATACCGCCCACAATAAGCAAAACAATGTCATTTAGCATTTTGGTGAATGCCTGGTCAATTGGAGCCATAGCCTTGATTGGCTGGCTCACAAACATCACGCTATAAATCAGCGTGACCACAATAAAGAACAGAATCAAGGTCACCACAATAATCACAAAGGCCCGAACTCGGACCTCTATGTCATCTGCACTGAGGCGTTCCTTGGGGCTGTTGAGGAATGCTAGAAGTAGTTCCTTCAATCTTTTTCTCCAAAATAGGGGCTACTAAATAGTCTGGGCAATCTTGATCAAACTCACACCTCGGACGCTGGCAAACGGCATCATTAAAATGCTCAGGGTCTTGGCATATATACCGATAAGAATCGTGGCAACCTGTACACAAAAGCAAAAAAAGTATGCATGACAACCTCATCATGTATACAAAAATCCATTTTTTAATCATTTTCCCTCAATCCTTGTCAATGCCTTGTTGACCCTCAGCTCCATCTGCCTCACATCCACATACATCCAAGCAATCAATGGCACAAGCAACAAAAGAATAATCAACAGAACCACAATCAGTAGGATGGCGAGTGAGTCAGACTGAGAATCATTAGCCATATCCACATTAGCATCAGCACTGTAATTGCTGAAGCCACCATTCTTCCCCTGATTAGATCTGCCTTTTGCCGCCGTTGCCATTTTGCCCTACGCTCCTTCAGCATTTCTTCCCGTCTTGCAAGCGCCTGCACATTGGCAATGTGACCAATTTGCTGATTGACCCGAGTATACAAGTCCTTCAATTCATTAGGCACATGGTATATCATGTAATCACTCAGCTCCTGATTCAACTTCTCCATCTGCAAATTTGCAATCGTTATCTTGATTGCAGCCTCTTGACCTTCATCGTTATTTGCATGGAGAGCAAATTCTTCCTGTTCTTTGACGTAGTTCTTCAGCGAGTTATACGCTTGGAAGAACTTGATGAGAGCATCACTGACCTGTTGGTAAATGAGGTTCTCATCAAACTCTGGAGGAGGCTCCTTCTTTTTCTTGACCTTCTTGGCGGGTTGAGCAACTTGTGGTTGCTCTTCCTCTTTCTTGCCGAATACGGCGCTCAAGAACCCAAGAAGACCTTTGGCTTTCTTTTGTACTGCCTTAACGTCCTTGACAACTCCATCAACTTCATGGGCAATGTCAGTAACAATCTGGCGCCCTTCTTTGTACATCTCGCAAGCGTCTTTGCAGAGCTTGAAAGCGCCAGAAGCAAGGGCGACAAGGGTGAACGGATCAATTTCTACACCTTTTCAATGATTGCGGTTGATGTATCTCTGTCAATTCTCATCTTGCCAAAACAACAAATGTTCCAGTCTTCACCATCTTGCTCGCTGAATGATGGCACATTGATCTGAACGTTCTTGAACAGATATTCTTTTGTGCCTTCAAACACTCGCCAGACGTGATCTTTCGTACCCCTACCGGGCATTCCTCGCGTCTTGTTAAACCGGATCGAATATTTCAAACCACTTCTGCTGGCGGCGACATTGGAGCTGTCGGCACTACCATCATATTGAAGTGTATGAATCGGAGCGGTTTGTCTGACGCATGTCTGCTGAAAGAGTGTGCGAGCCATGAGTTTGTAAAGAAAAATTGACCGGGTTTTGGCGCAAATCCTATCACATTTGATGCAGGAGTGATGTAGTTTGGATTGTCTTCTGGCAAACTAATTTGCACTTTGCCGGGTCTTGGGTCATGAAACATCACGTTTGAGCTGCCTTCTGGACAGTCAATGAAGTAAAAACCAACGATTTGAATCAAGCCATTGTGCGTGTGTTGCTCCATCAAGGAGTGCTTATAGTGTTCTTGGCACCAAACCGATTCAATGCTGGTGCTTAAATTCTTCATTGCATACCCTTGGCCATACAAAATGTACCAGGATTGCTCGCCCACAAACTGACAAAATGCTGCCATGCGCGGGTCTGTGTAAATGTTGGCCGTCATGTGAGCAGGATAAATCTCATCCAGCTTCTGAGTCTTTCTGATGAACTCAAGATGTTCGTCAGTAACTTGTTTGGCGGCTTCTAAAAACTCAGGTTTATCCGATGTATAAAGCGGAGTGGTGAAGTAATGCCCTTGCGTAAGAGGGCTTACTTCTGAAGGATTTGCCACTTCTGGCGAAGATCCGTCCATTATTTCAGCTTGCCCAAAGTCTTGGCCAGATTTGCCATCTTTGCCACTTTAGGGTTTGTTGATTTGGCAGCCTTTGCCATTTTCTTGGCGGGGATTTTCTCCCCTTCAGGCACGCCCAGCGCTTTGTGAAGAGCGCCTTTGTGCTTGGGGTTGATGGCTTTCTGTATCCACTTAGTTGCCATTTGGCGCCTCGGCTGGTTGCTGGACTTGTGGTGCAGCTTCTTTTTGAACTTCTTGGATCAATTGGAATACTTCTTGGAAAGGTCTAGTTCCCAAGTACGCCATGATGTTATTCACGAGTGTGGTTGATAAAGTTACTTTGTCCATTATGCGCTCCAAGGCAATGGTTGTGTTGTGGGGGAAACTGGGGGGTTTTCTAAACTATTGATTTGTCCTTGCACGTTTGCTTCAAAGTTAGCAATACCTTGAGCACCTAAAGACTCTTGCACCCAACCGATAACCGTGGCTTGAGTTAATTGTGCGTAGGGTGTGAATCCTGCTTGGGCATCAGTAACTGGGTATTGAGTGTTTCCACCAATACTAGCTGTGTGAGTGCCATCTGTACCTGTTAGCTCCCAGTTGACATTAACAACATAGCCAGCGTTTGTGCCACTAGGCCATTGTTGCATTGATGTGATCGTCCATGTCCATTGATTGATTGTTGCCATAATATTTCCTTTTGGAGGTTAGAAGCCAGCCACGCCAGCAGTTTTGAGAGCAGCTCGCATTGAGTCATTGTCTGCTTTGAGTTCTTTTATTGCGTTAATCATGTGCCACATAATATTACCAGTATCCAACCCAAGAACACCAGTAGATTCTGTTTTAACGCAATCAGGAAGAATAGTTTGAAGTTCTTGAGCAATCACACCCAATTGAACGCCCTTGATGTTAATAGCATCTGTAGGCTTTAGGGATGGATCAACTTCTTCTGGCAGTCTGTATTCAAAGTTTTTGATTTGAATTTGAACAATTTTGTCTAAACCTACATTATTGTCAACAATGTTTTTCTTTAATCTTTGGTCTGAAGTTGTAGACCATGAGCTTGAATTATTGCCTTGATATACACCGCCACCACCAGCATCAATATATCCTGTAGTAGAGCCTTTACCAGCAACAGAATCACCACGAGTTGTTATTACAATTTCATTTGTATCTGCGCCCGAACTACCTAAAGTTGGTTGATAACCTATACAAATGTTTCTTCCACCAGTTGTTATTGCATAACCAACTCCTTGATAACCAGCATAAGAACCAAGACAAACATTGGCTCCGGGAGTTGTTATTGATGCGCCAGCTTGATAACCTACTGCTGTGTTGTTAGCGCCTGAAGTAATTGCTTGAATGGCTTGAGAACCCAAAGCAGTATTATTTGTTCCTGTTACACCACCACCATTACCACCTAAAGCACTATATCCAATACCAGTATTGTCATTAACAGTTGACCAATACCCAGCATAAGAACCTAAAAATGTTGACCTAGTTCCTGTGGTGTTGCTATACCCTGCTTGGTATCCTACTGCTACGTTGTAAGAGGCTGTGGTGTTGGAAAATAAAGCAGAATCACCAACTGAAACATTGTAAGTGCCAGATGTGTTTTGATAACTAGCCAACCTACCAACAGCCGTATTGCTGTCACCTGTTGTTTTTGCAAGAGCAGCATATCCAATTGCAGTTATGTTATTTATTGCTCCAGTTGATCCACCTAATGCGCCACCAGTACCATAACCAACACCTACGTTACTTGTAC
>Ga0208867_1000225_pt1 | contig 17677 bp, 18 predicted proteins | sample CryBogCBE05Oct08_FD_185505 | JGI IMG/M metagenome (GOLD analysis project Ga0208867, IMG submission 185505) | Freshwater microbial communities from Crystal Bog, Wisconsin, USA - CBE05Oct08 (SPAdes) (version 2) | ecosystem: Environmental > Aquatic > Freshwater > Lake | place: Crystal Bog... | reverse complement strand
ATCAATTCAAGCGCTTCCTATGGTGAACGCTTGGTCAACGGGTGCGTCGATGTCCTTAGGTCAAGTGCCTACAGAGGAGAAATGAGATCACGGCGATTCCTGAACTATTAGATCTACTCGATTTACAGAGCTGTTTGGTAAGTATCGACGCAATGTCAGACGGCCATTGCTCAAAAGGTGATCGAAAAAAAGGGGGGGATATCTCTTGGCGGTGAAAGAAAACCAGAAGGGGCTTGATGAAGCGACTAAGGAGTTGTTTAGGAGAAGTTTCACACGAGAAAAAAAGAAATTGTCCTAAAGCGAGCATACCGAAAAAAAAGAGAATGCCCACGGTCGAGATGAATCCAGATGCTGTCGGTTTCTTCATCTAGAAAAATGAGTTTTTTCTCGAAAGAAGTTAGCGGGAAGCTCATGCGCTGATCAGGATCCGTTCTGAGAGAAAGATCCGATCGACTAGGGTGATTTCGACTCAGACGCACTACTATATCTCCAGCACAAAAAAATCAGCCAAAGAATTTAACGAGAGAGTCCGCGATTACGTTGAAAACAAGCTACATGGAGCTTAGATGTGACGATGAACGAAGATGGCGACAAAATGGGCTGAAGAATCGGCAAAAAACTGTTCTTTTCTCAGGCAAATGGCTTTGAATCTTTTAAAAAAAGAACCCACCAAGAAAAGTATCAGAACAAATCAAAAGATGGCTGCCATGGATATCTACCTTATGAAGATTTTGTTTGCTGATCCCCTGCCTAAGTCGTATGCGTAATCTCTGAGCTGTTGCAAAAACCTATCTAAAAGTCTAGTTCATTCAACAGCTTAGATCAATAGATTCGGTCGTTGGACAAATTACCTCATTGCTTTGCAATGGGCAGTATCAGATTTACATGAAGAGTCGGATACGTGACTGGATGTCCGGTTCCGTGGGAAGTCGGCCTATTCTGGGGGCCGCTTACTTGAGTCTCTGGACCGCTTTAAGCGCAACCTCGGCATAATAAACTAAAAAAAACTTACAACTGAGACGGTGTGGGCGGTGTGCGGGCATTATGTCGACTAAATTTATTGAAACAACGGATCATTTCATTCTTTCTGATTGACTGAGCATGGAATTCATTTTCTATTTTATATATTTAATTTTAAACTTTATTGATTTCTCAAATTTTTACGAGTGAGACTTTTTTGTTTTTAACTTGAGTAAGGCATTGGATTGTGAGACTGGTGAGCCAGTAATTTTTTTATTCATTTCGGAGATTTCGTCTATGGTTCGAATCTTTGCTTTCTTGTTGGTTTCTACTTTGCTTTCGGGTTGTGACACTTGGGAGAGAAAGCCGAGGACATTAGAAGAATTAGTGAAAGATATACTTGAGCAGGAGGACAAAAAGAAAGAGGCCGAAAAACAAACCCAGGATGAAAAAGATCAGCTTATTGAAAGTGAGAATTCATTAGGAGATGTTTCAGGAGAGAAACAAGAACTAGATGCTTCTAGAAATGCAGGGGAGATTGAAGCTTTTCTCAATGCGAGGATGGTGAGGTGTCGTGTAACAAGTGAGCATGAAGCTCTGCTTTCATTGATGTATTCACTTTTTCGGCCGGCAAGAAATTACCAAGGATGAGAGGGACGGTGGTTTTCCAAAAGCAAAAGAAGATTCTGATGATATTGCCCCTGATCCAAAAGGTACCCAAGATTTGGAACATGCGATACAGAAGAGGTTCTGGCTTCTGAGAAGTCAGCCTCAGAGTCTTAGCGAATCCATAGATCGGACTAGTCATGTGCATGAGTCTCTTTCTTGTGCGGTAGGGATTTATCATAAAGGCGTTGTGGATGGCAACGATCGATTGTTTGGCATTTTGGTTGATTTACGTGTTGAAGTCGGAAGATCTCTAGCTGAGCTTGAATCAGTTTTAGACTTTCTTTGTTGTAAGTTTCAGACGGGTGAATCACTTTACGATCCAAGTCAGGATGTCGGAGGCAGATTCAGATATTCGGGTATTGCTAATAAAGCTATTGTTAAAGAGCTTGATGGGCTTATCAAATCTTTATCAAAAAGAGAAAAAATGGATTAAATTTAAGAGAAAATATGAAAAAAAGTACAAAAAAAGTAAATAAATAAAAACTTTCTAAGTTTTTACCTTAGTTTATTCATATTAGTATATGAATAAACATCAGTGCTTTGCTGATCAGTTAAACTTAACTTTTTTCTAAAAAATGGGTTTACTTTCGGAAAAACGCGTTAGAGGTAGAATCTCAGGATCTAAAAAATAAGTGCCCAGATGGATTTAATTTTAAATCTTTAATCTGCTGAAAAACAACTAATTTACTATTATTTAATGAAATGGAGGCTTAAGTGAAGAAGATTATTTATGCACTTATTATTTATATTGTAATGACTAATAAATTTGCCATTTGTGCAACGAGGCGTGGTGTTTTCCGGTTAGAACAGGATGACTTGCCGCCCCAAGTTGTAGCAGTTCCAGTAAATTCATCTGTAGTCCAGCATTATGCACGGGCTGAACGAGTTGAGACGGTTGTTGAAGCTCAAGCAATTCCCATGGGTCAAACTATCGATAATTTCATACATGAGCGAATGCAAGAAATAGTTCAAGAATTTAGAGTCATTGCAGTAAATAGATCAGTCAGAAATGCAGATCGTGATTACATATTAAGTCGACTGAACGAAATAGCGGGTATTGTTCGAGCGGCTTATGGGAAGCCTGGCGATGAACTCATGCAAGTGGTTCAAAACATTCGAGAGCTTCAGGTCATTGAGGCTAGATACCCGAATTGTGCACAGCTTCGAGAAGTGTGTAATCGACTTCGAAGTGATGAATTAGATGAGTTCTGTCGAATATTGCAAAGATTTCAAGTTGATTATTGGTCATGATGAGGTAATACAATTTTTGGATCATCGGACAAAATTTAGTAAATTGGCTTTACATAGATTATCAAGCAATGCCTTGTACTTAGACAATTAGTTAATGTCTTTTTTATTTACTTCTTTTTTTGTAATAGGGTTTATCAATAAAATTAACAATGAACTGAGTGGTTTTTAGAAATTTACATAAAAGAAAACCGTAGAAGAACCGAAAGCTGTTAATTCTAAAGCCAGGGATTAGCTACGAAGAGCTAATGATAAGAGGCTTTCTCTTGAAGCTCTAGTAATCGTCAAGCGCCTGATTTATTCATAACGTTATAATTAGATGTTTTCTTGATTGTTGAGTGTATCAACTTGTTGATTTTCTGATGACAAAAACTCAATTAATTAATATCGAAGCTGGTACATCTGAAAAAGGTGACTTGGCGCTATGTATTTTTGAATGAAATAATTGGTAAACATTCACTAAACCGGTATGCTATCGGCAGTGCGACGTGAGGGCTTTTTTGCCTTTTGTAAATACTGTTTGTAGTTTTTCTTATTAAAGTGGGTTCGACTTTTTTAGTGATCTTTTTATAGACTGTTTCCGCTTTTCGGCCTTCTTTTTCTTTTTTTCATGAGATCATCGCATCTCTTTTTGATTTCCTTTTTTGTTATCGTTGATTTTTCTTTTGGAATATTTTCAGGGTTACCGCCTAATTCAATAAGTTTTTCTGGTTTCATACTCCAGGGCAAAAATTTAGAAATATCATCAGGAGCTTTGCCACCTGCTATAGCACATGTATTGAGATATAAATCTAACCATTTTTTTCGTTTATACGCCGCATTTGCATTGTTTGAAGAATACTCACAGTTTGACCTAAAAATATCGCGCTCCAGATTGCTCCACAGCCAAAATAGGTTTTTCGCCCTGAAACACAACCACGCAAATTAGATTCTCTCGGATTGTTATCCATAGGAATCCAGGGGTAATCAATAAAAAGAATAAGTCCGTCCCAGTGTTTTTTAAGACTTTTAAGCACTTTAAATCGCTCTGATCTTTTTTCATCTTTAAAAAGAATCAGTTCTTGATGAAGGCATGATTTGAGATCATCCATAGCTTCGCGCAGTTTATTATCCTATTCTAAAAACTCTTCACTGCCAACCTCATGGGTTATTCTCTCATTGTTCAGATAGTAGATGTTTCCAATCAGTTCAATTCATTGATTAGACCATTCATCAAAATCTTTATCACCATTGAATACCAAAAAATCTCGTCTTACGTGTGCCCAGCAAAAAGCCACCAAAAATAGTCCAGTTGCAATCAATTTTTTATAAGAAGAAAAGCGGTCAGCGCTCATAATCCCTCAGCCTATATCTCCAAAGTGCTCCTCAGGCACAATGCTTCCTCGCGTAGGCTTTACATAAAAAACAACCGTTGTTTTTGATCTAAAAACCCAAAGATACCATTGATGAGATTTTTTTCCTTCAAGCGGCACAAAAACCATCCAACGTGTTTCATCTGCTGGTGTTCTCTTTGATTTCTTTCACGGATGGCTTCAAAAATAGCAGTAAAAAGGGGAGCAATTTTTTTCAATCCACCTGTGACAGTTCTGGCAGACGGTGAGATCCCCCTATTTCGAAACTCCTGGAGGGTCCATATAGAGGTCTCTGAGAAGCGAATTTTTCCCAAATAACTTTTGATCAAAATGAAACTGAATATTTGTCCTTGGGAATTAGCTTTGGAGGTGGTGGTACAGTAATGATCCCTGGGTTATGTAGACATTTACAAGTTGGTTTATATCTTTTTCTTTTAATGATCCGCTTTGTAAGCTCTCACTTCTATCGCAATTTCTTCGGAGTCTTCTGTACCAGGAAAATCTTCAAATACTTTATCGCAACAATTACAAGTCTTTTCTTTTTCAGAATGAAAATCTAACGTCTCAGTAACGCTAGAGAGTTATCTTCTTTTTCTCGTCCATTACACCTTGGTGCTTCTTTGTTTTCCTCTTGGCCTTTTGGGTTTTGTTGATGAATTAGCACCAGTTCCAGATGATGAATTAGGCTCATTGTTGATGTTTTTATTTTTTCACTTTTTTTCGCAAAAAGTAATTTTTTTAATTTTCGAACATTTAATCCTAATTTTTCGTTCTCGAGAGTGAGTTCTTCTATTTTAGTAACTAATTGATTGCGTTCCTTTTTCCGCTGCCGACCTTTTTTTTCATAGTGAGCAACTTGTTCACGATAAGGATAGTTCTCGTTAAGAGCAAATTCTGGAAGTATCTTTTTCGAGATCCATTTGCACTGTATATCGCACATAAATGAAAATTTTTAAAGCTTTTTTTTTAAAATAAATTTTTACATTAACTACAGTAACGCTACTTGTTTGAACAATTTCGCGTAGAAATTTTCCCTTATTGAGAAGTCTGGCAAAAGAAAAAAGCGTGAAATCATCTTGAACAATACTCAGTAGAATCATTCATGTGTTAGAATTTTACTAAAATTGATGGTTTTTGCTATCAACTTTACGAAAGGTAAAAGTATATGATAGATGAGGAATTTTCAGTAAAGAAACCGACTTGGGGTTTGGGAACATTTTTAGATTTGAGATCACTCTATCAAGACTGAATTTTAGATTCAGAAATTAAGAAGTATATCCAGATCAAGAAAATAATGACAACGGGCAGCTTTTTTTAAGTAGGTCGCTTTGAAAGCGGGACAGAAATCAATAATTACCATCTGTAAGGAGCTAACGCTCATGCAGGTATCTGTTATTTTGGATAAATTCAAGAGCATGCGAATTGGTTTAACTCGTAGCTTTACGGTTTTAATGAATGTTTATAATAATTGTAAGACCCAAGAAAGCGAAGATATTCAATACTAATATTTCGATTTTAGTGCGAAATAAATGGAACCGATTTTCATGTAAATTTCTTAAAATCACTCAGTTCATTGTTAATTTTATTGATAAATCGGATTTTTTTGAAAAAATGCCTAATTAGTTACGACTTAGTATTCTTATCTATTTTTAATAATATTTGGTCATGTCGGAAAGAAACTCGTAATGAATAAATTTATTATTAACAGAAAGCGATCGACTTAAGCAGATGCTAAATGCGATTTCGCAAATTTCAGTATGCTTTTTTGTGAGCATAAACTTCGCAATTTCCGATGATGATAAAAAGCTCAAAATTATCTTATGAATATGCCTATTCAATCAAGAAAGATCGATTCTTGTTTGTGGTTTCTCTTTTTTTGGGTGTATTGATCACGCCATAGAGAAAGAAGAAAAAATAGCACTCCCATTTTCTTCATACTGTAAAAAGAGGCGTGTTTTTTTCCGGGATTACCTCTTTGATTTTCTTCAAAAGCCTGAGCAAAGACACTTTTGGAATGAGAAAAGGTCTAAGGGCCTGATCTTGTGCAAAAATTACTTCCTCAGTGTTTGAATGACGTTTTGAGTGACATGCTGGAGTGTCTCCATCACTGCTTGTCCTCGGTTGGCGACTGCTTCAAAATACGGAAGGCGTGTGGGATTCAGTCCTGCTTGCAGTTCGTGTAAAGGGATTGCTCCAGGAAGATCTCGCTTATTGTATTGAAAGACCAGGGGGAGTTGGTGGAGCTCATAGCCATGTTTTTGGAGGCTTTTTTCTAGAAAATCGAAGCTTTCTAAGTTCGCTTCCATGCGCTCCACCTGACTATCTGCAACAAAAATGATTCCGTCTACGCCTTTGAGGATGAATTGTCGAGAAATTTCATAAAAAGTCTGTCCCGGGATTGTGTACAGGTGAAATCTTGTAGTGTAACCACGAACTTCTCCGACGGTGAGGGGTAAAAAGTCAAAAAACAAGGTGCGTTCATTTTCTGTGCTAAGTGTCATGAGTTTGCCTTTTTGGCTTTGCTCAGTTTGCTCATAAATGTACTGCACGTTCGTAGTTTTCCCACTCAGACCTGGTCCGAAGTAGATGATTTTACAGTTAATCTCTTTTGTTGAATAGTTAATGAAACTCACTTAATAGATCTCCATGCGATTGGCCAATGCTCTGGCAATCGTCTGCTTGTCAGTGTATTCAAGAACGCCTCCTACGGAAAGGCCTAAAGCAAGTTGCGTGACTCGAATCTTGAAAGAGCGTATCTTCCAAGCAAGGTAAGATGCCGTAGCCTCTCCTTCGACACTCGGATTGGTGGCTAAAATGACTTCTTGGATGCTATGGGTGCTTAGGCGTTGAAAAAGTGGCTGAATCTTCAAATCCTCCGGGCCAATACCCTCTAAGGGAGAAAGTGCTCCATGTAAAACATGGTAAAGCCCTGAGTAGGATCCTGATTGTTCAATAGACATCAGGTCATGGGGTTGCTCGATCACACAGAGGAGCTGAGGGTTGCGTTTCGGATGGGAGCATAACGAGCAAAGAGGATGATCGGTAAAGTGGAAGCATTGCTGACAGAGGACGATTTTATTTTTCGCTTGTAAAATCGCCTCTGCTAAGGCGGGTTGATCTTGTTTTAAAATGAAATAGGCAAGACGTGTGGCTGTTTTTTCTCCGATACCAGGAAGCTTTCCTAATTCCGCAATGAGGCGTTTTAAAGGATCATGTATCTTCATCCGAATCCCTTATTTGAATGGGGCCTATTTGAGAAGCAAAAAGAGATTGAGCTTCTAAGATCACAGGATGGTTTTTGGCTTTTTCTTCGACAGAAGCTATTTTTGCCTGTAAATCGCGCTCTTTTTTTTCAGCAAGGCTGCTTCCTCCGGTTGAGGATTCAATGCGAATTTTTGTTTCAAAGCCTAAGTATTCTGTAGCAAGCTGTGTTAACTCTTTTTGAGCAAGAGGAGATTGTAATTGTTCTCGGAAGTAAGCTTGATCAGGAGCAAAAAAGATCTGAAGGACTTTCTCTGAAGGGCTAGGCATGGTGTTGGTGCTTGAATGCTCTAAAACACTTGCAAACAGAGGTCGTGATTGCCGTACTTTTTCCACGAATCCTTCCCAATTCAGATGGGATGCTGCTGTTTGTACATGGGCTCTGACTAGAGTCTGGGCTGTGGAGCATTTGAGAATTAAGACATCTAAAACAGCTTTAGATTCCGTAGGCAAGGTTGCTATTGCGTGATGAAAAACCTGAAAAAAAAGCTCTATTTTTTCCAAACTCAGTAATGGAGCAAGTTTGCAGGCTTCTTCCCATAAAGGAGCCTCATGGTCAGAAGCTCCCACTTTCGCAAGCATGATCGTGTGTAAGAGCCGTAAAAGATGGGTTGCTAGTACCTGCAGATCATGTCCCTTGTCATAGGCTTCTTGGAGCTTGCTTAAGGCATCGAGGGGTTTTTTTTCAAAAATGCCTTGCATGATGCCTACTAAAATCTCTTCTTCCAAAAGTCCGATACTTGTTCGAACACTTGCTGAAGTGATCCTTTCTCCCGAAAAAGCAATGACCTGATCCAATAAAGAAAGAGCGTCTCTCATGCTTCCGTCAGCTGCTTGTGCTAAGAGCCGAAGAGCTGAAGTTTCTGCTGCAATGCCTTCTGCTTCTATAATTTTCACCAAACGCGTTTGAATTTGAGTCGTGCTGATGCGTCGAAATTCAAAACGTTGACAACGGGATAAAATGGTGTCAGGGATTTTATGAGGCTCTGTGGTTGCCAGCATAAAAAGTACGTGCTCGGGAGGTTCTTCGAGTGTTTTTAAAAGAGCATTAAACGCTGCTGTGCTCAGCATGTGCACTTCATCAATGATGTAAATTTTGTACTTACCTTGCATAGGAAGGTAAGGAAGGCTTTCTCGTATCTGGCGTATCGATTCCACGCCATTATGGGAAGCTCCGTCGATTTCAAGGACATCTACATTTTGACTCAAACTAATGCCCCGGCAGGTGGAGCAGGTGTCGCAGGATTGCAGCCACTCATGTTCTACTCGATGAGGGCAGCAAAGGAGTTTTGAGAAAATTCGAGCAATCGAGGTCTTGCCGGTGCCTCGGGGTCCCGCAAAGAGGTAAGCGTGGTGAAGTCGCTCCTGTAAAATAGCTCGATTGAGTGTTTTGACCAGGGCATCTTGACCTAGCACGTCTGACAACTGAGAGGGCCGCCATTTTCTGGCAAGCACATGGTAAGATGGCATCTCTGTGCCATTATGACTACAGAATTCCCTCTCAGATGTCAAATAATGTTTTTCCTTCTGGGAGGATCAGTGAGTTCAGTGTTTGAGTAGAAATGAGGATGTCTTGTTTCTGAAAGGTGCTCAACAACCGTTCATTGATTTCTGAAGTAATGGAAGCGGAGTCGCGGTAATGACCGATCCAAAATCCAATGCGAATGAGTTGAGAACCTTCTGCAATGCTCACTAAATAAACCCCACTTGCAGAAGGTCGTGTGATTTTTTTTGACTGTTGTAGAATAGAAAGGCAGGCGTCTTTGACTGTTGCAAAAGGTTCTAAAAGGCGTATGCGAATAAAAATATTGCACATCATTTCTTTATTAGGAAGTGAAAGGTTGACAATTTTGGTATTGACTAAGTCAGAATTCGGGACAATCAAGAAGTTGCCATCGAACATCCGAATTTGGGTACTTCTCAATCCAATGAGTTCTACATCTCCCACGACTTTTCCTAATTGGATGCGATCTCCTGGTTTTAAATTGCGATCGATAATCAGGATGAATCCTGAAATCATATTAGAAAGGGTATCTTTAGCGGCAATACCCACGGCAAGAGAGCTCACTCCCAGTGCAGTGACTAACGACATGACGTCATAATGGAAATGCTCTAGGATCAAAATGCTTCCTGCGAAAAAAGCGAGTAACGTAATGATATTTCTTAGTAAAGGGATGAAACCATGGTGCAATGTCTCAGCTGTTTTGCTCTGAGAAGCACTCCATTCAATAGTGGTCAAGGTAGCAAGTTGGATGATCCTGAGAATCATGACTGTCGTAAAAATATAAATGCCATTGTCAGCCCAACGGATAGTTTTGGGATCAAGGGGAGCAAGATTCAAAAAAATCCTCAGTCCTAAAAGATAGCAAAGACCGGAAAAAGAGGGGCCAAATTGAGAGAAAAAAATCCATTTTTTGTTTTTTAGTTTTTTGAGAAAATTTCTTATTGCAAGCGCCATAAAAATACTAAAAATGAGCACGAACAGGGGAAGGGTCCATGTGCTGACCCAGGTTGTCAATGAGAATTTTTTGAGGTGGTCTAAACTGAGCATTTAGTGACTCCTGGTTTCTAGAGCGGCAGGCATGCGATTTCTCCAGCTTTTTCCGATGCGTGCTTGGGGATCTAATTGAAATTTTTGAACCGCTCGATGGTGTTCTTCAAATGTTTTCGAGAATTGATGCGTTCCATCGTTGTGAGAGACAAAGTACAAGTAAGGGCTTGCTGAGGGATTCAAAGCTGCTTGGATTGCTTGTGTGCCCGGGTTAGAAATCGGTCCGATGGGAAGCGCATCTATCATATAAGTGTTGTAGTCATTTTTTGCTAAAAGATCTTTTTTGTGAATCTTTCCCTGATACTGTTGCCAAATTCCGTAAATGGTGGTCGGATCGCTTTGAAGTCGCATTTTTTTCTTGAGGCGATTGTGAAATACAGAACTAATTAAGGCTCTTTCTTCGGGAGCTCCCGTTTCTTTTTCGATGATGGAGGCTAAGGTGATTAACATGTGCTGAGTCATAGATAGTGCTCTTAAACGTGCATTGTAATCAGGTTTCCAATTTTCAAAAAAGTGCTTGACCATGAGTTTGATGATTTCTTGAGGGGTCATGTTTTTGTTCAGTAAGTACGTGTCAGGTGCCAGGTATCCTTCTAGGCTCGGAGGGGGAGCCGGGAATTGATGGAAGGAGCGGATAAATTCAGGATCTTGACAAAGCTTTAAAAAACTTGAGGCTTCTGCTAGCTGATGCGATTGAAGTGTTTGAGCAATTTCGTAGATATTTTCACCCTCTCGTAGGGTGATAGGGTAAGCTACACTGATGCCTGAGCTCAGTGTTGAAAAAAGTTGCATTGCGGACATAGAAGAAGCAAACCTGTATTCCCCTACTTTCAATTTTTTCCATTGCCCGTAAAGTTTTCCTAGCCAGAAAAAAATCTTTTCGTCATGGATCAGTCCATGCACTTTTAGGATATGTGAGACCTCTCGACCTGTTTGTCCTTTGCGCACTTGGAGAATCACGCTATCTTTTGCATCCGGATTTTTTGGAAAATAAGAGAAAAAGCTCAGAGCGAGAGGAGGCAGGCAGCCCATAGCGAGTGTCAAGAAAATGAATCCTTTGTTGAAGTGCCAATCAGAATGGTTGGATGAGTATCTGTCCATGCCGTGATTGTAACAAAAAAAAGGACAAAAAAACCAATGAAATGGATCTATCGTTTTTTTCAGTTTTTTTTTGTGTTTACATGTGATGAATAGTTTGTTAGTCGGAACCCAAGCGAGACTGATACGTCTTCTTGTTTTAGTTTCAATGCCCAGGGGGCGCTTCTAGTTATTCTATGATGACAATCGTGGTAGAGCCAAAAGACGGTAATGCAGGTTTTATTTCCGGCATAGGCGTTTCGTTTATCTAATTAAAAAGGTGAGAAGTTGCATGCATTTAAAGGCGTTAAAAGAAAAAAAAATTGGTGATTTAGTCGAAATGAGTAAGGAGCTTGGCATTGAAAATGCCGGTGGTATGCGTAAGCAGGATCTCATTTTTGCTGTTTTGCAAAAAAAAGCAGAAAAAGATGAACATATCTATGCAGATGGTGTTTTAGAGTGTTTGCCGGATGGGTTTGGGTTTTTAAGGGCCCCTGATTACAATTATCTGCCCGGTCCCGATGACGTTTATGTCTCTCCATCTCAGATTCGTCGTTTTGGTTTAAGAACAGGCGATACGGTGAGTGGTTCTGTGAGGGCTCCGAAAGAGGGAGAACGTTATTTCGCTCTTTTAAAGGTAGAGCAGGTGAATTTTCAAACGCCAGAAATGAATACTGAGAAGGTCTTGTTTGATAATTTGACACCTTTGTATCCGAATAAGCGTATTAATTTAGAGTATCAACCTAATATCTATAGCACCCGTATTATTGATATGATGGTTCCACTGGGAAAAGGACAGAGATGCCTGATTGTAGCTCCTCCTCGAACGGGTAAAACGGTTTTGATGCAGGATATTGCCAATGCTATTACAACCAATCACCCTGAAATTCGGTTGATTGTGCTTTTGATTGATGAGCGTCCTGAAGAAGTGACGGACATGCAGCGTTCAGTCAAGGGGGAGGTTGTAAGTTCTACCTTTGACGAGCAGGCTTCTCGGCATGTTCAGGTAGCTGAGATGGTCATTGAGAAAGCGAAGCGTCTCGTAGAAAACAAGTACGATGTGGTCATTTTGTTAGATAATATCACTCGGTTGGCACGTGCTTATAATTCGGTGGTGCCTCCTTCTGGAAAGATTTTATCCGGAGGGGTTGATTCGAATGCCCTGCATAAGCCTAAGCGGTTTTTTGGGGCTGCTCGTAATATTGAAGAGGGGGGGTCTTTGACTATCATTGCTACTGCTTTAGTAGAGACGGGGTCCCGTATGGACGAGGTGATTTTCGAGGAGTTCAAGGGTACCGGGAACTCTGAGATTCATTTAGACCGTAAATTGATGGAAAAGCGTATTTTTCCCTGTCTGGATGTTAATAAGTCTGCGACACGTAAAGAGGAATTGCTGATCACGAAAGATGTGTTGACCCGTCTTTGGATTCTCAGGAAGGTTTTGCATCCTATGAATATGGTAGATGCCATGGAGTTCCTGCTGGAAAAGGTGTCTCATACCAAAACCAATGAAGAGTTCATTAAATCGATGAGTGGATGAGAGATTGAGTTGATTTTTTTTAGATTTTCTGCTACCAAAGTGAATCTATGAGACAAGGTATACACCCTCGTTACACCGAGACGACAGTGAGTTGTGCTTGTGGGCATGTCATTCAGACACGTGCCACACGTGAGAATATGAAAGTTGAGATTTGTTCTCAGTGCCATCCTTTTTTTACGGGTAAGCACAAGCTCTTGGACACCGAGGGACGTGTTGAGAGATTCTTGAACAAGTATAAAAAGAAATAGTTTCATTGCTTGCTGAAGGATTTTGAGGATGTTTGGAAAGCTCAAATCCGTGGAGGCTCGTTTTGTTGAGATTGAAAGTAGGCTTTCTGATCCACAAGTCGTAGGCAATTCTGAAGTTTTCAGGAAGCTTTCTCAAGAGCACGCAAGTTTACAGCCTGTGGTAGCTGAGTACCGTCATTATCAAGCCCTTTCTTCTGAATTACAATCGCACCAAGCATTAGATCAGGATGCGGATCCTGATTGGCTGGCTTTGTTGAAGGAGGAGCAGGAGCGCCTTGCACTTGAGGTAGCAAGTAGTCGTAAGAGGCTTCAATTGCTTCTTTTGCCTCAGGATCCTTACGACCAAAAAAATGTGATTTTTGAAATTCGAGCAGGAGCGGGGGGAGATGAGGCTTCTTTGTTCGTTGGGGAGCTTTTTCGCCTTTACCAGAGATACGCTGAGCGTCAGCGTTGGAAGGTCGAGTTTTTATCTGCCAATCCCACAGGTTTGGGTGGCTTTAAAGAAGTGATTGTCAGCATTCAAGGAGAGCGTGTTTATAGCCGGCTGAAGTGGGAAGCGGGAGTGCATCGCGTGCAGCGTGTTCCTGCCACGGAAGCCCAGGGGAGGGTTCATACCTCAACGGTGACTGTTGCTGTTTTACCCGAGGCAGAGGAAGTGGATGTGGTGATTCAGCCTTCTGAACTGAGAATCGATGTCTTTCGTGCTGGAGGAAAGGGAGGGCAGGGGGTGAATACCACCGATTCTGCCGTACGCGTGACCCATCTTCCTTCAGGTCTGGTGGTGGTCTGCCAAGATGAGCGTTCTCAGCATAAGAATAAAGATCGTGCTTTGAAAATCCTGCGATCGCGTCTTTTGGAAACCGCGATGGCTCAGGCCAGTAAAACGCATTCAGATGCAAGACGAAGTATGGTGGGAACCGGAGATCGTAGTGAACGGGTTCGAACGTATAATTTTCCTCAGGGAAGGTTGACGGATCATCGTATTGGATTGACGCTTTACCAATTGTCAGAGGTGATGGAAGGTAAGATCGATGAGATTTTGGAAGCTTTAGGCGCGCATTATCAGATGGAGGCCTTAAAACAGCAGGGGCTTTCATGATTGCCGGGTTTTTCAAGCAAGGCGTGAGTCTATTAGGGGTGAATCGAGCAATCTCTGAAGAGCGTTTGTATGCAGAAGCGAGGACTTTGCTGAAAGCCTCGATTCAGCAAGTGCAAGGTAAGGTACTTGAGCCCTGGGAGATGCTTGGGGTGGATTTTTTGGATGAAGAGGTTGTTGAGGCATTTCTTGCACTTGCTGCTCAACGTGGTTCTGGAACGCCTTTGCAGTATTTAACCGGATGGCAGGGATTTTATCAGCATGATTATGCGGTTCGTTCGGGAGTTTTGATTCCAAGACCTGAAACAGAACAGCTCTTAGAACAGTCGCTCGCTTGGGTGCGAGAGCGTTTTTCTTCGGGTTGGGGTCTGGAGATCGGTTTGGGAAGCGGGGTGCTTTCTATTGAGCTTCTTGCATTATTCCCCCAGTTACGGATGCAAGCTTCTGAGTTTTCTGAGGTAGCGTCTATCTGTGCTCAAGAAAATGCTCAGCGTATTTTAGGAGATACTTCTCAGAGACTCAGGTGTGTACGACCGAGCAGTTTGAAGGAGGTTTGGGCGCCTTTTGAGGATAGGTTAGAAAAGGCGGATTTTCTCATTTCTAATCCACCGTATTTAAATCGTCTATTTCAGGAGCAAGAGGCAGAGCCTGAGGTTTTAAATTACGAGCCCTCAGAGGCTTTGTTTCCTGAGCATGAAGATTGCTTATTTTTTTATCGATCAATTGCCGAGCGTGTTTTGGAGTTTTTGCGTCCTGATGGGATGATTTTTTTAGAAATAGCTCATGAGAGAGCAGATGAGACTTGTAAGCTCTTTGAGGCTTGGAAAACTCAGATTTTTTGCGACTTGAATCGAAGAAGGCGGGTACTGGTGGTGGAGTTATCTCATGGATGAGTTAAGGATTAGAGGGGGTACTGCTTTGGTAGGTACGGTGCCAACGAGTGGATCGAAGAATTCAAGTTTAGCTATTTTAATTGCAAGTTTGTTGTGCGAAGAGGCTTGTATTTTTTCAGATATCCCACGATTACAGGATGTAGAATCGCTTTTAGAGCTTTTGAATTATTTAGGAGTTTTTTCTGAGGTGGTGGAAGCAGATTTGCGATCGATCAGGTTATCTCCTGAGAAAGTGGGATTTTTTGAGGTACCTGATACTTTAGCTCAAAAAACACGCGCTTCTATTTGGGTCTTAGGTCCTTTGTTAGCCCGTTTTGGGAAAGCCATCGTGAGTTTGCCCGGTGGATGTGTGATTGGAGCAAGGCCTGTTGAGATGCACTTAGAAGGGCTTACTCAATTGGGAGCTCAAATAGAACTGAAAAACGGTGGTATTCATGCCTTTCTTCCGCAGGGTCGGTTTCAGGGAAGGCATGTGGCGCTTCGATTTCCAAGTGTCGGGGCTACTATCAACCTGATGCTTGCGGCTACTTTAGCTGAAGGAGTTTGTGTTTTAGAGAATGTGGCTTGTGAGCCTGAGATTGAGGATTTAGCACAAGCGCTTCAGGCTTTAGGCGCTTGCATTGAAGGAGCAGGTACTTCTCAGATACGTATTCAGGGGGTTTCTCGGTTACGTGGTGGCTCTTATCAGGTGATGAAGGATCGTATTGAAGCGGGAACTTTCCTGATTGCTGGATTTTTAACTGGGGGTCGCGTTAAAGTGCAGTCGATACCGAGGCATTGTTTAGGTGCTCTTTTGATGAAATTAGACCAAGCGGGTGCAAAACTTACCTATGATGCTGATGGTATTGTGATCGAGGGGGGAAGGCCTCAGGCTACCTCGATGACGACGCTTCCTTATCCCGGATTTCCGACGGATTTACAGGCTCAGTTTATGTCATTGATGACTTTAGCTCAGGGCTCAAGTTGCATCACGGAAACAATTTTTGAAAATCGATTCATGCATGTTTCAGAATTAGTGAAGCTCGGAGCCTCTATTCAGGTGAGAGGCAATCAGGCTTTTGTCCAAGGAGTCAATTTTTTACAAGGAGCCGATGTGTTAGCAACTGATTTGCGTGCAAGTGCCAGTCTCATTTTGGGAGGCTTATGTGCCTCGGGAGAAACGCGTATTGGAGGCCTTCATCATTTAGATCGAGGGTATGAGAGCATTGAGAAGAAGCTTCAAGGGTTAGGGGCTAACATCAAACGCTGTTGAGTTTTTTTGCTCGTTGAAGTTTTAAGGGTTCAAGTTTCTGAAGGAGCCATGGCTTTAGAATGGGGGATTTGAATGGATTTTGAATCTGATGAGGTATTTCCCTGAAAGTTTCGGGGTATTGCTGGTTTCTTGTACAACACGCGATAGCAATAGTATGTCTTTTTCATTCAGGAAAGGAGCGTACCAAAAACCCTCTCCATCATCTATGTCGGTAATGGCTGATTCAAAATTTCTACGTATTTTATGAAATTTATTATATTCTTTTTTTCCGATGAATATGTCTTTTTTTACAAGATCCTCGTAAGAATCGATAGCCTGAGCAGATAATTCATACGGTTCTAATACGTCTTCGGTGAGAATATCCGCATATTGGCATTGAATAGTAGTTAGATGGATGTCGTCATAATAGAGCTGAACGAGTCGATCTGTGTACCAGCGATGAAGATTCCCTATTTTTCCCAGTGTATTTTTGATTTCTTTGCAAAAATAATTGACATCTCCCAGGGAATTTAATTTAAACTTTTTTTGGAGATCGGAGGTTTTTAATCCATTGATATTACTAACGTCGGAGATAATTTCCAGTATTTTAGGACAATCCAAACAACTTTCATGTATTTTTTTTTGTTGAGAATCAGTTATATGAGGTTGAGCTAGGCCAGCAGTATACCAACGTCGGACATTTAACCAAGTTTTCACTAATAGTCTTCTGCCTAAGGGAGCTAATGATCCGGATGTTTCTCTGGGTAGTTGAAGATCGTTCCAATGGATCACTCGAATTTGTTCTTGTTGGAGTGCAATATCACAGCTTGTGAGAAGACCTGTGGATAGAACTAATAAGATGATGAAGCTACGAATATTAAAAAACATCAGAAACGGTATGATACATGAGCTAAGATATTGCGTCAATTTTTGTTTGGATTTGAAATCTAGGGCTCATTTTAGTTCTTGTCTTCTTCGAAACCCATCAGATGCGATGTATGGATGGTTCTGATACAAAAAGCTTTCAATAAACTAGTATCATATAGTGCCTGAGCGGAGATTCGGAAATTTTATGGTTTGAAGTGAGGACTCGGAGGATATATTGGTAGGGTACGGTTCGATTGGGATGTCTAAAGTCATAATCTCTAAAATCAACAGCGGTATGTTTCAGGATAGTTGTCGCCTCGACCGCTTGGTCACTCTACATCATTGGGTCTAACAAAATTACGCATCACTTTCAAGCTATGAAATTCAACGGTGTTCGATTTTTTCCCAATTTCTAGTTTGTCCAGACCAACGAGAAGGGGAGTTGTTTTGAGCTTCTTGATAAATAGCATGCCTTCTTTTTAAAATTCGCCGATTCACAAGGAAAGTGCATTGAGATTAATTAAAACCATAGAGTCAAAAAAGACATCTCAGGGCCAGTTCCTCGTGTATAACGTTTGAGTTTTATTTTTGCAATGCTTTCGTAAAAAATGTTTCTGCAATCGAGTATAAGCGCAAATGGTAAAAAAAATTGATACAAGAGCACCTCTTGAAGCTGTAACAGAG
>Ga0208867_1000223_pt1 | contig 17884 bp, 15 predicted proteins | sample CryBogCBE05Oct08_FD_185505 | JGI IMG/M metagenome (GOLD analysis project Ga0208867, IMG submission 185505) | Freshwater microbial communities from Crystal Bog, Wisconsin, USA - CBE05Oct08 (SPAdes) (version 2) | ecosystem: Environmental > Aquatic > Freshwater > Lake | place: Crystal Bog... | reverse complement strand
TTGCTAAACCCTACCATGCATGGGAGCGTGGACTCAACGAGCATACTAACGGTCTGATTCGCCAATACTTACCAAAAAGTACTGATTTCACCCAAGTTTCTGATGAAATGGTGCAAGAAATTGAAGATAAACGCAATAACCGACCACGCAAGATCTTGGGCTATAAAACACCGATGGAAGTGATGATGATGCACCAAAATATGCATTAACATGAGATTGATAAAAATTTTTATTTCGTATGTTCCCAAAATTTGCAATAAAGTGAGTGCAAGCGATTGTTCCACAAATCTCTCAGGTTTTAGTAAAAACTTGAGAGGAAGTTTAGCTCTTTATTTTGAGCGTACGAGTTAAATATACTCTTTGGATCGGGGGCAGGCTAGCAAAAGGGGGGTGAATTTGCGTTCTTTTTGCTAGCATTTGAATAAAAAGTATCGCGTAAATTACTCCTGCTCCCACTTTCTTCTTATTCTTATCTTTTTTGAGTAACTCTTACAATGTGCCTCTTAAAAAGCTTGAGGTGTTATGGCTATCTGTTGGATCTTCCTAGAGAGATCCAAGGAGGACTCTGTTACAGTTTCAAGAGGTGCTCTTGTATCAATTTTTTTTACCATTTGCGCTTATAATCGATTGCAGAAACATTTTTTACGAAAGCATTGCAAAAATAAAACTCAAACGTTATACACGAGGAACTGGCCCTGAGATGTCTTTTTTGATTCTATGGTTTTAATTAATCTCAATGCACTTCCCTTATGAATTGGCGTATTTTTTTGAATTTTTATTCGTAGTCTTCGACAGTGTGGCGAAATTAAATTTTTTCTGTTTCTTCTGTGGTGAACGACAATCTACAGTTTTTATAATTGACCAAATCATTTAACTTTTGATTGGCATTGCTAGTACACTCAAGGCTTTGATCTGATCCTAGCACTTTTTCTGTTGCTCTTGTCCGCCTTACGTTGAATTTCGGAGATCCATTTAGATCCTGTTCCAAACAATACAAAAGCTTCTTCGCATTAAGTATAATCTAGACAACGAAAAAAGTTAATTTTTAGACAACAAGAGAACGAAGGTAATTGAAAATTTCTCAAGGGGAAGACGAAATCTTTAAGATTAATGGTCTATTGAACAAGAAACTCATTGAACGCAGCGAGACCCAACAGGTAAGTCGGAGCCTGCAGAAGGAATGAACAAAGACAGCCCCTCCCTCTCCTGGCAATAAGCAAGGAGAGGAAAGAGTGCCAAAAAAGACAACTACATCATGTCACCGTATCCACCGCCCATGCCTCCTGGAGCGCCCATAGGGGAAGAAGATTCCTTCTTAGGCTTTTCGGCAATGAGTGTCTCTGTGGTGAGCATCAAACTTGCTACACTTGCAGCATTTTGGAGCGCACAACGAGCGACCTTCGATGGATCAATCACACCCGCAGCAATCAGGTCCTCATACTTCTCAGTCAAAGCATTAAAACCCCAAGAAGCATTGGTGTTGTTGACCACCTTATCCACGACGATAGAACCCTCATGGCCAGCATTGTTCGCAATCTGACGTAAAGGCTCTTCTAACGCACGCTTGACAATACTGACACCAGCTTGCTGACCAGAACTCATCCCTGAGAGCAACTTGTCCAAGGTCTGAGCAGCACGAAGCAAGGCTGTCCCACCACCGGGCACAATTCCTTCTTCAACCGCAGCACGAGTTGCATTCAAAGCGTCTTCTACACGTGCTTTCTTTTCCTTCATTTCTACTTCGGTAGCTGCACCGACACTGATCACAGCCACACCGCCCACGAGCTTAGCAAGACGTTCTTGCAATTTTTCGCGGTCGTAATCCGAAGTGGTTTCTTCCACCTGAGCACGGATGGTCTTCACACGTGCCTCAACGTCGGCTTTCTTGCCAGAACCATCCACAATGGTGGTGTTATCCTTGTCAATAGTCGCCTTCTTCGCTTGTCCCAAATCCTCAATACGAGCAGATTCAAGCTTGTGACCCATTTCTTCAGAGATCACCTTACCCCCGGTCAAAACAGCCAAGTCTTGAAGCATTTCTTTACGACGATCTCCAAAACCAGGAGCCTTAACCGCAACGACCTGAAGGGTCCCACGAAGCTTGTTCACGACCAAAGTCGCAAGCGCTTCACCTTCTACTTCCTCAGCTACAATGAGCAAAGGCTTCGAACGCTGAACCACTTTCTCCAACAACGGAAGCAAATCCTTCATGGAGCTAATTTTCTTGTCGTAAATGAGGATGAACGGATTGTCTAAAGCACATTCCATCTTCTCAGGGTTCGTGACGAAGTAAGGAGAAAGGTAACCACGATCAAATTGCATACCTTCCACAACATCCAAAGTGGTCTCCGCTGTCTTGGACTCCTCAACAGTGATCACACCTTCTTTTCCTACCTTCTCCATAGCTTCAGCTATGATCTTTCCGATGGTAGGATCATTGTTCGCAGAAATAGTCCCCACTTGGGTGACTTCTTTCTGATCCTTAATAGGCTTGCTGATCTTCTTCAATTCAGCAATTACCGAGATAACTGCTCGGTCTATTCCTTGCTTCAATTCCATCGGATTGTGGCCAGCTGCTACAATCTTAGCACCTTCGCGGTAAATCGCCTGAGCTAAAACAGTCGCAGTGGTTGTTCCATCACCGGCATCATCGTTCGTTTTAGAAGCAACTTCTCGAACCATCTGAGCACCCATGTTCTCAAACTTGTCAGATAATTCAATCTCCTTAGCGACGGTAACACCATCTTTGGTGACATTAGGCGCACCAAAAGACTTCTCAATCACCACATTGCGCCCTTTAGGACCCAAAGTAACTTTTACAGCATCAGCCAAGACATTCACACCATTCAAAATGGCAGAACGTGCTTGTTCTGAAAAACGGAGTTCTTTCGCAGACATAATCAACAACCTCCTTAGTTAAGCGTTTAAGACGCCGAGAATATCTTCTTCACGCATCATGAGAAAATCCTCGCCATCAATTTTAATCTCTGTACCCGCGTACTTGCCGAAAAGAACACGATCACCCTTTTTCACATCCAAAGGACGAACTTTCCCATCGTCTGCCACACGGCCCTGACCTGCCGCAATGATTTCGCCTTGAATAGGCTTTTCTTTTGCAGTGTCAGGAATAATAATTCCACCTTTTGAACGCTCTTCCTCTGTAAAGCGCTTCACCAACACACGGTCGTGCAATGGTCTTACTTGCATAGAGTCGAACCTCCCTTTATTGTTAATCGTTTTATCGCAATAAAAATCCCACCTGAGCTTCCACTCAGGAAGATTTTTCCATCCTACCAAAAGCAATCAATGAAAACGATCTATAGCATCTTCTTTGAAATCAAAAAGATGCCTCTCTCGCCCTCACTTGCTTCCACTACCATATGTGTGCACGGAAAAAACATTGTCAAATGCCATTTTTTTTTTTTAGTATTTGCCTTTTTTGAATAAATCGCATAACAAGTGGGACCATAGTGATTCTCAGGCCTGGTAGCTCAGTCGGTAGAGCAGCGCCCTGAAAAGGCGTGTGTCGACGGTTCGATTCCGCCCCAGGCCACCATTGAAAAACTTTCAAGAAAGGAAGCTTCGTGTCAGAAAGAATCTTCGAAGGAAAAAAAGCCGTTATCCTAGGGGTTGCAAACGATCGCAGTTTAGCTTGGTCCATTGCCCAGCATCTTTACCGTGGGGGAGCCAAAATAGCCTTAAGTTATGTGGGAGAGGCCTTGGAAAGACGCGTTCGTGCCTTAAGCACTAGCGTGGAGGCTGATTGGATTGCCCCCTGTGACGTGGCTCAAGACTCAGAGATGGACGCTTTTTTTCAGCAGGTACAGGATCGCTGGAAAAACCTAGATATCCTAATCCATGCTGTTGCTTTCGCCAATAAAGAAGATCTCGACGGCCGCTTTGTCAACACTTCTCGTGAAGGATTCAACCTCGCTATGGATGTCAGCGCTTATAGCCTAGTGAAAGCCTGCGCGAAGGCAGAACCCCTCATGGAAGGCAGAGACGCATCCGTTGTCACCCTGACCTATTACGGAGCGGAGAAGGTGGTTCCCCACTACAACGTCATGGGCGTTGCAAAAGCTGCCTTAGAAGCAAGCGTTCGGTACTTAGCCTATGACTTAGGCCCCAAAAAAATTCGAGTCAACGCAATCTCAGCAGGTCCGGTGAAAACCTTAGCTGCTTCAGGCATTCGGGATTTCAAAACCCTCTTAGCTTCAGCAGCTGAAAAAACCCCTCTTCGTGAAAATATCCATGCAGATGACGTAGGGGCTTTCGCTTCGTTTTTATGTTCTCCCTCTGCCAAACACATCACAGGAAGCATTCATTACGTGGACAGTGGCGCCCATATCATGGGAGTTTAGAATGCCCCCCCTAGCAAGATTCGAGATCACTTCGAGTCTTGCTTATTCTTTCTAAATGCTTCTGATTTTAAATGGTGTTTTCTCAAGAGTCTCAAAAAATTACTTCTGTCGATCTCAGCCAACCGAGCTGATTGAGAAACATTGCCCCCTGTTTTCGTTAAGAGCTCTGCGAGGTACTTCGTTTCAAAAGCATGCGAGAACGTTTTCTTAAAAGCACGATAACCCAAGGCAGAAATTTCAGAAGTCAGAGCGAGTGCTTCCATCTGATGCGCTAAGCTCTCGACACTCGAAGGTCCAAGGGGCCCCTGGAGCTCGTCTTCCCAATAACTCGAAAAGCCCTCAAACAAAAGACCATGGGCCTGGAAGCTTTTTTCTGCAAACTGCCGAGCCATAGGCAAAATATCTTCAGGGCGTTCTTTTAACGAAGGAATCTCAAGGATCATGGGTTTCAAAGCATCATAGATTTCTCGAGATAGCATGCCTGAAGCAAAACGAGACTCCAACTCTTCCCGAGCTCCATCCCAAGCACCAATCCAACGTATCCCCTTATTTTGAGCCAAGAGCATCAATTTTTTCTGTACACTTAAATCAACAACCTGCATATGGTTCAAAAAAAGAGTGCCGTTCCGAGCAAGCTCCAACAACCCACCTGTGCGCTCAGAGCCAAAAAGAACGCCAGCAAGACTCTCCTTCGTGTACTCTAAGCAATTCACGGCAATCCAAGGAGCAAACTTTTCAGAGCTCACCCCATAGACTCGACGCGCAATACCTTCAACCCCATTGCCACTAACTCCAAAAAGCCAAACACAAGGAGAGTGACCCTGCTTCACAAACTCAAGCTTCATCTGAAGCAAGGTTTCTTCAATGGATTGCATAGAACGCGCTTGAGACACGAACCAAAAACGATCTTCTGAAACCCCTTCTGCGCGCTCTAATCGTGCTTGCAATCGTTGTAATTTTTGCTCAGAAGATTCCTCTTCAGAGCCTACTTCCCCAAAAGGCAACGCCTGTACGACCTGACCCATACAATTCCTCCCAAAGTCTTATCGACAAAAAGAGGAAAAGACTTAGGGATTCTTTTCTAAAGTAGTTTTCCAACGTACGGCAATACCTTGAGCCAACACTTGCCCCTCAAATCCATCATCTGCACATTCTGCGGTAGTATAGGCTCTGTGGCTTCCATCTTCCAAAAACACCACCGAGCGCACATCAATCACAGCATCCGCTTTTTTCCCATGGGCTATTCTGACAAGATCTTGCACAGCTTTATTGAAATAATTGCGACAAAGCTCCGTTTCATCATGGTTCACGTCTAACGTTTGAAAATTCACCTTGGAGCGCACCAAGCCTAACGTTTCATAGGGCCTCGAAACCCCTCCCGAAAATGCCTTTTGAGAAGGAAAGCGATAAACGCGATAAGCAGGCGCTGGCATACTCGAACAAGCTGCCAAAAGAAAAAAAAACCAAAAATACCTCATAAACACGCGGGAGTTCCTACCCCATTTTTCGTTCTATGCACCCCAGAACCTCAAAGCCTGAGTATTCTACGACCCTTCCAGAAGTCAATCAAGTCGATTTTCTTTAGCTTCTGCTCCCAGTCGCTTTCAAAAGAGGAAGAAAGTAGCAAAAAGATTTTTTTAAAGCCAAAAAGAACCCTGCCGATGAATGTTTAGTAGGTCATCCAAGGAAGAAAACCTACTAAACTCAAGGAGGAATTATGACTATTCGAGGGGGATAAAATGGGATTAAGAATCAATACCAACACTCAAGCGCTCGTAGCACATCGTTTTTTAACCACTAATACAGAGAATCAGCGCTCCGCGTTAGAACATCTTGCATCAGGTTCTCGCATCAATCGTGCAGGAGATGACGCAGCAGGATTGGCCATTAGCGAAAAACTGAAGTCAGAAGTTCGTTCGATTCGACAAGCCAACCGTAACGCAAACGACGGTATCAGCTTACTCCAAGTGGCAGAAGGTGGAATGAATGAAGTCAGTAACATCTTAATCCGAATGAAAGAGCTCTCCGTACAAAGTGCTTCAGACACGATTGGTGATACAGAACGAGGATTTGTCAATAAAGAAATTAAGCAATTGAAATCAGAAGTCGATCGTATCGCTAGTGTAACAGAATTTGATGGTCACAAACTGCTTGACGGAAGTTCTTCACCCCTGGAAATTCAAATAGGCACCAAGAACAATCCTACTATGGACCGCTTGGTCTACCACAGTGCACCTCTTTCAGTGTCAGTAAATTCTCTTAATCTAGAAGGGGTCTCTGTAGAAAGCAAAGAAGCCGCTCAGCAAAACTTATCCGTGATCGATTCAGCTTTAGATCGCCTGAACGGAAACCGTGCAACGGTAGGTGCTTTACAAAACAGAATGAACTCCACGATCAACAACTTGGCGATTTACAAAGAAAACTTGGAATCTGCTAACTCGCGCATTCGTGATACTGATATGGCTGAAGCTTCAAGTGATTTAGTCAAGCAGAACATCCTGGCTCAGACCAACATCTCGGTACTTTCGCAAGCAAATCAATCTCCGCAAGCAGCCTTAAAGCTACTTGGTTAATTCTCTGAGAGACCGGTGGGACTGGATCCCACCGGTTTTTTTTTGAAGCCTTGAATCTTGCTTGTGTGTTGAGAGCAATGGTCTTATAGTGTGGGGATGTCGAATATACAAGAAGCCTATTGCGTTAAATGCAAATCAAAGCGTCCTATGAAAGAGACCAAAGAGGTCACCATGAAAAATGGAAGAAACGCTTTACAAGGAAAATGTGAAACATGTGGGACAGGAATGTACAAGATCCTCCCCAAGAAGTAGCCTCCGGTCATTATCGGACTTCTGGCAACCCCTACTGTGTCAAATTGCAAGAATTTCCTGGTTTGGTCTACAGCGATGATCAAACAGAAGTTCACAGAGGTTCCTGGAGGAACGAATTTCAGGCTTCGGATTACGCTTCGCTTCATGTCGAAATAGGGTGCAATGCTGGTCATGTGATTTTTCCCTGGGCCCAAGCCCATCCGGATCGTCTTTACCTAGGATTAGATTGGAAATTCAAACCTATCTTCCGAGCAGCACAAAAAGTTTCCGAAAGAGGACTTTCGAATCTTCGTTTTCTGAGAGCCCACGCTTGTCATTTGGATGCTATTTTTGCACCTTCTGAAATAGACCGTTTATTTCTTTTTTTTCCAGATCCCTGGTCAAAGCGTGCCCAACAAAAAAATCGTTTAGTCACACAGCCCTACTTAGAAACGCTAGCCACCCTGCTGAAACCTCAGGGAGTCCTTCACATCAAAACAGACCATGGCCATTACTTTGAAAGCATCGTCCAGAAAATCAATCCTTTGACTTGGTCTGTCTTAGAGTATTCTGAGAACCTCTATGCGAACCACCCTCACCCTGAAACATTACAGATGCCTGAAGTCACCTTGTTTGAAAGGCTTTTCATTCAGAAAAAAATTCCCATTCGAAACTTAAAATTAATGAAAATTTAAGGCATATACCTGACATTCACAAAGGTTTTTTTGTGCTCGTACACTTGGATTTTCTTTTCTGTGAAAGAAGACCCCCCTTCAGGAGAGATACGAAGCACATACTGCCCAGGCATAACGGCCACACGAAAGATCTGAAGATCCTTAGGTAAGAGATTCCAAGAACGCAAATCTGCCTGATCTGCGCGATCCAAGAGATGCAATACCAAAAACCCGAGAAATAAATTATTCGTTTTTTTCCCCACCAAAGCCCCTGCTCCCACTTTAGCAACCAATCCCCCTACTTTTTTAGCAATCAAACCCGCATACTTTTCCTTTAAATTTTCAATTGCCATAAACTCAATATTTTCTAAAGGAAAGGTTCTTCCTTGAAGACTTCCATCAAGAAAAATACGAGCATGCGAAACAGGGTTGAACCGCGGGTAAAACTCAGGAATGGACTCTAAGTGAGGATTAGGCCTTTTTGCAGGAGAAATACCGTTTTCGTAAATAACTACGATTTCTCCTCGTGGGGAACGAGAATTCGCCAGTAAAGCGTGACGATGATGCTCGGCATTGAGTTGAAAAACCTGATCCCATCGCTCCATATCTGCACGATCATGCAATTCATAGGCACACTTCCAAAGCATCTCCCCTATGCCTGGAATATCAGAACGCAATTTCCAAGCATGCTGATAATCAATAGAAGCATCTTCATAGTTGCCAGCGGCCTCATACGCCATTGCCGAAAAATAACGAGCAAATGCACTTTGTTGATACTGACGCTTGCCCTCACTTACCATCATAAAAAGTTTGTGATTAACGCGTCGCGCTTCAACTAAACAATCTTCAAAATTGCCCATCAGGGCGTAATTCATCGCTAAATACGTGCTAATGAGAACATTTTCAAAATCTTCTGCTCGGTAATCTTTAATGCGATCGGTGATAAGAATCGTCGCCGTTTCTTTGGCAAGACTCGTATAATCCTTGATTTCAGCAACCTGATCCGCCTTTAAAAAAAATTGATTGCTCAGCTGATACTGACCTGCTGCATGGTAAGCAAGCCCAAGATCGAGCAAATAAAGAAGGAGATCCCGCCCTGTCTCGCCCTGCTTTTCAAGCCCCTTCTTTAAAGAAAGAGCAGCCTCCTCATAACGACCCTTACGAAAGAGCCGATTGGACTGGTGATCAGACATCCTGGCTGAAGAACAGCCCAAAACAAAGAAAAAACCAATAATCCTTAAAATCTTAAACGTCAAAAACAAAGGAAACTAAAGACCAATCCTTCTTTTTTTGTATTTTTTTCGAATTTCCCGCTCTTCGGTGCAATCAATCGTAGATTCGGCCACATTCGTTAAATTCATCGTGAGTTTATAGTAAATAAATTTATCAGATCCCACCTGCTGAACATTCGTGGCTAAACTCCCACTTAAAATATAATCAGCCCCCAGCTGAGATCCACGTTTCTTAGCAGTCGCAGCTGAAACCTGACCCGAAGCTTGGTAATCGTACTCCTGTGACAAGGTATCGCGCTCCTCTTTATTGATAAAACGCACCTTGCCCGACTTAATCAAAGCTGTGCGCACCTTCTCAGTCAAAGAAAGCGTATCAATATGCTCCTCAGTACGGTTCGCTACACGCTCTACCATCACTACAGGAGGCTTAGTCGCTTTGACCACATAAGGACAAGCCACCATGGCATGAATCACCGTATCCGCCATCTGCTGCATATCAGATTCATTGAACTTATCGTCTAAAAGTTCTACACGAGTAGGGTCATCATACTCTCCACGAACAAAACCCCGAGGACTACAACCAGAAAAAACGAGTAAAAACAAAATTATTTCTTTTCTCAAACGCATTCTCTTTCACATACTATGTTACCTGCTTCCTGCCAATCAAAAAAACACCTCGAGAACTCCCATCGGGTACAATGGCATGCCCCCTCTTGAGACATTTCTCAACCCCCTTTTATACTTGCTGCTAAAGGCTTTTTTTACAATGAATTTCATAAAACTGAATCTCATTTTTTGATTCTTAAAAAAGACTGTGCTAAATTTCTTCTGTTTTGATAACACTTCCAAAAACACGGTTCATCTTCTTTCATGGAAAAGGCGGAGTAGGGAAGACCACCCTCTCTCAAAGTGTCGCACATGGTTTCAAAGGACCGAGCCTATGGGTGAGCTTAGAAAATCCTTATTATCCGACAACCCCTCTGAAACACTTGACCTATGCCCACTACGATTTTCTTTCCTGCTTAGAAGAATACTTAATCCTCAAACTTCCAAGCGCGACATTAGCGCGCAAAATCGCACGTCAGCGCTTTTTTCAGCACTTAGTCCATATAGCACCTGGACTCAAGGACTTAGTGCTACTGGGGAAAATTTGGTTTGAGCAAAAAAACTATGCTCAAATCATCGTAGACCTTCCTGCCACAGGCCACGGCATTGCTTTATTTCAAAGCCTCCCTAATTTCATCGCATCGTTACCCCAAGGACCCTGGCAAAGAGACGCCCAAGCAGTATACACTACCTTTTCAGATCCCAACCAAACCCAGCACCTGATTATCACCCTGGCTGAAGCTTTACCCATGCAAGAAGCTTGCGTTTTATATAAAAATCTCCAACGCCTTTTTCCAGAAAACCCCTCTTTTTGCTGGATCAATCGCATCTTCCCAGGACTCTTAAAACCTTCTCTCTCCCCCATGGGAGCTTATATCTGTCAAAAAACCCAACAAGAAGCTCTGCAACTAGAAAAATTTCATCAAGAAGGTATTCCTTATCAAACACTGCCTTGGGTCAGCCATCCTACGCTCTCAGTAACAGAATTACTGCAGCAGAAATTTCAAGAGGAGATTGCTTGAAAAAAATTTTCGTTTTAGGAGGAACAGGAGGTGTCGGAAAAACCACACTCAGCGCAACATTAGCACTTCGCCTTGCCTCAGAAGGCAAAAAAACAATCGTCATCAGCATTGATCCTGCTAAAAGATTAGCTGACTTCTTCCCGTATGACCTTTCTCAAATCACCACAATACCCCTACCCGTTGCTCATGGAAATCTCGCAGCTTGGATCCCAGATACCCAGACAACACTTGCCCATTTTTTAAATCGTTCTCAGGCGGGACCCCTGCTCGCCAAAAACCCCCTCTTTCGTATTTTCTCCCAAGAATTTTCTGGATTACAAGAATGCCTTGCTTGGGAAAATCTCATTGCTTTAGAAGAGAAAAAAGAATATGACTACATCGTCCTTGACACGGCTCCTGATCAGCATTTCCTCGCTTTTTTAGATACCCCTGAACGCTTATCTCAATTTTTTTCCCATTTCAAAAGTCCACTTTGGCTTTCTTGGACCCTAGAAACTTCGTTACGCCTCCTAGAACCCTGGACAGGCACCCTTTTTTTTAAGCAGATTCGAGATTTAATAGCATCCCTCTTGAACTGGAATACCCCCTTGCAATCGCATTTTAAAACTATTAAAAACTGGCTTAATTCCAATCAGGTCGAATTTTTTATGGTCTGTGTGCCCTGGATGAGCTGTCAAGAAAAGAACACACTTTTAATGCAAGCATTACAAAACCGCAAATTACGATGGAAGGGGGTTTTTTTGAACCGAAGTTTATCCTCTTTGCAAGCAAGTACTTCTGAAAATGAAGAAGCCTTTACCTTAATTCGTAATTTACAAAAAAAAGAATCTGACTTCTTAACACTTTTTGACGATTATCCTGAAATGCTACGCATCCAGATACCAGAATACCTCAAAGATAACCCTAACCTGGAGGATTTAATCAATGTGGCCCTTGCTTGGAATCTTCCTGCTCTTTGAAGCTTGTCAAGGCATTCCTTTTTCTCACAAGGAACCTTCTTTTTTATGGAACGAAGCGAACCAAGCCTTTCAACAAAAAAAATACTCAGAAGCTACTGATTTTTTTCAACAATTAATCAATGATGATCCTACAGGCCCCTATTTTTTAACAAGCCTTCTGTACCTCAGTAAGAGCCTCATGGCAAAACACCGAGAAGCTGAAGCGATGGATCCTTTAAAAGACTTATTGGCTTCTGCCCCTTTTGCTGAAAACTTCCTGGAAGCATCCCTGCTTCTGATACGATTGCACCTTCATTTTCAGCATGGTTTAGAAGCATCCCTTCTCATCGAAGAGCTAGAAAAAAAAATCCAAGTCATTCCTGTAGAACTTCTTTTACTGAAAACACAAGCATGCCTGCTTTTACACGAGGATCAAAAAGCCTCATGGTCATTGCAAGCAGCTCAACCCCACCTGCAAGAAGCCCCCTTGCATTTAAAACAAGAAGCCTGGGATTTAGACATGCAAATTCAACTGAAAGCCTGTGCTCGCATGCGTTTTGAAGAACCTTTACAAGAACAACAAGCTTTACAACTGATGGAACGAAGAGGGCTTTGTCTAATCAAGATGGCACTGAGCTACCATAAAATTCGCTGCTCTTTTTCAAACCCCACCCCCATGCTTGAAAGAATCCAGGAAGCTTTAGCAAACTACCTCGATACCTGCTCTCATCCCCCTCAAGCTTCAGACTACCGTAAACTCACCGCTTCTCAACGCCGTCAATACCTCCGGGAACTCACTTGGCAATTGAAAAAGTACTACGAAAAAACCCAACTAGAAATAGATGCCCTTTTAGAATCTCCTTGCTCAATCACACTTCCATGAACCCTCTTGCTCTGAGACTCCTTCTTATACCTCTCCCAAAAGCTCATAAATGCATAGAAACCATGAAAAAAACCTCAAATTGATCAGTGCTCAACAGGGATCAAGGCTTAATCAGTGAAATACCTAAGATTACCTCATCCTCCGCAAAAACAACTTCCTAATGACGATAATCGAAAATGAACCGTCATTAAGTACCAAAGATTGATGCTCCATTCCGAAGAACGCTCAGAACCATGACTCAAAGTAACCCAATGCAAAAAACGATCCATATCTATTTTAAAATCTATGGTTTTTCCTTGTTGATTTGCATGAGAAAATAATTTCGTAAGGGCTTTTAAATTTTTCGTCAGCTGCCTTACTTTTTCATCCTCTGTCGAAGCCTTTTCTATACTATTTTTGAAATTTACTATCCTTGCATCTTGCGAAAAAAGAAGATTATAAAAAATGGTATCTTTTTCTTCGTTCAACAGACTGTTCTGATCGATTTTTTCATACAATGCACGCACTATTTCTTCATCCATACCCAGATTTTTTGCTAGAAAACTAGAAAAATCGGTATTTACAGATAAATGCCTATCAAAATCTATCGCTTTTCCTATTTGATTTGCATACGAAAACAATTTCGCAAGGGCTTTTAAGCTTTTTGTTAATTGTTCTACTTTTTCATCTTCTGTAGAAGCACTTTCTGTATTATTTTTGAAATTTGGTATTTTTTTAGGCCCAGAAGAAAGAATATTGCTCAAAATCACATTTTTTTCTCTCTTACTCAATCTATTGGTCTCATCAATTTTTTTATATAAATCTGTATATTTTTCATCATCCATATCAAGACTTTTCGTCATCCAAGCGTAAATAGTCGTATTATTTTGATCAGATAAATGATCCATGTCTATCTTAAAATTCATGATCTTTTCTTCTTCATTGAAATGAGAAAACAAATTGGCAAGAGCTTTTAAATTTTTCGTCAGCTGCTCTACTTTCCTATCTAATTGTGGAACTCTTTCAAGACTATCCTTAAAATTGATTACTTTAAAAGGAACTGCAGACAAAAACTCAGAATAATGTTCAAACATTGCGTTAATAGCCTCAAGTCGAATCTCTTTTTTTACTGAATCAGATTGATTTTTACTTAAATATGTCGCATGCCATTTAAATATAGAATGAAGGAAATTATTTAAAACTATATTCACTTCTGAATCACTAAGAACATTTGGATTGATATGTTTATATATACCAAAAATTTGCCTCATCCATCCCAAGACTTTTTGCCAGCCCGCGATAAAGAACCTCTCTCGAAACTACATGAACCTCTTGACTCACAGGAGTATGAACATTAATAGCTAATGCAGAATCCGGAGTAAAGCTACTCGCACTTGCATTTTCCAAATTTAAAATTAAAAAAAACAGCAAATAAAAAAAATACATAAAAGAGAAAATGCAAATTTTATGCTGTCATCAGGTATTCAATGCAAAACTCGTCGCTATAACCCCCTATTGCTTCATCACTCATAAAAAGATTCACAGGATGTAGCATACGACACACTTTTTTTATGGGAATAAAAATGCCATCAAACTGAATCTGACCTTAACCAAGGCTTAGAAGCACAGGGAGCTTGGAGAATCAATCCCTTCTGAGATACTCCAAGCTCCGACTTGAATCAACAGCAGCATCCCCAGCAGTTCTTAGCCTTCGGACCAAGACCCAAGCGCACCCCCTTCATTTGAGAAAGGCTAAGCTCACCGGCTTTTCCTATGAGATTTCCTTGAAGGTAGAGGCTTTTTACTCCCTGCATGCGCGCAATATGAGCAGCACCGGCATCTCCGATGGCATTAGACTCTAAATTTAAGGTGACAACTCCCTTCATGTAAGCAATGTAAGAAGCACCCTCATCTCCTATTTGATTCGAGCCAAGACCCAAGACTGCTATTCCCTGCAAACGAGAGAGATAAGCAACCCCATCATCTCCTATTCGATTACCACTCAGAGACAAAGTGCTAAGACCCTTCATATCGGAAAGATAAGCTGCCCCAGTTTCTTTCAATTGATTTCTATAAAGACCTAAGGTCACAAGACCCTTCATCTCAGAAAGACAACCCGCCCCATCATCCCCAATGCGATTGTAATCGAGAATCAAAACAGAAAGTCCTTGCATATGAGCAATAGAAGCGGCACCCTCATCTCCTATTTGATTACCACCGAGATACAAGGTTACCATTCCCTTCATCTGCGCAATGTGAGCGGCTCCAGCATCTCCGATTTTATTTCCGTAAAGACTTAAGTTTGAAATACCCTTCATTTGAGCAATTTGAGAAGCTCCCAATTCCCCGATCTCATTGAAGCTCAGACCCAAGGTCACTATTCCCTTCATTGAAACAAGATGCGCAACACCGGCATCTCCTAGTTGATTGTCACCGAGATACAAGGTTCTCAGCCCCTTCATCTGAGCAATAGAAGCGGCACCATGCTTTCCTATTTGATTTCTATCGAGATTCAAGGTTCTCAGTCCCTTCATATGAGCAATAGAAATGGCACCGGCTTCTCTGATTTGATTGTTAGCAAGATTTAAGGAAACTAGTGTCTTCATCTGTGAAAGAGAAGTGGCCCCATCATCTCCTATTTGATTATTAGCAAGATTTAAATCTGCTACTGCCTGCATGCGAGCAATAGCCGAAGCTCCCACCTTTCCTATGCAATTAGCACTAAGATTTAAGTTAATGATTCCTTGCAGTTGAGAAATATGACTTACCTCAGCATCTCCTAAACCGTTGCCACGGAGATCCAGGTCTGTCATCTTCACCATCTGAAAAAGACTCAACGCTGCCTGATGATTCACGGTATCTCGATAAAACCATCCATACCAGAATGAACGAGGAGCCTCAATCATGCGATTTCTAGCAAGATTCAACTGAATAATTTCCTTCATTTGAGCTATATGTACTGCTCCAGCGGCTCCTAGTTGATTCTGAGCGAGATTTAAATGCGTGATTCCCTGCATCTGAGCAATCGAGAAAGCCCCAGCTTCTCCTATTTGATTAGAACTGAGATTCAAATCGGTAATTTTCCTCATCTGAGCAATCGAGAACGCTCCAGCATCTCCTAATTGGTTCTGAGCGAGATTCAAATTCGTAATTCCCTGCATCTGAGCAATGGAAATGGCCCCAGCTTCTCCGATTTGATTAGAACTGAGATTCAAATTCGTGATTCTCCTCATTTGAGCTATGTCAATAGCTCCAACTTCTCCGATTTGATTAGAACTGAGATTCAAACTCGTAATTGACTTCATCTTCGCAATATGAGCAGCTCCAGCATCTCCTAGTTGGTTCTGAGCAAGACTTAAGCTCGTGATTCCCCTCATTTGAGCAATAGAAGTAGCCCCAGCATCTCCAACTTGATTAGAGCTCAGATCCAGGTTCGTGATCCCCCTCATTTGAGCAATGGATGCAACCCCAGCATCTCCTAGTTGATTCTCAGCGAGATTCAATTCGGCAATGCCATGCATTTGAGCTATCTCAATAGCCCCAGCTTCTCCTATTTGATTAGAGCTTAGATTCAATGCTGCAATCCCTGGTTTACGATGTCTGTGCAATGAACCCCCTGACTGCCGCCACATTTCAGCGAGGTGAGCAACTCCAGCATCTCCTAGCTGATTGCCAGCAAGATCTAATGCTGTGAGACCCTCCATTTGAGCAATGGATGCAGCTGCAGACTCTCCTACTTGATTTCGAGCAAGATTTAATGCCCTGATGCCCCACATTTGAGCAATACAGGCAACCCCATCATCTCCTATTTGATTGCCCGCAAGATTTAATGCTGCAAGCCCCCACATTTGAGAGACATGAGAAACCCCAGCGTCTCCTATTTGATTAAAGCTAAGATCTAACTCGATAATCCCACGTATTCGAGCAATTTGGAATAATTCCGCATCACCTATCTGGTTGTGACTAAGATTCAATCGCCTGATCCTCGGTACTTGACCAAGTACCTCAGCCCCCAAGGAGCCAATCTGGTTTTCAGAAAGATCTAAATCTTCAAGAAGCTCCATCTGAGCAATCCTAATCAATCCTTCCCCTGTAATTTGATTATTTGAGAGATTCAAGCTTTTGAGCTGCCGCATCTGAACAATCACAGACACCTCAGAATCACCTATGCACTGATTTTTAAGGCTTAATACTTTTAACTGACTGAGATCTGGAATATCCCTGAACAAACGACGCACGCAAAGAGCATTGCCATGAAGATCCGTGACTGAGTCAAGGGACAATTCCTCAAGACCTGCAGGTAATTTCCTCAATAAATCAGGGTCCATTTTCAAATGTGCAATTTCTAATTTTTTAATGTTTTCAATAGGTTCTCTTTGAATAATCTCCAGAAATTTGGCATCGGCTTTAAAAAATTCGCACCGATTGGAATCAGCAGGAGCAACCTCGAGATCCTGGTACATAGCTCCAGCAATAGAAGAATAGTACAAAAAAGCCAATATTCCAAAAAAGACGATTTTTCGCATTGTCAAAGCATACGCCAAAAAAATTTTTCCATCAATTTTTTTTAACTGGCTCATCATTTTTATAGAACATCACCCACAGCAGTTCCACAAGGACGCGGAAGCCAGAATGAAGAAAGACCCTTATTTTTAGAATAGTCACCCGAGTTTCTTCTTGATCTCAAGGCGGAACCACCGCAGATAAAAGACCCCTTCTAGAAAATTAGCTTCGGAGTATTTTCTTCAATATTTTGAAAAAATATCAACGCTTGGGCCATAACAGAACCATCTGAATCTGCGTCAACTCCATTAAATTTGGCACTCTGCGTTATTCTGCAGCCGAGAAAAAAGCTCAGAAGTGACCCCTTTTGGAGTCCTATCTTATGCTCTATCAGGAGTATTTAGGATTTTTTTCGAGCTTTTTTAAATTTTCAAGCTCGACTAAGAGTTGAGCCATTAAAATTTTTTGTAACTGGTCAGAGGTTATTTCATAAAATCAGGGAATTTATCTTCAAAAACCAACTTTAGTGCTTCGGTAAGGCTAACTCCATTCTTCATACATGTCAAAAGGTAACTCCGAATTCTAGCAAATATTTTTGCACCAAAGAAAGAACGAAAGCATCCAATATTTTCTGTTGTACTTTTGTCATTCTTAAGTCATTCTCTCCTTGGTTATTTGTAAAAGGAACGCTTTTATCTCCCAAAAACCGTAAGGTTTCTAGTTCAAAATCTCGTAGACGCGTCAAAAGATTTCTAGGTTTTGTTTGGGCGCGTTCTTTTTCATTTATTGGACATTCTATTTCTCCATCAGCAATTATTTTCCGATAGGACTTTTGAAACGCTTTTGCTCTTTTTTTCGAAACAGCGCCACCCGCTTTGTCGA
>Ga0208867_1000221_pt1 | contig 18167 bp, 10 predicted proteins | sample CryBogCBE05Oct08_FD_185505 | JGI IMG/M metagenome (GOLD analysis project Ga0208867, IMG submission 185505) | Freshwater microbial communities from Crystal Bog, Wisconsin, USA - CBE05Oct08 (SPAdes) (version 2) | ecosystem: Environmental > Aquatic > Freshwater > Lake | place: Crystal Bog... | reverse complement strand
GGATCCAGCAAAGACAATGAATAAACAGCACAAACTCCTTAGCTCCGTCACTATGAAGGATTATCTCCATATTAAAACCACTTTCAAAAAGATAACCCATAAGACCCGCTTCGAGTATACTCCGATGGACTTTGCTATTTATGTTTATTTTATTTTTTTGTAACTAGTCATCCATTTTTTTGAAAAAATGGATGACTAGTTACAAAACTTTTACAGAGTTTTTTTAATCTTTTTTTAACTTTCGTCAACTTTAAATTGATGCATCATTTTTTACTTTAAACACCGATTTTTAACTTTTTCTTGTTTTAGACATTTACCTCCCTTGAAATTTTAATTCTTTGATCTATAGAATTACAAATAGCATGAGCATTATTTTGTACAAATTCAATACTTACTCCCCTTGCTGTGCTCTTAAATTTTTTCATATGATATTGAAGCTGAAAGCTACGCAAGTGACAGGTATCTTATGCTTTTATTTGGTAATTGATACAAAAAACAAGAAAGCATGACTTCTTAGCGATTAACCAAATGTCTTTTTCGAATCTTTTCTCACTAACCAGATCAGGCCACCACAATCCGTGATAAATTTCTTTAGTTATTTAGTTTGCCCTGGCGATCTTGAGTATCTTCAATATCTTGCTCAATACAAACGGACTATAGGCGTATTTTCAAAAGTGCTCAGATAAAATAAGATCATTCATTCGAGTTTCTACACATCCTAACTTCTAGATCATCCAAAACAAACTCGCAAATCACAACGATTCTCGAATTTAAAGCACTGCTCTATTTGAATTATGCTCATAAAAATCAAAATAATTTTAATGCTATTTTTGTTCCTGCACAACTTAATGAGCGGATACCCGTGAGCTGCATCAATCTTTGGACTCGGTTTCGATTGATTTCATGCCCTTGAGTGGTTAGCCACCACGTTATTCGGTGACTCCCATAACATGGAGTTCGAGTATACTGTTGATTGATTAGGCGCATTAATTGCAGATTTTTCGATGATTCTGGCGCTGATTCGTAGTATAAGCTTGAGCGGCACAGGCCAATCAGCTCACACTGGCGAATTATAGGCATTCCGCTGAAATGGGTTCAATCATCGTTTTTTTCAGCTCAATTGAATTTGGCAGCTTTTTTTTTAACCAGGATAGAGGATCTCGGAAGGTCCCTCCTGACCTTGCTTACTCCCGAACACACCAGGGATACCTTCCAGCGGTCTCTTTTTCCATTGACTTAATTGATCCTGATGAACTTTAAAATTAGCCCCAATCTCGTTAATGGTTTTATCTCCCTTTAACGCCTCTAGAGCTACATCCGCCTTAAACTTTGCACTATGTTTTTTACGAATAATTTCCATTTGAAACCCCTTCTGTTAATGGTCACAAAACCAATTTTTTTCTAACTTAGCAACCTGTCCAGTTTTTTCGGTCCACTATACTTAACGATCAGTAATAGATGCTTTTGTAAAAGATATATGGAACTTCTTTTGATGAAATCAAGAAAAGATGTAATTCCTTTTGGTTTGAGAAATAGTTCTATTGAGTTGCAGATTGTGATAGTTTTTTTTCTTTTCTTGAGTATTAAATTCTTTAAATTGATTATTTTAAAGTTGAGTCGTTCTTATATTTATTCACATAAGATTAAACATTAATAATTTAATCAAATTGTATTTTCAGTATTTAGCTATTTTAGTTTTATTTGTTTCGTATTTTTTTTACAAGAGCGATCGTGAAATTTATCCCATTTTTTTCTATAATTTCAAATTTTTTTTCTATCAATTCTGATTTTGATTCAATATACAGCGATAAAAAAATAAATCAAATCAAGTCATGATCTTCTTTTTTTTATTACAAAACAAATAAAAGAAGCTTTACAAAAATATATTTTTATATTAGGCTGAGAACACTCTAAAATTTTTTGTAGAAAGAAAAAGGGTTTTTTATGTTTTTACCTAACCGTTCTGCTAAGGCATTTTTATTGGTTCTTTTGGTTTGCCTGAGTGCTGCTTGTTCAAAAGAGACAGAACAAGCAATTCCATTGGTTCAGGTTACGAGTCCAATACTAATACCAAGTCCAAGTCCAAGTCCAAGTCCAAGTCCAAGTCCAAGTCCAAGTCCAAGTCCAAGTCCAAGTCCAAGTCCAAGTCCAAGTCCAAGTCCAAGTCCAAGTCCAAGTCCAAGTCCAATAGTTGCAGCTGAGAGGCAGCAAGAGAATCAGCAGCAGAGTGGTGGTGAACCTAAATCTTTTGATAGTAGAAATAATGGTACTCAAAAAGTACAATCAGTAATATCTAGACCACTTAAATTGAGTGTACCATTGAATCGTAATTTTTTAAGTGCTCCAAGTGTTCCAGTGTTAGCAGAGAAGGCGAAGAGCCAGTTGGATACAACTCCGATGGGTGATTGTAGGTCTGAAGTTTTAAATGGGTCCGAGACTTTTGATGCAGAAGAAGAATTTTTTGATGCGCACGATACTGATTGTTCTGATGATGATTTCGAAGATTGTATTTTTGATTTGAATTATGATACGGAGCTGGAGAATCAGTTGGGTGAGGATCGGACAGATGCTGGGGCTACGGTTTTGAAACAAGAAAAGTTGTTTAATGTTGGTAGACCTACAGGTTCGATTACCAAAAATAAGCGTCTTCCAAAATTATTATTAAAAAAAAATAATCCAGTTAAACTGAGGCTACCATCGACTTTTGAATTTACGTTAATATTATCAAATATCGATAACTCAAAAAATCATATCGATCCAGACTTTATAGCGTGGTTTATAGATTTACTTGAAAGAGCTATTCGCGATGGTAATACCTCTATGGATTACATTGCGCGTGATAGAGCGTTGATTCTTTTTAAATATATTGAAACATATTGGCAAGATTCATCTTATCTAGAAAAATTAAATGGCAGGTATAATTCATACGAATACTTCAAGCTCAAGCTCAAGTTATACGTTGATAAAAAGAACGAATTCGCTCTCTTTGTGTTGATGGAATTATCTCCTTTCTCGTTTACTGATCACAGTATAGAGAGCGTAATCTTTTACTTTGATCGAGATTATATAAAAATAAATCCGTCTTCAGTCAATGATAAGCAATCATCAGAATTGAGTTCTAGTGCTGTTCTCGATTCAGATAAGATCGTGAATTTTTACAAATCTTTAGTTAAATACAATGATCCACAACCTGAAGAGAATCAGTTTGAAAAAGCAGTGAGAAGAATTCAAGCTCAATTTAGAGGATACAAAAGTCGAGAAGAGGTTAGTAATTTACTTCAATGTTATAAATTGTTGTCGAATTTTTTCAAACCTTTTCCTATTCTCGATAATTTTGAAAATTATCTAAACGAGAATGTTACGAGCTCGAAGGTTCTTCTAGAGATAGTTAGAATTCTTTACCATCTTATAATCTTGGAAGAATCGTCTGATTTTAAAAAGTCATTAGAATCTATGTATTCAATAGCTTCTGATAATCATAAAAAAAGAACATTCGAAGAAATACAGTCTCACCCGCTCCAAAGTGTCGAAGATGAGTTCTGGCTGAAAGAGTCAAAACGATTAAAAGAATCAATTTATTTGAGTTCTTCTTCTGCTGCTGTTGCTTCAGATCGGATCATAAATTCTTTCTCGGTTCAGGAAGGGCAAGATAACGATTTGGATGCTGATAATTTTCAAGGTTTAAGTGGGTTCGAGGGTTCTGATGTTATTGATAATCAAGACAATCTGAAAGGGCAACTTAGTGAAGACAATTCGGAAGTTAAATCATGTTATGCAATAACTTGTCGTTCAGAACCAGTAATTACAGAGCATGCTGGATCAGATAAATGTGATAATAATTATTGCGCAATGGTTAAAATTAATAAAAAATGCGACAAATCTGCTTCTAATAATCAGTTAATTAAAGCTGAAACTAATGTTGATGATCAAGAAAATCTGAAAGAGCAACCTAGTGAAAACTATTCGGAAGTTAAACCACGTTATACAATAACTGGTCCTCCACGACCAGTAATTAAAGAACGTAGCGAATCAGATAAATGTAACAATAGCTCTCATGTAATGTTCAGAATTAATAATAATTACGGAAGATTTGTGTCTAATGATCAGTTAATTAAAGCTGAAACTGATGTTGGTGATCAAAACAATCCGAAAGGGCAAACTAGTGAAAACTATTCGAAAGTTGCATCATTAAGTCACCCAAGAACTTTTTCTTCAGTATCTGATAATAGCCATCGTGTAATGTCAAGAGTTAATAAAAAGTTTGAATACGAATTGAAATCCATCGAGAATTTCACTCCTAGTGAGATTCCTTCGGAAAAACTACTGGAGCAGCCGTTATTTTATTTTGAAAATTCGATTAAAATAGATCCTATACAGGAAATAGAAAAAAATAATTCTGCTGTAGCAGAAAAGAAAGCTTTGCAAAAGAATTTTAAAATATTGATTAAATGGACAAAACCAAGAGAAAAATCAGAACATCATATAAAAGATTGTATCAAGTCTAACGAATTGATAGCATCAAAACAAGCTTCTGTTCCGATGTCGGTTTTAGAAACAGGTTGCATAAACTTAGAAATGTTCTCGGATCCATTTAAAATAGAGGAAAATTCAGAAAAAAACTTTCGTCCCTCTATACATCAAAATATTGAACAAAGTGAAAATTCAAGCCAAGCTGTAGCAGTCCAAAGTATTTCTCAAGATATTAATCAAGATTCATTTTTAAATGAAGAATTACAATCAGAGCAATTTATCAAACCTATCGAAACTAATGATGATAAAACTTCAGAGAGTATGAATCAGGATGATTTAGAGCTGGATTTAGCAGAAATTAGTTTACTCGAAGCAAGTTACCAACAAAAAGTTGACGCTTGGTTAAGTGAAATTAATGAATCTGAGAAGATAACTAACCATAATTACAGTTCCTTTCTTAAGGATAGAATTAATGAATACTTTGTAAAAATTACTACTAAAATAAATGCAGAGATAGAATCAATAGATTCTTATTCTGATTTGGAACCAAAAGAATTAATAGAAAACTATAGTTTATTGAAAAAACATTTTAAAATTTTATATTTGATCTGTGAAAACTCGACACACTTTAAACCTCATGCAAAGATGTTTAAATCAATTGCTGATCAATTTGGCGATGTATCGAAAAGTTTAGAAAATATGAAAATGCAAGAAGATGTCAAAAAAATACAAGAAGATGTATTAGTGGAATTGAAAAAAATTATGTCATCTTTATTAGAAACCGCTAAGCAAAGAGTTTTAGAAGTAAAAGAATCATTTCAATCTAAGCTTCAAGTGAAAAAATCTAATAATCAAGAAGACAAAATCTTGTCTATAAGTCAATATATCGAAGAAGTATTAGATAATCGTGTAACCTCGTCATCAATGTATGAAAAAGACAATTCTAAAATTCATTACTACGCTATGGATTGGGTAATCAAATACCACTTTAATGATAAAAAAAATGATATTTCCAATGAATCCTCGAATCTTTTCGATACAGTTTATATTTCTCCTCAGAATATAGACCTTATTTTAGAAGAGGAACATATGAATGCTTTTTTTGATAATATTAGTGAATATATCAAAAAACATAACGAAATGCATGAAAAAGATAAAGATTCAACCGTTAAAGGCACCTATATTAGGTTAAGAGATTTTTTCGAGTGGATTAAAACTGAATATAAATGCAGTGATTATTCTTATGAAAGCTCTACTCTAGATAAAATTATTGATAAGTTTAATCAAGAAATCGAATCTCAGAAAAATAGACCCTGTCTTTCAGAAAATAATAGTCTGCTTAGAATAAGAACCCAAAATAATTTTGAAATACCAGAAAGGCGTGATGCAAACAGTGATAATAACTTTAAGATAGATGTTGAGACTAAAAAAGACGGAAATAAGGAGGAAAAAGAACAAAGAACGATATTACAGAGTTTGGTTGATTCATATAAGACAATAATTACGCTTTTTAATTCTGATAACAAAAAGTTAAAGAATGATGATTTTACTGAATGTGATGTTGAAGAAAATAGTACTTTTGATGCGTCATCTTTGCCTGGTGAAAGTACGTCTCAATATTCGTGCTCGAGTTCAATTAGGAAAAGAAAATGAGAAGCTTCTTCCCCGAATAGATGATTACTCCCCTGTTCATCGCACTCAACGCCCTTCACTCGTCTTTCCACAAAAAAGAATCAACCAGACAACCAGACTTCATGGGAGTGTGCCCCAAGGAAACTGAACCCCCTAAAAAAGGCCGATGGCCGCTTGATGCTCAATCTCCCTGCTCAAAGCCTTGCGACAGGGGGAGGGAGGGGACGCGTGGATCGTTTGACTGACTTTTTTTCGGTAGTTTGACTCAGCACTCTTTTGTAGTTTGCATCAACGGGTTTTCAAGAGTTCTCGTTCTAGGGGCCCTTGAAAATCCTTACTTCATGGAAAAAGAGCTGCCCCCTCTTGGATGTCAAAGTAGCAAGCATGGCTTTTTCCTATTATGGATCATCCTAAGTCTCTCTGCCGTTGCGGTGAAGGTAGCTATGTTTTCTGATGCGATGATGGATTTCGTTACCAGAGTCTCTCTTCTTCCCTCATCAGTTCCCTCTCCTATTTCATGGGACGTCAAAGCTCTTGCTTTTTTTATTCCAGATACTTCTCTTTTGAATGGATAGTATAAAATGGGTTAGATTGGTCACTTAGGACAACTTTTAAGGTTGAGAGGGCACAGTTGGCTCTTCTTTTTTTGCAACTTAAGCTTTGTTGATTTAGAGATCCTTGACGTATTGAAAATCTCAGGTTTTATTCAGACCTAAATTCATGAGTACTTTTTTCCCAAGAAGTAGGTTATACAGAGAATGTGCTTTTGGAATCTCCCTTTGAGTTTTGAATACGCATGCAGTTGAATATCAAGAAATTTTTAGCCGATCAGATTCAAATGCATCATGATGCGATCCTTCAATGGCAGTCGCAGTGCATCCAAAAAGCCCCCCCTCCGTTTTATTGCTCCATTGACTTGAGAGACTCAGGGCATAAAATAGTCCCTGTCGATTGCAACTTATATCCTGCAGGCTTCAACAACCTTTGTCCCGAAGATTTACGCACTGCGTCTGATTTGTTTCAATTGCAGATACCAGAGGGGTCTAAAGTTTTGATCCTACCTGAAACCCATACGCAAAATAAGTACTATATTGAAAATATCTACTATTTGTCTCAGATGATTCAAAATGCAGGATACGAAGTTCAGGTGGGATGGCTTGCAGAAGGCAAGGATCCTGTGCTGTTGGAAGCTCCTTCTGGAAAAAAAGTCACTGCCTATCCGGTTCAAATTCGGGAGGGCGTCTTAAGTGCCCTAAATTTTTCCCCTGATTTTATCTTGTTGAATCATGATTTTTCTGCAGGTTATCCTTCTTTTTTAGAGACCATTAAGCAGCCTATTCTCCCGAGTTACCTCTTAGGATGGCATCGAAGAAAAAAAAGTGAGCATTTTCAGTATTACAATCAGCTTGCAAAAGAATTTGCTTCTATTATTCAGGTTGATCCTTGGTACTTACAGATTGATACAGAAGAGGTAGCGCCTGTCAATTTTAACGAGCAAGAGGGAACTGAGGCTGTAGCTCAGGTGGTAGAACAAATGCTTGCCAGAACCCGGTGTGCTTATGAGCATCGGAAGATTGAAGGTAAACCCTTTGTTTTTATCAAGCATAATGCAGGAACCTACGGTCGAGGCATTATGGTAGCGCATTCTTCTGATGAATTGCGAAGCATGAACCGTAGGACGAAGACAAAAATGAGTATGGGTAAAAACCATGTGCCCATTCGAAGTGTGGTGGTTCAAGAAGGGGTCCCCACCGCGACGTTGGTGGATCGATTGGCTGCTGAGCCTGTGATTTATCTTTTGGGGGCTGAGCTGATGGGAGGTTTTCTTCGAACGCACCCTCAAAGAGGGGTAGAAGAAAATTTAAATTCTCAGGGAATGGTTTTTAAAAAACTTTGCATGTCTGATTTACGCTTCCCTCAGACGGAGCATCTCCCCGATGATTTTTACCAATTTGAAAAACAGCCTATTTTAGAAATTGTCTATGGAGCCATTGCCAAATTGTCTGCTTTTGCTACGGGTTTAGAGCTTGCGAACCACTCCTTTCTTTGAGAATGCTGCGCTTTAGGATATAAAAGCCCCATGAGCTTAGAGCCGTTTATCCAAGATCTTGCCATTATTTTAGGTGTCGCTGGATTAGTGTCTTTGCTTTTTCAAAAAATACGACAACCGGTGGTTCTAGGATACATCATCGCAGGTATGATTGTAGGTCCTTATACTCCCCCTTTTCCGCTGATTACTGATACTTCGGGGGTAAAAGTTTGGGCTGAGCTGGGTGTGATCTTTCTGATGTTTTCTTTAGGTTTAGAATTCAGCTTCAGAAAGCTTGCTTCTGTGGGTATCTCAGCTGGGTTTACGGCTATCATTGAAGTTTTTTTGATGATTTTTTTGGGATTTACGTGTGGGAAGTTATTGCACTGGCCTAGCATGGATAGTTTTTTCTTAGGGGCGATGCTTTCGATTTCTTCAACGACTGTGATTATCAAGGCTTTAGAAGAGCTTCAATTCAAGAAACATCGGTTTGCTGAGATCATCTTTGCTATTTTAATCGTAGAAGATTTATTTGCCATTTTGATTTTAGTTGGGCTTTCTAATATGGCCTTACACCATGAGTTTTCAGGATTTTCTCTTTTTGTAGCAGCTTATAAGCTTGTTTTAGTGGTGGGAAGCTGGTTTCTCATGGGGTATTTTTTGATCCCGGGATTCATTCGTTACGTAGGGCGTGTAGGCAATCGTGAAATGCTTACGATTGTCTCTTTAGGTCTTTGTTTGGGTTTAGTCGTTTTTTCTGCATATTTTGATTACTCGGTTGCTTTAGGGGCTTTTATTATGGGCTCTATTTTAGCGGAAAGTGTCGAGTCTCGAAGAATTGAAGAAAGAATGGAATCTTTGCGCGATCTTTTTGCGGCTATTTTCTTTGTTTCTGTAGGAATGCTGATCAATCCTCAATCCATTTTCATGCAAATAGGTCCTATTCTTTTGATCACTGGGGTTACCATTTTTGGAAAAATTCTGAGTACGACGATAGGGGCTTTTAGTACAGGACAGTCTTTAAAAACTTCGATTCAGGTAGGTTTTGGTATTGCTCAAATTGGAGAATTTTCTTTTATTATCGCTGGATTAGGGACTTCTTTGGGAGTTTTAACGGAAGATCTTTATGGGATTGGAGTGGCAGTTTCTTTGATCACGACTTTCAGTACTCCTTACTTGATTCGTATGTCTGAGCAAATGGCGATTCAAATAGAAAGTAGATTACCTTCTCAGCTGAAAACTCTTTTAAGTCATTATGGTCGTTGGATGCTTAAGCAACAAACAGATGTTCAACGAAGCAATGTTTTTTACAAAAAGCTTTTTAAATGGGGGATTAATGGATTAGTTCTTTCTGTTTTATTCATTTTATCCAAAGCTTTTTTTCTCCCTTGGATGCAGGGTCTTTGGGTGCATCCTTTTTGGCCGACAGTTGCAACTTGGCTGATGACTGTTTTTGTGTCTACTCCTTGTATCTGGGCGATGCTTTCTATTTTTAAAAGTAATACGAAAAATGAAGCACGCAGACTTTTTATCCATGCACCTGTTGCGGGCATTCATGTGATCAGTCAGCTTTTTGCTTTATTTTGGTTAGGTACACTGAGTTTAGAGTTTTTTGAGACTCAAATTGTCATTTTTATGGTAGCAGTGCTGGGTATTCTGATTCTCACCGTTTTTTATAAAAAAATTGAAACTACGTACCGTTGGTTTGAAAAGCGGTTTTTCTCTGCTTTTGAGAATACGGTAGAGCCTACTTTCAGTCATTTAGCTCCTTGGGATGCCCATTTAGTGCGTTTTCAGATCCACCCGAATGCTCTTCTTGCAGGCAAATGTATTGCTGAAACTAAATTGAGAACCGATCATGGAGTGAGTGTGGTTGTCATTCAACGAGGTGCACGCATTCTGGTGGCTCCGGCTTCTACAGAATTTTTACTGCCTCAGGATGAACTTCTGATTTTAGGCAATGATGAACAGTTGGATGCGGTACGTTCTCTCATTGAACATCCTTCTGAGCCTCAAAAGGCAGGAAGCAATCTCTCCAGTTATGCTCTCAGGCTCATTTTTATCAATGCGCATTCCCCTATGGTTTTTCAGACTATCCGTGAGACGAAAATTCGAGAGACCTGCGGAGCGATGGTGGTAGGTATTGAGAGAGGGAATACTCGTACCATGAATCCAGAATCTACTGAAAAACTTCAGCCAGGAGATACTCTTTGGATCGTAGGTGAAACTTTTAAATTAGACCAATTGGAAGAAGCGCTGTGTCCTCCCAAGAATCCAGGCTACGCAGGTACCCAAACAAGCGCCTACTAAAACGTCCGTTAAAAAATGCTTCCCTGCAAGCAATCTCAGAGAAGCGGTTGCCAATAACAGTCCTTCTCCCAGGAGTCCGAAAAACAACAAGAGTCCTGGAGGCATTTTACGCTCCCATAAAACCCAGCATAAAAGCACCTGCATACAAGCTACAAAACTCGTATGTCCTGAATAAAAAGAAGTATAAGAAGCAACAGCAAGACCTCTCACACTAGGGTTAGAATACACAAAGGGTCTTGGTCTCTGAGATATTAAATGAAAAAACTCGATTCCAACGCCATTCCAGCAGGAAGCTTGCATGAAGAGCAGTAAGTCTCCCAGGATCCTACGCCAAGCGATCTGTTTTGAAAAACGCCTTCGTATCCATCCTGCGAGTGTCCAAGTTGATGGAACGAGAAATCCCAAAAAACCTGAGAGGTTCTGGGTGAAGGTAGAAAGAGTATCTGCTTCTAAATGTTCCACGCCTAAAGAATACCGATCGATAGAAAGCACATTTGCTTCGGAGCAAAGGTTGGGATGCTGATGGCAGCTAGGGATAATGATCCAGGATCGAGAAGCCCCTAATGCTATCCATAAGCTCATGGAGATACCCAGTCCGATGAGACTGCGTTTCATTCCTGGATTCAAATTTCTCATGGTGGGAGCATACCATTGAGGGTAGGTAAGGGGGTGTTTTTTTAAGAAAGGCTCTGAGTAAGATGTAGTACGGATTCTATCATAATGATTGAAGTCGGAGTGTCAAAGTGTGGAAGCTTTGAGACTTTTTCTTGGCGTGGGACCTCATGTAAAGCGTTCTTGAAGCTTCTGACGGAGCTTTTCTGGGGAATAAAGGGTTCGGTTCTGCTAGTATGGTTTGCCTAGATGGAATGGTTTTTTTTACTGGCAGCTATTCTCACGGAGGTAGGAGCAACGCTTCTGATGAATGCCTCTGGGCATTCAAAAAACTTGGGCACTTTTTTACTGATGTGGGTTTGCATTTGTGTGTCTTATACTCTTCTTGCTCAGGCTTTAAAAACGATTCGTGTGGGTATTGCTGTGGCACTTTGGGAGGGAGTAGGTTCTTTCCTGATTGCGGTCATTTCTATGGTATGGCTTCAGGAACCGTTTTCTTTATTGAAAGGGTTGGGACTGATGCTCGCTTTAGCGGGTATTCTCTTACTTCATGCAGATGAGATCAGAAGACCATGAAGACTCATCTCATGCTCGCAGTGGCTGCTTTTTTGGATATCGTCGCCAATTTACTGATGAAGAAATCAGAAAGTTTTCAGAAAAAAAGCTACGGTATTCTGGGACTCGTCTTTGTTTGCCTTGCTTTTACGATACTTGCACAAATCACTTCGATGGATTTGTCAGTTGCTTATACTTTATGGGGTGGTATGGCAATTTTAGGAAGTACTTTGGGAGCTTGGATTTTTTTTCGACAAACGATTAGTTTGCAGGGTTGGGTGGGGATTTTTCTGATTTTGATGGCTTTAATCTGTCTTGAACTTTAAAAAAAATAGATCAAATTTCTTTTGTTGGGTTCTTCCTTTGCTTGCCACATTTTCTGATGAAGGATGCAATGGCACGAATATCCCTTTCATTGACCGAGGTGCCATTGGGTAAGGAAAGTACTCTGCTAGAAAGTGCATCTGTCTGCTCGAGATGGGCTGAGGGGTTAGTTTGGTAGGGTTTCATCTGATGGCACCCTGGAAAAAAATACCGCCTTGCGAGTACATTTTGAGAGTGAAGGGCTTCCATGAGTGAGTCACGATTCATTTTAAATTCATCCTCGTTGATTTCTAGGATCACGTATTGGTAATTATGCCTTTGCTCAGACGGGTGTTCGAAGACTTTGATCCCTGGCACTGACTGAAGGCATTGCCGGTAAAGGTCATAGTTTCTTTTGTTACAGGCAATGAATTCGTTGATACTCTCTAAGGACGTCAAGCCCATGGCTGCTGCGATTTCGGTCATTTTTCCATTAGTTCCTGGAAAAATGACTTGGTCCATTGCTGAAAATCCAAAGTTTTTCATGAGACGTATCTTGGCAGCAAGATCATCGTTGTTGGTTGCGATGGCTCCTCCTTCAAAGGTATTAAAGAACTTAGTCGCGTGAAAACTAAATACTTCGAGGGCACCAAAGTTACCGATCATTTTTCCTTGATGGCTACAGCCAAAAGCGTGGGCAGCATCAAAAATCAGGTGCAGATTTCTTCGTTTTGCAAGCTCTGTGAGTGCCTCAATTTCACAGGCATTTCCCCAGACGTGTACGCCGATGATCCCCGTGGTACGAGGAGTGATCTTTTTTTCTATTTTTCTGATATCCAGATTATGCGTCAGGGGGTTGACGTCACAAAAAACAGGTGTGATTCCTTGCCAAGCAAGGGAATGGGGGGTTGCCACGAAAGTAAAAGAGGGAACCAGGACCTCTGCTTGCATGCCGATAGCTCGAATCGCAATTTCAAGCCCAAGGGTCGCATTGCAAACGGGAATGCAATGCTTCACTCCAAGGTACCTAGTAAGCTCTTTCTCGAATTGCTGAACTAATATTCCACCATTGGTGAACCACATTTGATCAAAAATTTCATGGACTCTTTTCAAAAACCGATCGCGGTTTCCTACGTTCGGGCGTCCCACATGTAGAGGTTTTAAAAAAAGAGGTGTAGAAAGTTCGTTTAAATCGCTGTCTTTTACCATCGGTAATCTCTAGGCTCAGCCATATAAACTCTCATGGATTGCATTGATGAGAGGGAAAATAGGTAGTGACCTGTTTCTCAACATGCCCGATCAAAACACCTGCCGCAAGCATCCGTTTCATGAGGTTCCAGTCACCTGCTTCATGAAGAACCCAGCTATTGATATTGTATTCAAAAAAATCTAGGATCTTAAGGTAGATAGCACTCTGAAATCCGAATTGCCCACAACAAGGAGGGGAAGAAAAGAGCAGTGTTTCTCTATGATTTTTAAGGTCTATTTCTTTGGTTTTTCCATAGACAACTTCATAGCGTCCTTGCAGGGCTTTTGTTACCAATAGCTCGATATGATCGTGGGTAAACTCGTCGTCGTGATCAAGGGGTGCAATCCAGTCCCCCTGCGCAAGCTCTACTGCATAATTGGCCGGTAGTGTTCCCGCAACAAGCCAGCGCTGCTTTGGATTTTCTGGATAAACACCGCGGTAGGGAAGATTGAAATAGCGAATGCGTGCATCGTTTAGCTTGACAATGGCTTCTTCAGTTTCATCAGTACAGTAATCACCAACAATGATCAGCTCCCAGTTTTTATAAGTCTGTGATTGAACAGATTTTACCGCCCGCTCAATTAACAATTTGCTTTGTTGATAAGTAGAGATTGTTACACTGACTAAGGGCTCACTCTTGGTGAAGACATCCGCATAGGCTTGTGTTCGCCTAGTGCCTTTGAGCTGCTGTCTGAGTCCTGCAATATCGTCAAAATGGTGTGAAACAATAGCGAGTATAGTATCGATTTTGCAGTTGATGGACTCTGTTTTGGCACCAATATACCGATCCAGGTGGTTCCTGATCCGGCGCTTAAGCCACTTCATGTGAATGCGTTATCCTTCTCTTTTTTTGCTGTCTTTTCATATAGCAAATAGCACTGTTTTCTCTCGATGTATGGTGCCGCGGTGCAAATAAAAGTTATATACCAGATCCAAACTTTGCAGAAAGTGCCGGAATCTTTCGTACATCGTCATCCGGTATGTTTCAGGATAGTTGTCGCCTCGACTGCTTGCTCACCCTACATCATTTACGCATCACTTTCAAGTCATGAAATTCGACGGTGTCCATTTTTTTCCAATTTCTAGTTTGTCCAGACGAACGAGGAGGGTGTTGTTTTTGAGCCTCTTGATCACCCTCCCTTGTGTCTGGTTGTAGTAAAAGCAATGATGCAAATTAAATACATTGTACAATACTGGAAACCTGTTGATTCATTGTCTTTTCGAGGCTTTCGAATGGTTTGCGGGTTACTAGGAGGACTGTCCTTGATGGTTTTAAAAAGTGATTTTGAGGGAGGAATCCTTTCTCCAAGTTCTGACGAGGGAACCGAAGTTCTTTACGAGTCTAGTCCGGGGTCTTTGTTCTTCATATAAATTGATTTGACTTTTTTTCCTATTCGTAGGGTGCGGATTTTTTTTCAATTCAATGATGAACTATCCATGGATTAACTTTATATACGTCCTAGGATCCTACGTGAACGACTCTCTGGGTCGTTGTCACTCAAGGGGGTAATGAGTATCCCAACAATAGCATGATCGAGTTTTTGGGTCCCGCTTCCATTTTTTGGGACAGATTTTATCACTCCCATTCTTAGAACGATTTACCGTCGATCAGACAGCAGTGATCTGTCATTTTGTCGCAAAACTTGGAAGCTTGTTACCGCTAGCTTGAAGTTTTTCTTGAGAAAGAGGGGCTGACAGCAATCTTCCTTTTATTCCGATAGCATTCAGTTGAATCGTTCTTTCGTTTATCTTGAGGATACGCCTGCTACGATTCCTTCTCCCAAATCCTTATGTCACGATTCTTTCTCAGTTTTAGGTCTCTTTCTTTTTTTTCACTCCCCCCAAGAAAGGTTTTTTTGAGCATCAGAAACACTGACACTTCAGCTAAAATCCTGTCTTTTTAAGATTTCATGTGTTTCTTGCTGCTTGCTTGTTCAGCCGCTTCGGATTCGCTTTTCAACCATTTCTCCCTGAGAGTATGATCAATTCCTCATGCTTTTCAATAGGTGCTACATGGATAGCTTGGATTCCCAGCATATCCTAGAACCCTTTTGCCTAGCCTTTCGGCCATTCCTAGATTTTTTTAGTATTTTCATACCTCAAAACTATTCTCTGTTTTTAAAGCTTGGCAACTCAACCATGATGAGAAAGGGGTGGGATTCTGATAAACTAAGTCAAAGTTTCTGGGGTATTTTAGATAAGGTTTCGGAAGTCCTGACTATTCAAATATCCAAGAAAACAAGTGATTTGATTTTTTATGGTATTCAATCATGGGTCAGAGCGCAAAGATAGGTCAACTCGTGATCAATTGTATGGTTGCAATCCAACGCCATTCTTGTTAGCATGTGGTTTTAATTAAAGTAGGACATGTCTATGAAATTCTATAGAGAATTCCTAGGCTGCTGTCCGGGCACCCGTGAGCCTGGATCCATGACCGGGATAGGCATACGCTTCGTTGTATGTATTTGAAAAAATCTAAGAGTTATTTTTTGGAAAAAAACTTCCATTGAAATGAACTCAAATGATCTTTGACTTTTCCACAATGGAATCTATATAGCAACTTTATTGATTTTAAATTTTAAGATGCTCATTTTTTAGTAAAGCATAGATTTTAGATTTATTTTTACGCTTTGGGGTTGAGGCTTGATAAAAGTGTCATTTTTTGAGAGAGTAACTCGATGCAGATTTTTACATTGAAATGAAAATAGATTTTTCTAGGGTTGAAACTACCGAACTTTTTTTGATGAAGAATAAGTGGAGCTTATCCTTAATTGATCACTCGTAGCTTGAGTGCGATTTAGGTTTCTTTTTCTTGATTAATTCCATTTTAAAGCGATTGTTTTCCAAATTTTATCTTTCCTCGTGACTTTGTTTTTTTTGATAAAATGATACTTATTATTTCTATTTTAACTTCATCGAGTTTTCTTTTAGATGATACATTAATGAAATATTTTGATTGATATTTTTTAGCGTAATTAGATTTTTTTTTGAATAAAAAATAATTTTTATGTTTTTTCCTCATCATTTTTTTAGACCGGTTTTATTCGTTTTTTTGAGTGTCGCTTGTTCTCAAGAGAAAAAGCAGGTTATTCCTGCGATTTTTGATTCTAGTTCGGATCCTATAGTAGAGTCTCAGGTAAAGTATCGAATAGGAAAAAAGAAAAGAAAACGAGAGCAAGAAGATCCAAATGCAAGCAATGAGGTTCGCAAAAAAAATATCGGCAACCCGAGTTTCCGAATCAGGGTGATTTCGGTAAGGGTAGATCGATCAAAAGCACCTCATAGGAATGAAGAGGAACTTCCGAAGCATCAGAATCAGTCGAGTTCTGACGATCCATTTGTTTCGTTATTTGATAAAATCTGTGAAAATCATGTTCGAACTTCAGTCAGTACTCAAGATCCGGTTGTATTGCCTTCGCGGAGTTCACATAAGGATTATTTCGATGTGAAGTTAGAGTCTCAATCGACGGTAGAGTTACAGAGTGAGTCTATAGTATGTTCAACCAGTACAGAAAGTCCTGAATTGCTTTCAGATGAGAAAGAATCTGAAGCAGTGAAATGGCGTGATTTGTTAACAGAGCATGGTAAACAATGGACTGATTTTTCTCTCGCTATTGAATGGTTAGAGCATCATCATTTCGAAAGCATTGAAGAGCTTCTCAAGAAGATAGTATCTGGTGATTTTTCTCCGGATGAGCATCAAGAACTGATTGATTTATTTAAGTTGTTTAGCGCTTTTAATTCTGACTTTAAACTCTGTTTTTCTACTATCGTGTCGGTTCTTGAGGAACAGAAAGAAGGGGGTTCAGATGAAATGAATCAAGATAATCAATCGACTGATGATGACAATTTAAATAATTTATCGAAAACTCCTTTGATAGAAGTTAGTAATAAAAAATCTCGCAAAATTCTCAAAAAACAAATTTTTGTGACATTATATTATCCATGGGATGTGTGAGTGCTTTCTCTATTAAATTTAATCAAGTTTTCCATCTTGTTTTTCATTGAAACACTGCTTTTTTTGCGAATAAACATGATTGAAGGCAGTATCGATGAAGATTATTACGGCTTGGGCTCTAGAGTTGGGTGGATTTCTTATTGAACGATAATTCATATCGAAGATTTTTGCAGATACCATGTTCAAATGCATGAAAATATGAAGAAACCGATGATGGACTCATGAGTTCATTGAATTTCCTCATGAAATCATTTTCTATTTCATGGTGTCAGTTCATCTAAAAATGCAGTATCTGTTCCCTTGGAAAACTGTAAGGATTTATCGCTTGATCAGGCATTGATGAAGAAAGTAAGAAAAAAAGGGTTCTTGATTCGATGTTGGTCATCTTTTTGCGTGCTGGTGAGGGGTACTTTGAGAAGTCTATCGGTGTATCGAGGACTCAAGAAGGTCTACTTGGTTGCTGGATGAGTTCTTCCTCAAAGGGTAAAAATTGTAACTAGTCAGCCATTTTTTCAAAAAAATGTGATTTATCAATAAAACTAACAATGAACTTAGTGATTTCTAGAAATTCACATGAAGGTCAGTTCGATTTATTTCCCTCTGAAATCGAGATATTAGATGGCTGTCTTCGCTTTTTCACCGTTTTCGAGCAGCACTTATTTAAAAAATTTTTGAAATTTGATTCTTAAAATTATTACAGTCACGAATTTATAGTGCCAAGTCACCTTTTCAGACGTGCCAGTGTCGATATCAATTAACCGGATATTTGTCATCAGGAATCAACAAGTTTATACACCCAACAATCAAGAAGACAACAAATTATAACGTTCTCAATAAATCAGGCAATTGACGATTACTAGAGCCCCAAGAGAGAGTTTTTTTTATTATTAGTTGCTGGTGACTAATCGCATAAATACTACAATATACTTATACCTTCACCTTACTTAATCCAAACTTTCATATTTTGATTTTGAGATATTTGCCTGCTACAGTGAACCACCACGTCCCTGTGGGAGACAAATATCAGAACCAGAAGCACTCAATTCAAG
>Ga0208867_1000213_pt1 | contig 18408 bp, 20 predicted proteins | sample CryBogCBE05Oct08_FD_185505 | JGI IMG/M metagenome (GOLD analysis project Ga0208867, IMG submission 185505) | Freshwater microbial communities from Crystal Bog, Wisconsin, USA - CBE05Oct08 (SPAdes) (version 2) | ecosystem: Environmental > Aquatic > Freshwater > Lake | place: Crystal Bog... | reverse complement strand
TGGTTAACGAGATCATCCGGACTTCCTCGGCCCGCTTCCTTTATCCCAACGACTAAAGTCGAGACCGTTCACCCCCGTGGTTTAACACGAGAATTAGAAGCAAAGACATTGACAGCATCAATCGACCTAACCGAATGGAAGGCAATCGTGACTCTCAATGCCGTACTTATTCCCTATGCAATTATTATGAATGATTGATTTTCACTCGGGCGACAGGACAATCTTTCTGGTCGCCGATCCGCCTCTCCCCCTTGAAAAACCAGAGGTAAAGATACGGAACAGGTGAAGAGATGATCTTTCGATCAGATGGTGCGTCGCTTGGGATAAGTGTAAAGAAATAAGGGGTGAAAGCCAACTCCCCTAATTTAGAAGAGTTAGTCCTTGCCTGATGTCCTGCGTGAAAGCTCACGCGTGACTTCACGATTGGCCTGCTTCTCCATCAGTGCGTTGCGCTTATCGTGCGCCTTCTTACCCTTTGCCAAAGCGATCTCAACCTTGGCCTTGCCATCTTTAAAGTAGAGCGAAAGTGGCACGACTGTGAGACCTCCTTGCTTGAGCACGGAAGCCAACTTATTAATTTCACGAGCGTGCATCAACAACTTGCGATCGCGTCGTGGCTGGTGGTTAGTCCAAGATCCTTCGTTGTATTCTGGGATGTGGATACCGCTCAACCAGAGTTCACCGTTGTTGATCATTGCAAAGCCATCGACGAGAGAAGCTCGACCAGCACGTAGGGACTTCACCTCAGTACCAGTAAGTACAAGGCCGGCTTCATAGACATCCTCAATGAAGTAATCGTGGCGCGCCGATTTGTTCTGCGCGATCAACTTCTTACCTAGCTCTTTTACCATTTCGACTCACCTCAATTCCCCTTTGATAAATGCCAGATGGCACTTCATTCACTAGGAGAAGGTTACTCGCTAAATCTGTGGAGAATCTGAGGGGTTGAAGCTCCCGCCCATTAGGCCCTCAAATGCCTGCTAAAACTTCAGATAGCTACTAAACCTTCAAATACTTGCGAAGCGTGATGAATGAAGCCAAGGCAGAGAGGAGTATGCCAACGCCGAAGAGTTCCGCGCTACCGACCCAGACATCGCCCCAGGTGAAGAAGCGCGTAAAGCTCAAAAGTGGAGCAACCTTGCTATCGATCAGAAGCTTGAAGAGCGAGAGGAGTCCGGTTGAGATTCCCCAGCCGATGAAAGCGGAGAAGATTCCTTCGAGCAGGAATGGAAGCTGGATCGAGAATGAGGATGCGCCCACCAATCTCATAACGCCAGTTTCACGGCGACGGTTGAATGCCGCAATCTTCAACGTATTGCTAATCAAAAGCATCGCGGTGATAACACTGGCAAGACCGATGAGAAGTGCGCCATTGCGAAGAACACTCAAGAGTTTAAAGAACTTATCAAGAATGGTGCGCTGATCTTGAACGGTATCAATGCCGGGACGACCTGCAAATGCACTCTGCACTACTGGGAACTGAGTTGGATCCTTGAGCTTCACACGGAAAGATTCTGGGAGCTGATCAGGAGTTACGTTTTGGGCGATCGCAGATCCCTTAAAGCGCTCTTGGAAGTGCTGGTAGGCCTGAGCTTGTGACTCATAAAAAACGGTCTGAACAACAGGGAGCGCTTTGAGATCGCTTTCAATTGCGGTGCGTTGTGCATCGGTAACAGGACCAGTCGCACATGATGCAGATTCTGAGAGTGAACCACAGAGAAAGACTGAAACTTCAATCTTGTCGTACCAGTAATCCTTCATCACGCGAACCTGGGAGTTAGCGAGAAGTCCAATGCCTAGAAGTGTGAGTGAGATAGCGACGGTAGTCATCACGGCAAGAGTCATCGTGAAGTTGCGTCGAAGTCCAATACGGACCTCTTGTGCAATAAATCCTGCTCTCATCTCTTACTCACTCTCTCTTTGATCTGGATAAAAATTATGAATCAACCCGTGTATCCATAGACGCCGCGGACCTGATCGCGAATCACGTGGCCGCCTTCAAGTTCGATAACGCGCTTACGCATCTGGTCAACGATTCCAGCATCGTGGGTCGCCATAACAACAGTTGTTCCCTCACGATTAATTCTGTCGAGAAGTTTCATGATTCCAACCGAAGTATTTGGATCAAGGTTTCCGGTTGGTTCGTCGGCGATCAAGATCATTGGGCGAGATACGTATGCGCGTGCGATAGCTACACGCTGCTGCTCGCCACCGGAGAGTTCATTGGGCTTGCGATCAGCCTTCTCTTCAAGCCCGACAAGCTCAAGAACTTCAGGGACTTCGCGGTTGATCTCCTTTTGGGAGTAGCCAAGGACATGCAAGGTAAAGGCAACGTTCTCGGCAACAGTCTTATTGGGAAGTAGTCGGAAATCTTGGAAGACAGTTCCTACCTGGCGGCGAAGCTCAGGAATCTTGTGCTTTGCGAGTGTGGCCAGTTCTTTGCCTGCCACGATGATATTTCCAGAGGTAGGAGTCTCTTCGCGTAAGACCAAGCGGAGGAAGGTCGACTTACCTGAACCTGAAAGCCCAACGAGGAAGACAAATTCACCCTTGGTGATATCGAGATCAACTCGGTCCAGTGCTGGCTTCTCTTGCTTGGGATACAACTTGGTGACGTTCTCAAAGCGAATCAACGGCACACCTCCTAGAACGCAGGCGGAGCCTGGCGCAATTAACGGAGCTGGCGGGGATGCCTGCTCTCCGGTACAAGTTCTAGTTTAGGTAGGAGTCGCGCTCAGGCGGGGTAAATACGCGCAGAAATGGCTGTGAGAAATAACTGATTTGAGCGTGGCTCTCTGGAGTTGCCCATCCGAGCAACTTATTCCGTGGACTTTCTCCAGCGAATACCTGCCTCAAGGAAGCCATCGATATCACCATCAAGTACTGCTGCTGGATTTCCGACTTCAAAGTCTGTGCGCAGGTCTTTCACCATTTGGTACGGGGCTAATACATAAGAGCGCATCTGATTTCCCCAAGATCCTGAGTTATCACCCTTAAGTGCATCGATACGTGCACGCTCTTCTTGTCTACGACGCTCCAAAAGTTTTGATTGCAAGACTGCCATTGCAGTTGCCTTGTTCTGAATCTGTGATCGTTCGTTCTGGCAGGAGACGACAATTCCCGTCGCCAAGTGGGTAATGCGAACCGCTGAGTCAGTGGTGTTCACACCTTGTCCACCTGGGCCAGATGAACGATAGACATCGACGCGAATCTCCTTTTCATCGATATCAATGTGATCGCTCTGTTCCACAACTGGTACTACTTCAACACCGGCAAAAGAGGTGTGGCGGCGGCTCTGTGAATCAAATGGTGAAATTCGCACCAATCGGTGTGTGCCTTGTTCTACTGAGAGAGTTCCATAGGCGTATGGGGCACTGACTCTAAAGGTGGTTGATTTAATTCCAGCTTCTTCAGCATATGACGTTTCAAGAACATCAACTTTGTATTCCTTGCGCTCGCAATAGCGAAGGTACATACGCATGAGCATCTCTGCCCAGTCTGCTGCTTCAACACCGCCGGCTTCGGAGCGAATAGTGACAAGACAGTCACGATCGTCATATTCACCGCTGAGCAGCGTGGTGACTTCAAGTTCTCGGATTGCTTTGCCCACAGAATCTAATTCAGTCTCTGCATCGTGGAGCGCAGTGCTATCTGACTCCGCTTGAGCGAGTTCAATAAGGATTGGGACATCATCTAATCTGCGACGGATTCCGCTGACTCGATTAATAGTGGATTGAACTCTGGATAATTTGCTAGTCACGACTTGGGCCTTTTCAGGGTCATCCCAGAGGTTTGGGGCAGAGGCTTCAGCCTCGAGAGTTTCGAACTCTTTACGCAGGCGTGGCAGGTCAATGACCTTCTCAATACTGGTGAGGGTCGCGCTCAACTTCTCGACTTCGAGATCATATTCACGGGCGGCCATGGGGAAAGAGTAGCGGGTTGATAGAGCCTTCCATGAGATCTCATCTTCGCTCGGGAATTTCCCCTGATTAGTTCGCGATGGGATTAGTTCGCGATGGGATTAGTTCGCGATGGGATTAGTTAGCGATGGGATTAGTTCGCGATGGGATTACTTGCAGTGAGCGTTGCTGAAATCGTAAGCAAGCCATTCATCACACTTCCATGAAGTAGCGGCAATCGAAGAATGGGAGGTATCTGACTCTGCAGCGTCACTCGCAAGAGATCTCCTTCGCACGAGAATTGAGAAATATTCACCCCAGACTCATGTAACGAAATGTGTGAAATTTCAGAATCAAGTGTCGCCGCTGCTGCCTGGCAATCAATAGGGACGAGATAGATCGGACCATTGCTGTTCGAACCAGCTTGCACCCGATCGCCGCTGTAATACCTGTTGAGATCGATCTGGTGCGCTGCTCTAGAAATTGCCGCCTCGCCACTATTAATGAGCTCCCGCTTCGCCAAATATGCCCCGGAGATATCAATGATGGCAAATGAGAGAAGTAATGTCAGAAGAAAGAGTGAGGTGATAAGAATGGAGAGCGAGCCATCTTCGGATTGAATTAATCTCACCCATTGAGGAGAGTTGCTTGCAGAAAATTCTGGGTGTTCTTGGCGCTCTGGGTGTTCTTGGCGCTCTAATCGACCACCTCCGAGAGGCATGGGCTCACTCTCTCCAATCGTGCACATAACTCTCGCTCTCATTCTCGCTCACATTCTCACTCTCTCTAATCGTGCACATTACTCTCGCTCGCATTCTCGTCCTCATTCTCGCTATCAAAATCAGATATTGACCCTCGATGCATCGAGAAGGAGAAGCACATCACCGATACCTGCTAGGCGAATGAGTGGCATCGACGCACCTGTGCGCGATTTATTCATGATGAAAAATTTCAACCGGAGCTACGCCATGCATCGACAACTTGGGTCGCACTTGCACTCCGAGCCGATGGAGAGGCGCTTATCGAAACGGTAACTTTTGCATTGGGCGTAAGACACGGTTGCGACTCACAAGATATTGACATGCTTAGTACCGCGCTATCTCCATGAGCAGGGAGCACTTGATTTTGAAAGAATCCCAGGACCTCATTGGCGCGAACTGATGCAAGTTCGTCAGTAGGGCTTGTCGTGAAGGCCCGGGCAGCCTGCCTCGCTACATTCTGAAGGTCGCTGAGCTCCTGCGCGGACCTCTGAATCGAATTCAAATACAAGGCGAGTGGGATAAAGAGAGGAAGAGCAATCATGATGAATTCAAGAATTGCACTACCGCTCTCATCGACAAGCCAACCATGCAGCCCACTCTTCACACTCTTCACACTCTTCACACTCTTCACACTCTTCACACTCTTCACACTCTTCACACTCTTCACACTCTTCACACTCCTCCCCTCACTTCATTTCCCCTCACCCAATGAGACTCCTATTGAGGTAAATGAATCGCCGTGTGGAAGTAGCGGGGTTAGCGAAGGTAAGGTGTTTTTCTCAGTTCCGATGTACAAAGTCCCACCTCCACTCAAGGTCAGACCAGCCACAGAGGTCATGCCGCTGCTAGATATCTCAGTTGGCGATGATTGGCCATCAAAGCTAATGAGGCCACTCTGAACAACAGCACTCTGCGTCTTATTTCCAACTACATCTCTGCTCAAAACACCCAGCGAGATTTGGAGAATGCTGAGAATCAAGATTAAGAGAGGAATGAGAACGAGAGCACTTTCGACTGTCCCACCTTCGTCATTGATGAAGGATCTAACGCCTCGCTCCCCCTCCTTAAATATTTCCATCACCTCCCGTTCAATCCAATCATTGGAATGCTTTTCGATGGAGTAGGTGCATTAACGGACATTGTTCATTGAATCAAGCGACCCTCTCAGGAGAGATTCAATCCGCGGAGCTGCAACGGTCCAAATTCCGGTGACAAGGCCAGTTGTCATTAACACAACAAGCACCCAACCGGGAACATCGCCTCTTTCATCAATAATGAGATTGCGCAAACGATTATTAAACTGATCACGAAACTCTGCGCAACGGATGGCCACTCTTAAGGATCTCTTTGAAATGTTACTCATGACATTTTCTCGCTTCGCTTCAGGCGCAGCCGAACTCATCCCCATAATTCCACTCACTTCATCGTGAACGATGTGAATCAATCCCTTCCTCCAGCCCCTTGTATTAGCTCCACTCACTCCACTTACTCCACTTACTCCCTCTCCCATCTCTTCACCCCTCAGATTCATTCTCTCCTCCATCGTCTCTTCCCTTCGCTGATAATTGTTTTCTTCTCTTCAAGACTCGCTAAATTTTCCATTTCCTTTTCCCTAGTCATGCCATGCATCTCTACCCCGCTCCGAAACTTCCACCCAGCGAGTAGTACGAGGGCCAGAGCGCAAAGAGGATTGAGATAGGAAGAATGAGAAATACCACCGGAATCATCAACGCCAACTCCGCCTTGCTCGCCTTCTCGGAGATTGCTGTTCTTTGAACCTGTCGAACTTCCTCCACTTGCCGACTGACGACATCAATGAGAGGCGTACCTCTCTCGACTGATATTGCTAGGGAATCACAGAAGCGACGAATAATGGGAGAATCGACCTGTCTATTGAGGATATCGAGGGCTTGTGCAAAGTTGAGACCTTCTCGCATTTCGCAAATGATGGGTTCAAGGATCGAGACAAACTCGCCATTGCCCTTCTCACTAATGTGAGCGAGAGCAGTTGACGGACTCATCCCACCACCAACCAATATTGCAAAGAGTTCGACTACGAGCGGAAATTCCCCCTCGATCATTTCGCGCTCTCGCCGCTTACTTTTTCGCAGTGAATATCCATGAACCGTGCTGATGAATTCTGAGCGAAACTCATCAACCACAATGAGTCCAAAATGGAGAATCAACGGGGCAATAACAATGAGAGCGAGAATGAGACGAGTCTCCATTATTGGAAGATCCTCGGAACTTCTGGCAGTCGACCAACTCGACCCATCCATGCATACGCGAGGATGCTCATCCCAATTCCAACGAGCAGAACGCTCACTCCACTCGTGGTAGAAAAGGCTTTGACCGTATTAGCTTGGGTAGAGAGTATTAAGAGCAGGATCCAAGGCGCTGCAGCCGCGATCAGTGCTGAATTCTTAATCCAGCCATGTTTGGCTCGAATTTCCGATCGAAGCGCAATATCGCTCCTAATAAAATCCCCCAAAGTTCTGAGAGTGATAGCGGTATTTCGACTACCGGTTCCACGGGCGAAATTGAGAACTTCGCAGACTTGATCCGCCAGTGCATCATGGAACTTCTCCTTGATAACGAGAAATGCTCCGTCAAAATCTCCACGGTCTCGTAGTACTTGCTCGCAGGCAGAGAAGGTTTCTCGGGTCTGAATTGGCCCGCGGATAGCCAGGCCGCTCAGCGTCTCCGCTAACGACATTCCAGACCGAAGTCCCGAAATTATATGATCAAGGATTTCTGGCCAGAGTTTTGCTAACTCCACTCGCTCGCGCTCAATTCTCCGTTTCGCTAGTGAAAGTGGGAGAGCTAATAAAGCCACGGCGAGGAGTAGGCCAAAACGAATCGAATGAAAGAGAATCAATCCGAAGAGAAGGCCAGCTCCCGAGTAGATCAAAAAATCGCTACGTTTCTGCCGGAAGTGACGCGTGAACTCTTCTGCAAATGACCTTAACCGATTCATACAGAGCTCGCTTCGCTCATGTAACTACTTGCTCGCTGAAATATTCGAGCTGGATTTCCTAAACCTTGCTGATACCGATCATTGATAAAGGTAAATAGTGGCTCTGTTTCTACATGGCGATTTTCAACACGACCCGTCACTGTGAGCACTTCAATGACCTGCCGGGATTTAGCAGCTGTAATCGATGTGTGAACGACGAGATCGAGCGAAGCGGCAACTATTGGTGCAATAAAGTCAAAGGAAATATTCTCGCCCGCAAGCAGAGGGAGAGTCTGTAATTTCGCTACGGCATCCCTTGCTGAATTTGCGTGGATTGTTGCCATTCCTGGAATGCCGGAGTTAAGTGCAATAAGTAGATCTAAAGATTCAGCCTCTCGAATCTCTCCCACAACTAACTGCGACGGTCTCATGCGCAGCGCTTCTTTAATCAATCTTCGCAGTGGGATTTCACCTTCACCTTGTAGATTGGCCGGTCGCGTTTGAAGAGCAACGCAATCGGAGACTCTCGGTTTCAACTCGAAGACTTCTTCGATCGTCACGACCCGATTGCCATTAGGTACAGCACCAACGAGAGCATTGAGTAGTGTCGTTTTGCCCGCTTGGGTCGAGCCGCTCACTAAAATATTGAGGCCAGCTGAAACAGCCTTCTCTAAGAATTCTGATATCTCGGCGGACATCACACCCATGAGCGCCAATTCATTGAGGGATTTACCCCGAACTAGGTGTTTGCGAATGTTGACCGCCCAATGAGTTGCAGTCACCTCCGGTATAGCTACATGTAACCGACTTCCATCTGGAAGTCTGGCATCGACAAACGGGTGCGAAAGATCGAGCCTCCTCCCACCCCACATCAATAGCCGCTCGACGAGTTCTCGAACTTCGCCAGAGCTCATCACCACATTGGTCAACTCACTGACGCCAGATCGAGCGACAAAGATTCGATGGGGAGAGTTGATCCATACCTCTTCAACTGTTGGATCCTCAATCAGGTCAGCCAACTTCCCAAACTCTGAACTTCTCTCTTCATTCACAGTGGTAGGTAACTAGTTCACCGACAATCGACTCCTCTCTATCCACAGAGCTGGCACGAGCTCGAGAAAAAAGTAAGCTCTCCGTAATCAGGTGATTCCACCCATGGGGAGCCGATTGAGGCCTGACCTCAGTGTTATTGCGCAGTGCAAAGTGTCACGGATTGACGGCCGTTATGGATTCACTCGCAAGTAGACTGAGTGAGTGAAGATGATGCAAGAAAGATCCCGCTATGTGCTCTTAGCCAAGATGGTACTCGGCATAGCGCTGCTGACACTTCTCACCTCGTGTGGGCCAAGCAATCCTGATCTTCGTCCAGATGATTCAAAGTTGCGTGATGGAATTACCTTATTGCTAAAAGATCTTATGACTCATCATCCAGCGATAAAGAGTTGGAACGAGAGCGCAGTTGAAGCTCAAATTCATAGGAAGCTTCCAATTGGCATATCAACGCCGGCAGGTTGGAAGTTAACGTGGCCATCACCGCAAGTAGGCGAAATCCCCTATATCTACATTCCTTGGTCACTTACAGGTACTTACCCAAATCATTTCTCGGCGGATAACTCAAGCTATTCGACCGGCACACCCGTTCCTGATTCTGTTGTACAAGATATTTCGCAGCAACAATTGGGCACTGATCCGTACTTTGCTGCGATTGTTGATGTCCGCTATTCAAGCCAAGATAAAAAATGGATCATTTTTACGAGCGTCCCCTACCTGCCTGTTACAGATAATGCTTACGGTTGGGCTACCGTTGTTAACGGTCGATGGAAGGTCATCGACTTCGGAACCGCACTCGTTGGTTGCGGACAAGTTCCCAATAAGGTGGAAGAGGAATTCGGCTTTAAGTGCCCTGCATAAGTGAACTATTGGGAGACCTTTGCGATCAACCGGAACTCGTCTTCGATATAAAAGTATCCCGACAACCCTCCATGCAGAAAAAGTATTTTTCCCCATTTAATTGATAGCTCGCTGGCGCATCACTCTTACGCACTTGCATTCCACAGATTGGGTCCTGGGAAAAATCAGAGGAGGTTGATTCAGGCGGATTCTTGTAAAGGTAAACAATGAATCCAAGGACTATTAATCCTATGAGATTTAAAAATGTAGTCGCATTCCAACCCACATGTCTGCCCCTCATGATGATCGCCCCACGTTGAGGAACTTCGTGAATCAATCGAAATATTCCCTCGGTTGCTAAGCCACTCACGCTCATAATGAACCAAAAGAGTGCCACTAACTTGAGCGCAAGTTTCGATCCATAGTACTTGCGATAGATCATGACTAATGGAAGAGAGATCAAATCCGCGAAGATGAATGCAATAACGCCACCAAAAGCTATCCCTGCCTTCCAAAGTCCCGCCGCGAGTGGGATATTTCCCACTGAGCAAACAAATGAGATGCAGGCTAAGAACGGTGCGATCATGGCATTTTCTACAACTGACCAATATCCATGCCCAGAGATAAAGAGTGATCTCCAGATATTCAGTGGTACGAGTTTAATCGCAAGGCCGGCGACAATAAATCCAAGAACCATCTCAACTCGCATCATCACAAAATCGCCGATAGTGAATCCGGCAGAAGCGCTTAATTTCGCCCGCCATGAAATTACTTCAGCGGGATTGGTCAGATCATCGCCTTCCCCATTCATCCCCGAATGACGCTCATACGCATCCGACATCTCTGGAGATTTTTGGAGCGACAAGAGTGGCGGCAAGAGAACTTTAATGAGGGTAATCATGATCGCTCCCCCAAGAAATTCTGCGAGTGCAAATTGCCAGCCGAGTAAGAACCAGATGACTATTCCCAATTCGACAACAAGATTCGTACTGGCAAACATAAAAGCCATCGACGCCGTAAAGTCAGCCCCTTTTCTCCATAACGAGTGGGCAAGTGCACTTGCTGCATAGGAACACGAACTACTGACCATCCCAAAGAATGAGGCACGGACAATAGTTGGCGATCGATGATCGCCGAGTACAGCGCCCATCTGCTTGCGCGTTACAACTGCTTGAATAATTCCAGAGAGCGTGAAACCAAAGATGAGAGCCCAGAATGTCTCATAGAACATCCACCAACCATCCATGAGGCCACTCAGTATGCGACTCACTTCAACCGCCTGCTCTTGATCCCGTTCGCGCTCTGACCATTCAAATTTTTAAGACCAAAGACCGTTTTAAAGACCTCCGAGCTGTAATCCCCATCGTGATAGTGACGTACAAATTCGGCACCCAAGGTGAGCGCTTTCGCCACAGGTACTTCATGAAATTCAAGTTTTGGAGTTCCATCAACGATCGTAAGTTTCTGAGCTCGAATCGAACTCGCTTCACGATCCTTCGCCACTCTTCGGATCTCTCTTTCCAAGGTATCGGGATTTATATTGATATGAGGAGGTGTTGGATAGCCCTCATGCTCCGGATCGATATAGGTCATCACAACTCTCCCGGCAGCAATCGCTTCTAAAGCGAAAACCCCAAAGAGTCCAATTAATTGATCAATCACCACATCAGCCGAAGCGATGATCGCCGGAATCTGATCGTGGGTGACTGGACCGTTTTCAAGCCAGTTTCGATACTCGATCACGCCCTCTGCAGAGAGCTTCTCAAGTATTGGGTGAATCACCTCAGATGATTTAATCCATGACCTACTTGGAATATAGAGAACACGTAATTTGTCTCCAGAGAAAATTGGGTGGCTCTTGGCGATCTCTTCAAATCTCTCACACTCGATAACAGCAGGAATCCAACGAGCATCAGGAACCTCTAGATAGAGGTCTGGAGTAGTAATGAAGAGTGGGATCTTTCTCTTTCGCAAGCGAGGAAGTAACTCTCTATTGACTTGAGAGCTTTTGAAGAGCTCTTGCGCTTCTGGGCGCAGTTTTATCTGCGAATGAGAGGGCGAATCGGAGGGTAAATGTGAGTTTGAATCGAGTGAGTGAGATTGATCATCAATCTGGCGAAATGGAGAATATGGATTTCGCTTCGCATGAGCGAGCGGGTCACGGATATCACTGCCATGGAAGATCACGCCAATCCGCTTCCCCATTCTCTGAAGCAGCACTGCATCATCAACACTATGTCGAGGTGCAAAACCTTGGCGCCCTTTACGGAATGCAAAGATCGGACGTAACGACTCAAGAAGAATAATCTTCTTGGGAAGAAATACTTCATGTAAAAGTTTGATTCTAAAGTCGAGGTCATTTCGTTGTTGCGTGGTCACCTCAAAATCTGAGGTGAACCATTCACGAGATGGATCTGCCGAAATTCTTAGCGATTGAGAATTTAGAGATCGCGCCCAAGCCGAAGCCTGATTGGCTGAGTTAGCTGGTCCTATGAGCATCCCGGCTGCCCTCACCCGAACCCTTAAGAGCGCGAGGAGATTGTTAAACCGACTGCCAATAATGAGCCGAAATTCAAAGGCGCGCTCTGGAAGAGTTTCTCGAAGAAAGATCTTTAAAGCGCTCACCCCTGAAGTATTTCAGCATTTGTAGGGTTATTCACACACCTATTCAGCCACCAAGTGCGTGACGACCGTCTCGTGAGCGTAATCCTTGGATCTCTCATGGATCTTTCGGATCTGTAGCTCCAAACTCGCGACCGCTTTATCAAATGCTGCAAGATCATTAAATCCATCTCCCTCAGCGCGCAAGAAGGGCCCGGCACCATGGGATGTCAGAGTTACATGGTGAGAGCTCTTCCCTCGACTTGGGTTCAACTCATGCTTGATCTCTACCTTGATCTCCTCAATCAGAACGTTAAATCGTTCCAGAGTTCTCAACTTATCTGTTGCGATTTCATTGAAATCCTCGGCTAGTTGAGCATTTCGAGTGTGGAGAACAATATGCATGAGAACTCCTTCGCAGATATTTAGTTACCGACGACTTCTCTTCGCCACCGGATACTTTTACGGTACTCCTGCCCTAGCGCCCTTACAAGAGGGGCGCTAGGTGACTGCAAAGGCGTTATGCCTCTCTCAGTAGTAACAGGGGTGCTTCATTCAACCTAGCGGGCAATGCCAGCTCGTACCTTCTTGATGGCGCGCTTACCCTTTGTCGATTTGCGGGTTGCCTTCTTTACTGCCTTGGCGGTGCCATTTGTCGCGGTGCCATTTGTCGCGGTGCCATTACTTCCAACCACTGTCGCTGGTGCTACCTTCTCGGAAGTCGGTACGAACCCTGGATCACTTGCCGCCTGGAAAGGTGTCTCAGTTGCCGCTGAAGATTTTCCACTCTTCTTAACTTTTGCACTTTTGGATACCGGTGCAAGATCAGATGTTGAAGCTGGAGTGGTGACCGTGCCGCCTTGCTGCGGATCTGTCACAGAACTCGTTGCGGGTACAACGCTGCTCTTTCGAGCACCCTTACGTGCTGAATAGTTGTCGGCCTTAACCGCTCCAGCAACTGCAGTAGTACCTGTACCGGTCAAGGCAACTTTCTTTGTGACCGTAGATCGACGGGCTCCCGTTCTGTTTGAGCGCGTCTTCTTCACTGTTGCTTTCTTGGCAGCCGTTGCTTTCTTGGCAGCCGTTGCTTTCTTGGCAGCCGTTGCTTTCTTGGCAGCCGTTGCTTTCTTGGCAGGAGCGGATTTCTTCACGGCGACAGGCGCTACAGTCAAGGAGCGCTTGGCGAGAGCTGCGCGCGCAGTCACTGCCTTCTTAGCAACGGAGACCTTCTTGCCGGCGACACTGGCCTTTCGTGGTGACCGTGGTGAACGCGTTGCACGGGTAGTTGTAGATGAACGCTTTGCGCGAATAGCTGCAGCCTTCTTTGCGACACCGGCACGCTTTGCAGCTACCGACTTACTACGAGCAGCATTCACACGCGACTTCATCGCCGATCCGGAAGCCTTGATCGAAGTAGATGAGCTCTTCGCTACAGCCGCTTCAGCAGAGCTAAGATCGAAGAGTGCCGTCGGGAGCACCAGTGCTCCAATAAGAGATGAGACGATGAGACCGCGTCGAACGAGGGTGCGGTTAATTTTTTTCTTATTCACAGTAAGACCCTTTCTATAGTCATAACAGTGGGTCGGCGGTTCGCCGAATGAGCGGATCTTGATGCAGGCGAGAAAATTAGGTGCGAAAAAATTGAGCCCTTGGGCATAAAGCGCGCTTGTGGAAAGCCCGCCCCCTTATAACTAGACTCCGACCCTATGAGCACAATGGGATCGGCTGGGCGCGAGTCAGGCCGTAAGGCGACAACCGCCCCGCTCATCCAAGTATTTGAACCACACAAGGCTCAGACTCCGCCACTCATTCCCTACTTCAAAGAGTTCTGGGAACGCCGGGCATTTGCACTTGAACTCGCTCGCTTCGCCGATAAGGCGGAATACCTCGAATCAAAACTTGGAAAGGCATGGTTAGTTCTCAACCCGCTCTTTCTCTCACTCGTCTATTTCTTACTCGTCACTGTTCTCCGTGGCGGAGCAAATAAGAACACAGGGTTGAGCACCCTCGCCCATATCTTGATCGGCATCTTTATGTTCTACTTTGCACAGAACATCATTAGCGATGGCGCGCAATCCATCACCGCTGGCGGTCGACTCATCCTCAATCAAGCCTTCCCTCGTGCCCTTCTTCCATTCTCATCATCGGTACGCGCCTTCGGACAATTTTGGCCGACCATCCCCACCTACTTTGCCGTCGTCTTGATCGGAAAGATCTTCTATCCAAAGACACACATTCCACTTGCTGACTGGAATTACCTCTGGGCGCCACTCATCATCGCTGCGCTCGCTATTACTGCATTTGGTCTCTCACTCATCTTCGCCGTCATGAATGTCTACTTCCGCGACACCAGCAAGCTCCTCACTTACACCACGCGTATCTGGCTCTACGGATCTCCTGTTCTCTGGAAGCCGGAGATGCTCCATGGTTGGCATCGCATCTTTATCTTTATCAATCCGCTCGGACCAACTCTCGCTGCGACCTATCACGTCTGGATTGATGGCGTTCGTCCATCTAGCGCCGAATTCATCGGCATGGGCGCTTGGGTGATTCTGGCGATGGCTCTTGGTACGTACTTCTTCACTTCGCGCGAGCGAGATTTTGCGGTGCGCATCTAATGGCCATCACTCCAGAATCAGCACAGAGCGAGGTCATTCGCCTCGGTAAGAGCGAGCCATCAACAACAATGCTTGATGCCAAGGGTTACAACGGAAATATTCTCTTGCCTGATGATCTCGCTATTCGCATTGAAGATCTCTCCATCACGTACAAGATCAATGTCGATACTAAGAAGACGCTCAAGAATGCGGTTATGCGCGCATCTAAAGGCGAAAAGGTCCGAATGCGTACCGTTGAAGCGGTGAAGCGAGTCTCGCTCGATATTCCACATGGCTCTGTCGTTGGAATCGTCGGAGCAAATGGCGCAGGTAAATCAACGCTGATGCGTTCTATCGCTGGCATCATGCCCCCTACAACTGGCCGCATCATTGTGAATGGCAAGATCTCAACCCTCCTTGCACTCGGTGTTGGCTTTAATCCATCTCTCTCTGGTCGCGACAACATCATCCTCGGCGGACTTGCAGCAGGCCTCACTCGCGATGAGATCGAGTCGAAGACCGATGAGATCGCAGCTTTCGCTGACCTCCCTGATGGCTTTATCGATATGCCAGTCCGTACCTATTCATCAGGTATGTATGGTCGCGTGGCATTCGCGGTATCAGTAAGCATGACTCCAGATATCTTGCTCCTCGATGAAGCGCTCTCTGCTGGCGATGCTGCATTTAAAGAGAAGTCATTCCTACGCATGCGCGAACTCGTTCAAGAGGCCCGAACAATCTTGATCGTCTCACACGCTCTTGCAACGATCAGTGATCTCTGTGATACCGCGATCTGGATGCATAAGGGCACGATCCTCGCCCACGGTGAACCAGGAAAAATTGTTGAGGAGTACTTGAAGTTCCTTGAAGTCGGCACTCTTCCTTCCAATCTCGAAGATATGTAAGTGGCTGCGCCAGATATCTCGATCATCTCATCGGGCGCCTCTCTCGCCGATGCTCGGTTACACCGCATCACCAATGCACTCATCCGCTCAGGTCTAAAAGTTGAAATTCTTGCTCCAGGCAATAGCGCGGATGCTCCTCGCGGTGCAACTATTCGAAGCGTGAATCAAGGTAAGGGCTTTCAATGGCGCCTCCATCGCGCCTTCTATTCGCCATGGATGGCAAGCGGTCGCGTGATCTATTGCCTCGCACCTGAAGCTCAATTCACAAGTTGGGCGGCGAGCAACGTTCGCGGACGTATCTATTGCGCTGATAACTATGAAGATTATCTAACGCTCTTGCGCGATCGCCGGTGGGCAAAAAAGTTCTTAGGAATCCCTGGGCTCTTTGGTTCACTCATTGCTCAGAGCGGCACCTTCTTCACCGCTAAAGCAGCGGTAACTACCGTTGCCGATGTACAAGTCCCGCCCTTTAAAGCGAAGAATCGCATTGTGCTGCGAAATCTTCCCGACGCAACTCACCTGACGCAAAGTGGAACGCTCTCAAAAACTCCACGTGCTATTTATATTGGCGATGTTCGCGAATCCCGTGGCCTTCATACGATGTTGCAATCTGCTGTGCTTGCCCCAGAGTGGCACTTCGATATCGTCGGTCCTATCTCTGATAACGATGCTGCGTGGATTCACCTGTGGTCGATATCAAACGAAGATTCCGCATCACGCGTCACCTTCCATGGCCGACTCTCTCCAGAAAAATCGTGGCAACTCGTTGCAGGTGCTTGGGTTGGCCTCTCACTCCTTGAGCCAACTCCGGCATTTATTGCGGCGATTCCTTCAAAGCTCTATGAATATATGGCAGTTGGCCTTGCGATTATTTCAACTCCACTTCCACGATCTGCAGAGTTGATTGCGCGATCTCGTGCTGGCGAGTTAGCTGATGGCCCAGAATCTGTCGCTCGCATTCTCAAGCATTGGCAAGAGCACCCGACAGAGATCAAGGCGATTCGCAAGCGAGCGCTCACCTGGTCTCAGGAGAATCTTGATAGTGATGCAGAGTATGGCGCGATGGTCGCTGCCATTCAATCGCTGATTCGTGCTTGAGATCCCCAGTTACACCGACTGGGTCTAGACTCCTCATATGAGTTCTGCACGTATCGTGGCATCGGCCGAGGTAGATCCCACTGCAACCATCGGTGATGGGTCATCCATCTGGCATCTCGTACAAATTCGTAATGAGGCGAAGATTGGTGAGAATTGCATTGTAGGTCGCGGTGCATATATTGGAACCGGTGTTGAGATCGGCAATAACTGCAAGATCCAGAATTACGCGCTCGTCTACGAGCCAGCAAAACTTGGTAATGGCGTCTTCATCGGACCAGCTGCTGTCCTCACCAATGATCAATTTCCTCGAGCAGTAAATCCCGATGGCAGTATCAAGAGCGCCTCAGATTGGGATGCCGTTGGCGTCACGATCGGCGATGGTGCATCAATTGGAGCTCGGGCGGTCTGTATCGCACCGGTCACGATCGGGGCCTGGGCGCTCGTTGCCGCCGGCGCGGTGGTAACGAAGGATGTACCAGATTATGCACTTGTGGCGGGTGTCCCAGCGAAAAGAATCCGTTGGGTGGGTCGCGCAGGGGTACCTTTGGAGGCTATCGGCGATAATCAGTTCCGTTGCCCGGTAACGGGCCAGCTCTATCGTGAAACCTCGAGCGAGCAGCTCGAACTTCAGGAGTAGTACTCCAGAAAAGGATCCACACACTCATGGGTTTGTTTAAGAAGAGCGCATCATCGCAATCAAGCAGTGGCGGCATCACCATGATCCCGGCGGCAAAGCCAATCATCGGCGATGAAGAGCGCGCTTCAGTCGATCGCGTCCTTCGCTCGGGCATGCTCGCACAAGGCCCTGAGGTAAAAGCCTTCGAAGAAGAGTTCTCGAAGCATGTTGAAGGTCGTCACTGCGTTGCTGTGAACTCCGGAACATCAGCGCTCCACTTGGGATTTATTGCAGCTGGTATTAAGCCGGGCGATGAAGTCATCGTTCCATCATTCTCCTTTGCTGCTACCGCCAACTCGGTTGCGCTCGCTGGGGGAACCCCGGTCTTCGCTGATATCGATCCACAGACATTTAATATGGATCCAGCCCACGTTGAATCGCTCATTACTCCGCGCACTAAAGCGATTATGCCGGTTCACCTATACGGACATATCGCCGCGATGGATCAATTCGAAGCGATCTGCAAGAAGCACAATCTCATTTTGATCGAAGACTCTGCGCAGGCCCACCTGGCAACTCTCAACGGACGACCAACTGGTGCCTGGGGCAGCGTCGCCTCTTTTAGCTTCTACCCAACGAAGAACATGACTGCCGGCGAAGGCGGAATGGTGACTACCGATAGCGCCGATATTGCGCGCATGCTTCGACTACTTCGCAACCAAGGTCAAGAAGTGATCTACCAGAATGAAGTTGTCGGTTTCAATAACCGCATGACTGATATCCATGCAGCAATCGGCCGCGTGCAACTTCGCAAGCTTCCAGGTTGGACCGCCACTCGTCAGAAGAATGCCGAATTCCTCACTGCCAACCTCAAGAACGTTGTCACACCATTCGTAGCTCCAGGCACAACACATGCCTATCACCAGTACACAATTCGCATCGAAGGTGAAGATGCTGCCAAGCGCGATCGCTTTATGGCGCAGATCCGCGAACGCGGTGTTGGTTGCGGCGTCTACTACCCAACACCGATCCACCGTCTTCCATCTTTCAAACTCCAACTTGATCTCCCTGAGACTGAAAAGGTG
>Ga0208867_1000209_pt1 | contig 18483 bp, 26 predicted proteins | sample CryBogCBE05Oct08_FD_185505 | JGI IMG/M metagenome (GOLD analysis project Ga0208867, IMG submission 185505) | Freshwater microbial communities from Crystal Bog, Wisconsin, USA - CBE05Oct08 (SPAdes) (version 2) | ecosystem: Environmental > Aquatic > Freshwater > Lake | place: Crystal Bog... | reverse complement strand
AGTTGGATACTGCAAAGTGCTACTTCTTCTTCGGTTAATTCGTTAATGCCCTTAATGTCGTGGAACACTACTGACTCCACCCAAGTCTTACGCTCGCTGGCTTCCTTGAACTTCTTACCAAGTGTGACCTTGAGCTTCTCTTGTCCAGGTGTAAGTTCGGTTGGCTTCTTGATAACCCTTGCTTGCGCCTGGGTTGCTCGGTTGCCATCGTCATCCTCGTCAGCAACAAGTCCAAGAACGCTCATGTATGAGTAACGTCGAGCGTAAGTAACCGCCGACCCCTGTGCTTGTGGATCATCTTTGACTAGGTGCAACTTCATTGAGTAAGCAATGTACTGCCCTGACTTGTGCATTAAGTAGGTCATAAGCGCATCGTTGCCGTTCTCGTCGTAAGTAATGTGCTGGCTGATTGCCAACCCATGCTTTGACAACACCGGACTAGCACTCGCCACTACATCGGGCAGAGCCGCATACTTACTCTTAAAGAAAGGATTGACTGCACCCTTTGGTACTGCGCTGAACTCACCTTGAGCTGCTACGAGAGCCGCTGCTAGTTCGTTAATTTCACTGCTATTCATTTAAGCCTCCTCTGGCTTCTAGGTTGGTAATACGTTACTTCTGTGCTGTGACATCAGCGACCCAGTTAAAGACCGCCGACTTTGAGACATGAACACCAGTCTCGTCTTTTAATGCCTCCGCTATCTTGCGACAGGAGAGTCCTTGTTTCAGACAGTTCTTTAGGTACTTAGTTAAGTCTTGCCCAAGCCTGTCTGAAAGTAGCTGTTGTAGGTCAGTCATGTTTCCCTGTCCAAAATCTAAGTAGGTTATCTACGGCTGAACAATACTTGCTAAACGTAACCCATTGCGGTTCATCGTCAGGATCATAAGGCATTAGACATACCTGAACATGGCTCTCATTAAGAGACTCGTTGACAAACACATTGCTGCGCAAGTCAAAGCCACTGGCTCGGTAAGTATTACTAAAGTCGCCCTCGGATTCGCGTACGAAATCCAGTTCGGTGAGTGTTTCAATTAGTTTCACTTTTCTTCCTCCTTCCTGTTTTCTTGGCTGTTACGCGGCTTGCTTCGAAGTGACGGAATGACGAATGGTGCAATGGCCCACCGATTACGGTTATCCATTTTGCTTCTCCGTTTTCATCAAGTGCAGCTGAGCGGAACTTGTAGTAACCGCGCTCTCCCTTGACTTTAAGGTCGTCGCCTGGCGCAAAGCCATTCCATTCTGTAACTGTGGTCTGCACATTTCCTCCGGTTGCGGATAAACATTCTTTACTATTGTTAGCTCGTACTGATCCATGCACTTAAAGCACATAAACTCATGCGAGTTCTGCCACTTGCCTACGCTTATTAGTTCGCAAGCAAAACATTGATTTACTGTCTGCATCATACAGCCCTCCTCGGCCTTGTCCTTTTGGTGGACTTAGTAAGCGTACACTATGTGGACACTAATGTCAACGATAAAGAGAAATCCCCCCACCGGAGTCGAGGCCAGTGGGGGGATTTAGAAGAGCGAGGAGGCTCAAGTCACCTTTTCAGATGTCCTGTAATTGTACAGCAGTTAAAGCGTGTTTTCCAATGCATCGAACAGCTGCGCCGGTGTGACACAGTAAAGGTCGTCCCAGTTTTGCAACCAGCCACCGTAGCGAAGCGCCTCACCAGTTACGGCAGAGCAAATCCACGTTTGAGGCATACGAACAGAGGGGAACCAGTCCGGTGAAATGATGTCAAAGACAATGCTCAAGATTGACAAGATGCCGTATTTAGATCCGACTTGCGCTTTGGTAAAGGCAAGAACCTTGTTGCGGTTGACCCTTGCTGGTAGTTCAATGATGACGTACTGACCAACCGAGTCCAGTCGAGCTTCGTTTACTCCACGAATGTCGGCTTGTATAACGTAGGCCGTTTCGTCTTGTTCCACCCTAGAGACGACGCAAGCGTGGTTCCAATGACTACCCTTGCGCCACCTAAGCATTTCGCCGAAGCGAATAGCGCGACCCATAAGGCCGTTGCTGTGAGCAAATACTATGTCTCCAGGTACAGGTGTCCTAGTGTCCGATTTAACGAACGCAGACATTACGCCTTTGGAGGTGTGACTGTTCCCGTTGCTTGTGCTGTTACTTCTGGTGCAGGTGCAGCTTTGACCGGCAAGCAACCAAGTAGCCATGAAGCCTTCGGAAACTTTTCTTCAAGGAAACGTACGGCTGTGTAGTACACAGTTGTTGCGATTGGTGTTAGGTACGCCAAGTCTGCTGCTGGCATTTTTGCCCACAGTTTTACAACGTAAGCGACTACTGCTCCAATTATTGCTGGTACTGCGGTACGGCAAATGTTTCTGTCCATGTTGTTCATGCGACTGCCTTTCGTTTGGTAATGCAATGGTGTTTTGTTTCGGCTTCTAAGAGCTTGTTTGGAAGTTTACCAAATACAATTCTGCTGAGGTCTCCCTTGTGGAGAACGGTAATTGTTTGGCAATTTGAGCAGACATAATGTAGTTCCATAGGGGAATAAAGTTTACCATAAAGAGCGAACCCCCTAACTTTCGTCAGGGGGAACTAGAACCGCTCTGCATAACCACTCAACCCTTTCGGGAAGTTCACGTAGCGTTATGCCTCAATTGTAATGAAGTACCGAAGTACGTTTTTATTCTACCACAGAGAAAACCCCCGACCTATCTCACGACAGTTCGAGGGTTTTGCAGTGCAAGTTTCGAGTAAGAATGTTTGCGACACTTATAGTATCAGCAGGTCACTCCAACCACGAACCCCTACTTGCGAACCAACACAAACAGTCACCATGCCAGCTTGTGAAGACTGACCCGATGAACCTGTAAACCATTTGCTACCACCATCCATAGCCGGAGCCTGGATCACTGTGCGCCCTGTGGCTTCACTCATAACAAAGTGATGAAAGTGTCCGAAGCAAAGCATCTCTGCATCACTGACACCTGTTCGCCCTAGAGCCTGACCCTTCCACCATCCCTCGGCCTTAGCCTGTGAGTTAGTGCCTGACCTGAACTGGTGTCCATGCGCAAAGGCAACTGGCACACCACAAAGGTCAAGGGTCATTGTTAAATCGTCTGCGCAAAGCGTGAGTGGTACGGATACGTTTCCATAGCGCTCAGGATTAGCAGCCATAATCTCTGCCACAGTCTCAAACACTGATACGTCTGAGTTGTCTGTGAAGTCGGTGTACGCCTTGCCGTTCTTGCGGTTCTCTCCATGATTACCGGGAACCCCAGTAGCCACAACAGGTACGCCGAGGTCAACAAAAGCGTCAATGAAGCACAGGATAAGTCGTCTTGCTAGGCGCTCTTGCTCTCGACGGTTAAGGTCGGTCTGCCATTCCTGCATAGCGTAGAACTCAGAGCAACCTTCTGACAGGTCGCCTAGTCCGATTAGATACACAACGCTAGGTGCTTGACCAAGTTTGCTTAGGTCTTTGAACCTTTGCACAGCTTTGTCACAGGCGTTAATAATCCGTTGCGTAGTCGCTTCGGTTCCACCGTTCTCACCTTTACCGAGCTGCCAGTCTGAAAGCAATACGAGAAAGGCTCGCTTGGCTTCATTCTTGACTGGCTTAACCGGCTTGCGCTTCTCAACTAACTTGCATAGAGCGTTAATGTCTGCTCTATCCACAGTCAGTTCGCGTGGCTTAATCGTTGCTCGGTAGTACTTATGCCTACGAATTCCACCTTCGCCGTCGCCTACATCCCATGCGCGGATCTGCAAGGAGCCATCCACAACCATTGTTCGGTGTGGGTCTAATCCCCAGTCTTCAATAAGTGTCGCCCATACCGCGTCATCAGGCTCGTTGTCAAGCTGTGCGGTAATCGTTCCCTTGCTACCATCCCATTGCAGAGAAGGTTCCCAACCAGTCGGGTGTTCTTTCTTGTGACGACGCTCAAACTCGTCAAGCATCTTTGCCACAATTACACTCCCCCACTCGGTGTCGCCTAATAGACGGCCAAGAAATACTGACACCACGACTTTGCATAAACTTTTCAATTGATGCAATCGTTATGTCTTTTTCAAGTAACGCCGCTTCAACTTTTTCTAAGTCATCTTGTTTAAGTTTTGTTGCTACCTTTGCAAACAAACATGACTTATTCTTTGGCTGATAAAACTCTGATAAATCCATTTACTGCCTCCTCGATAGGTTCCTCCACCTATCAGGAACTTTACCAGAAGCAAGGCGTGATTACAATGATTTATAGGTCGCTTGCGCTAACGATTACAGTTCCCTCGGCAGCTACCTGAGTAGCGGTTGTGTCGGCTCCTGATGAGGGATACCCAAACCATTTCCAGTTCCAAGTGCCAGGAGTTCCAACGGTTGAGATGTTGGCGTAAAAGTAGCCTGTGCCTTGTGACCCCTGATGGATTGTGTTGGTCGGATCACCAGTCGGATTAGTCCAGGTAAAGGTCTGTTCTGTTTGCCCTTGTACGGAGTAACTGAACTGCACCTTGTCAGGATTTACCACTGTTCCGCTAATTGAAGTGAATGGAACACTGGTGTAGAACTGGATAGTGCTTCCCTCAATGACGTTGTAACTCATGTTGTCTCCTTAAACCTTGACGAGTATTTTTGCTTTAGTCTGAATCTGTGCAACTTCAAAGTCGCCTGCGACGGTTGCAACTTTCCAAGAACCGCGCACGTTGCCGGTCTTGAAATCTCCTGCCACTTGTCCAACCTTGAATGACCCTCGAACTGTGCCAGTCTTAAAGTCACCGGTGACAGAACCTGGCTCTGAGTAAGGGTAAGCCTGACCGTTTGCCGTAGCAGAGAAGGTGGCGTAGATTGCCCCTGAAGCAGGCTCAAATGCGTTTCCGACGGCTCTAAGTTGAGAGTCGGCAGATAGTCTGGCATTTCCAGGAACGACGATTGCGCCGGTGGCAGAAGCCGAGAATGAACTGGAAACTGCACCCTGTCCAGCAACGTAGTTTGTACCAGTTGCTGAGCCTGAGTATGTTCCGACCAGCGTTCCCTGACCAGTAAGACGAGCAAATCCGGTAGCTGATCCGTTGAACTGTCCATTGACGTTTCCGCTTGATGGCAAGAAGGCCGAGCCAGTAGCCGAGGCGTTAAACGAACCTGATACCGAAGCGATACCATACAGAGCTGCGTTTCCAGTTGCGCTACCAGCAAAGTCTGACGACAATGCGCCAGTAGCAGGGATAAACGTAGTCGCAGTACCGCTTGCCGAGAACGAGGCATTGACGTTACCGCCAGCAGCAGGTACGACAGTTGCCGTAGCCGAGGCCGTGAATGTTGAGTTGAGTTGGGCTGACCCTGGCTCAAAGGATGAACCAATAGCAGAGGTGCTGAAAGTTGAAGTGAGTGCGCCGGTTCCAGGCAGTTGCGCTGACCCTGTGGCAGAGCCGTTGAATGTGCTGGTGAGTGAACCTGTTGAAGGCAAGAACGCCGTTGCAGTTGCGCTAGCGGAGAATGACGCTGTGAGCGAGCCAGTTGCGTACAAAGCAGCCGAGCCTGTACCGCTAAGAGTTGTGTTGCCCGATAGCGCACCATTGGCAGGAAGGAAGGCGTTAGCCGTACCACTTGCAAAGAATGATGAGCTTAGTGATCCGTTGGCAGATAGGAAGGCTGAGCCGGTTCCACTTGCCGAGAAGTTGTAAGAGCCTGAACCTTGCGCCGGTAGGAATACGCTCGCGGTTGCGCTGGCAGAGAATGACCCTGACAGACTGCCGGTTGCGTAAAGAGCTGCGCTACCTGTGGCACTGCCTGAGAACGTACTCGATAGCGAGCCAGTTCCAGGAATGAATGTTGAGGCCGTTCCCGAAGCCGAGAATGATGATGACAGTGAACCGAAGGCTGGCTCGAAGGCGGTTCCAGTTGCCGAGGCGTTAAACGTAGCAACAAGTTGTCCAGTACCAGGCTCAAAGGCTGACCCTGCGCCTGAAGCAGAGAATGAACCTGAGAGTGCGCCGTTACCGTAAAGTGCGCCGACACCACTAGCCGAAGCCGTGAACGTACCGCTAAGACTTCCAGTTGCAATTAACCTTGCCGACCCTGTAGCCGAGCCAGAGAACGAGCCAGATAGAGAACCAGTCGCATAGAGCGCAGCTGAGCCTGTGGCATTTGCGCTAAACGAACCAGTTAGTGATCCTGTCGCAGGAAGAAATACAGACCCAGTAGCACTAGCCGAGAAACTTCCGCTAACGCTTCCTGTGCCGTTTGTAACGGTACTGCCAGCGTAACCCTGGGCAAGGTAAGCCTGTCCAATGTAGTTACCACCGAGCATGGGCGTTCCTTAGTTAGTAGGTTCTGCGAAAGTCTGAGGGCAGGTTCGTGTGTAGCCTTCTGTTTCGTGGAACCATTCACCCTGAGATAGTTCTACGATTGGTTGGGAGCAGTGGATACAGTTCATTAGTTATTCTCCTGAGATTATTTTGTTAATGAGGAATACCATTGACTGTCTTGCAAAACTTCTTGAAGTTCAGGTATGTTTGTAGCAATTGTGTAAACAAAGAAGTTAAAAACGTATTTAAATGTTAATTCCATTTTTGTTCGGTCTTGGTTTTCTTTTATTTGCTTACAAGTTTCAGAACCATAAAACCAGGGGTAGAAATCTTCTTTGTAAAACATAATAAGGTATTTTTCATTTTCAGCAAGGCGTTTGTAGTGATTAGGGTCAATGTATGCCCCGACTCCGTGAAGGGCAATCATTGTATCAAAACCTGAAAAATCTGTTTCTTCGTAGAAAGCACGCATAACTTTGTAATTAGGGTACTTATCCATAAAGACTTTGACCATTTCTTTATTTGGCTCAATGCCTAAATAGTTTTCTGGTGAAATCTCAAATGCTTTAATTGCTAAACCTGTGCCGCAACCTACGTCAAAAACTTTGCCTGTAACGTATGGTTTAATTATTTTAATAAAATTAAAAGCCTCAAGAGCTACAGTTTCCGAATCGTAAGAATGAGCAAGTCGGTTGTAAGCAATTTGAGTGTTGTGAATCATGGGGTTATTGGTGTTGAAGGTTCTTCATTAAGAACGTCTACTGGCTCAGCATGGGTTGGTGGTGGAGCAATAAAGTTTGCACCGTCGTAAGTCCAACCAACCTGAGCGTTGGGTGCAAGTTCTGTTATTTCAACAATGTGAGCAGAAGTTGTAAATGATGACACAAGTGTTGAATCTGTATTCAGAACCAAAGTGACTGTGTTTGTCTTGTCTACAAAAGCAAGTATTGACATTAGTTGTAAACCTCATTAGTTATTGTTGAAACGCTTGTTGATGGGAATTGACGTGTTGATCCAGGCCATACAATTCTGACACCACCACCAGCACCGTCTCCGGAGTAAGCGTCAAACGAAACACCACCAGCCCCAACAACAACCGTGTAAGTATTTCCTGGTGTAACAGAAAGATTATTTCCGTATGCTAAACCACCGCCTTGCATATTACTTAACGTGTAAGTGTAACCACCAGTACCACCACCACCACCAAAAGCACCACCACCACCACCTCCAGAATAGTAAGTAGTACTTCCTTTGAAGGAACGTGTGTACCCGGCTTTACCTGATCCAGGGGAACCGTATCCGTATTGATTAGGTAGACCGTTTGAACCATTGTAAGTGGATGAAGTACCATAACCACCGACCCCACCACTGTTAGCAGTAGTGCTTGTACCACCACCACCTGCTGACGAAGAACCAGTTCCAACTACACCACCTGTTATGTGTGCGCCAGTATTGCTTCCGTAAAGGTCAGTGCCAGCACCACCACCACCACCAAAATAACCACTACCATTACCACCACCACCACCACCACCGTCAATGGAACTACTCGTTCCAGATGCTGAATGGCCACCACTTCCTCCGTTTGATAAATAACCAGCAGCACCACTACCACCATTACCATAACCAGCATTAGAACTAGTTTGCGACCCACCAACGTAAAATGCTGTAGCAGCGGTTCCACCACCATTACCTCCAGCATAAGCACCACCATCAGCAACAAGGTAACTTGAACTATTGAAATATGAAATCTGACCGCCGTACGCTGACGACCCCGTATCTCCAGAGTCACCACCACCTATACAAACAACACTTACTGACGTAACACCAGCAGGACAAGTCCACGTGTACGTTGCAGGTATGGTGTAAACGTGCGAGCCAGTGACAGGGCCTGTTGCAAGTATTCTAAATAATCCTTCGCCTCTAGCGGAAAGTCCTGCAAACGTCGTAGGTAACGGCATATTAAAACTTTGTCAAACTCACTAAAACTGTCCAGGTAGATGAACCTGTGCAGATGACTACAAAGGTGTACGAGTCAATCGTAGAAGCGTCGGCAGCTGTCCAAGCAGTACCACCCTGATAGCGAGTGGTAATTCCGTTATTGGTTGCGCCTTCTACCGGAAGGACAGATGATGAAGCACCTGCCTGGTTTCCGTTGACTGTGAAGTTAAGAGGTAGGTAGGCCGTAGAACCGTTGTTAACCAGCATGGCGAACGTAACTGACTGACCAGTAGTCGTCGGAGCGTTAGTAATGTTGACCGTAAAGGATGCGGTTGGGTTGGCTGTGTAGTTGTAGAACGTTGCAGAAGCGGCGTTAAGAGCCGCAGCTGTTGATCCGCTAAGTGCCGTTGCAGAACTGCTGACTGTTTCAAATGGTGCGGTAAGAACTGCGTTGGTTGACAAAACCGTTGAACCCGAACCAGTAGAAGTTGTTGTTCCAGTTCCACCGTTGGCAACTGCAAGTGTTCCTGCAAGCGTAACTGCTCCAGTAGTTGCTGATGATGGCGTGAAACCAGTAGTTCCAGCAGAGAATGAAGATACGTTTGAGGCAGGTGCAGACCATGAGGCGGTTGTGCCGTTAGAGGTAAGTACCGTAGCGTTTGCACCAATAGCAAGTGGGGTGTACGCCGAGGTCGATGAACCGACTGGGATAGACCCAACAGCCGGAGCCGTTGTGGTTCCAGTTCCGCCATTAGTGACAGAGAGAGTTCCGACAGCGTTTGTAAGGTTGTTACTTGCGGTCATGTACCACTGACCAGCAGCGTAGTTAATAAACGAGTACGCACCGTTGACTGGTACGACAAGCGAGGTCACGCTTGACGTAGAGCCAAGTGGGAGCATTGAACTTGACCCGAACCCTGCGGTGACTGCAACTGATGAACGGTTAATAATTGTCCACGTCGCACCGTCAACAGGTGCAGCAATAACGCTAATTGTCTGTGAAGCGGTAGAGCCAGTAAAGATAGTTACTTCGTTTGGCCCTGCTGTTGCGGTTGCTGAACGACTGACCATGTGCGCTTCAATAAGAGGCCACCAAGTACCAGGCGTACCGGCAGTTAGGCAGACCCAAATAGTTGCAGTCTGGTCAATGATAAAGTCGCCAACGGCAAACGTTCCTGATGCAGGTGCGCCGTTAGTTGTTCCTCCAACGTACCTGGAAGCAGCCGTAGCGCCGGTAAGACCAGAGGCTATGTGTGCAGGAGCGGTGACGTTACCGGTAAACGTAGCGCCCGAAAGCGGTGCTAGTTGGTTAAGTAGGTTTGCGTCAACTGTCTGTGCAATCTGATAGCCAACGGCAATACTCTGAGCTGTGGTTCCGTACTGCGCTCTGGTAATCGTGAAGGTGTCAGTGGAGACATTTGTGACCCTGACGATTTCAGCGTTAGTGTTTGTTGGTTGCGCTCCGCTAGGCCAGATGGTTGCGTCAAACGGCGTGGTAGGAAAGTATGATCCCTGACCAGCCGTGACGACCAAACTTGTTCCAGACGTGGCAGGAGACGGTGCTGTTGCTACGAGTGAATAAGCGAAGTTCTTTAATGCATCCATCAGATTGCCTTTGGGTTAGGCCTCTGTGGTTTGAGTTTCCTCTTCCACAGGAGCAGGGGGGGTTACGGTTCCGACAGCGTTCGCTGTGAACTCTTGTTCTCCACCCATTAGCTCAGTGATGTAGTTACTGCACCGATAGCGAAGGTAACAGTTGAACCGGCTGAGATAGCGCCTGAAAGTCCAGATGTTGTTCCGCCACCGAGGTATGTACCTGATGTCGAAGCTGTGAACAGACCGAAGTAAGGAACTCCACCTGCTTCTACTGGCATGTTTGTGAATGTCTGAGCGTTCGTTGAAGCCTGTGAACCGGCTGACGCTGAACCAAATGCGATTGCTTGGCGAGCGTATGAACCACCAGTTACTTCACCAGACGCACCAGTTGTTGATGGGTCGCTTGTGAAAAGTGCGAGGTAGTAAGTCGTTGAAGGTACGAACATGGCGTTGAGGCCAGTGTTTTCTTGTGCTGCAGGAAGTCGTGCCACTTTGTCTCCTAAGTGTTAATTGCTATCTATTTTAGCAGGTTTATTGTTTGGTTTTCTTTGTTGCTTTGATTGCTGGCGTGTTCATAATGTCCAGTTCGGCCATCATGTGCTTTATGTCAGCAATGATTTCTTTGAGGTCGGCGAGTTCCTTATTGGCGTGTTCGCTTACATCAAGATGGTACGCAGCCAGTTCAGCCGAGATTCGGTCTGCTCGTTTGGCGGCGATTAGAAGGATTGCCCCCTGTAACCCAGCGAGGGTTGAGAGCATGAGATTAAGCAGGATGAACGGATAGACATCGAAAGGGTGATGTGAGTATCCGTTGTAGAGCATCCATGCGGTCATTAGAACTACGAATGAAAATACGAAAGGCCACGAACCCATGCCGTGTCGCATAGCGTCTGCAGCTCGTTCCCCTAATGTGCGCTCGTCACCGGATCGAACCGCAGGGTGAAAGTGCCAGTGGGATTGTTTCTTAGCCATCTACTGCGTCGTGGAACCCCAAGTGTCGGTCTAAATCTGATGTGACGGCATCGAGTTTCTTCTCTATCCTGTCCACGACATCACGCATAGAACTGCCCCCATTGGGCTTAGTCTCCTTCTTAATTTCGTCTAAGCGGTCTGAAACCGAGCGAGCAAGAATGTTGTGACCGAATCGAAGCACTCCCCAAATCATTCCTAGAAGGAATCCTACGGCAACAATTAACTGAACCCAGAAATTGAAAGTGTTGGCGTTCATACTATGCAGTCGGAGGTGTGTGGATTGACTGAGCGTTTAATGCAGAAGTGTTGAAGCGTAGGTAGGTCTGTGGCAAACGACCATCCTGATTGACGTGAACGTAACTAGGGTCGCCCTGTTGACCATGTGAGATGGTTAAAGGGTTCTTTGCGTTAGCGCCTGATACGTCAACTACGAGTGCTGTGTGCCAGCCGGTTCCTGGGCCATAAACGATTACGTCGCCTGGCTGAACTTGGCTAAGAGGAATCTTGGTTCCATGTGACAACAGTGTGCCGGTGTAGCCGGTGTGATTGTAGCTCTGAGCATTTGGATCAGGAGCGCCAGCCCAGTTATAGCAGAGGGTGACAAAGGCCGAGCAGTCGGAAGTCACTGGCAATTTGCCTGGGTTTCCAATGCCCGACATACGCTGTGGGCCTTCTGAGTAGGTGAACTTGTTGTGGTTAGTGGCGCACCACTTAGCCCAGCCAACAATGCTCTGTCTAACGTCGGTCATGTTATGTCCTTACAGGATAGGGGTCGAGAACGAATGATGCGTGCCACTGTCCAGGGTCGGCCTGAAAGTTGTGGCTAATGCTTTCAACAACCATGTTGGAGTTAACCGAACCAGCAGTTGAGGCTCCTGGTGATGAACGCTGGAAGTTAATTGCATCGTAGATGTTAGTTCCAAGAATCGCAGGGATTGTAGAACCGTTGTTTGTCTCTGCTCGAAGTTCTACTGAGCCAACTCGTGCGAGCGGTGCTTGGTAGAGATAGCCCAGATAATACGCACTTGAAAGAGCTGCGCTGAGAGAAGCGTTTACCGTTGCGGACTTGCTTAGAGTTGAGTAACCGTAGCGAGGTTCGGCAATTAGGTTATTGAATTGTTGCAAAGTTCCAGCTTGTGGGTTTACCTGAACGGTTGTCCACAGGTCAGCGTCATCTCGAAGGATTTGCGTTGTTGAGCCGTAGTAGGCAATGTTTGTTCCATTGTCTGTCCATTGGTAGTTACCTGATGGAGCAATAGAGGCATTAAGTTTCCACGAACCGATGTTCCAACTTTGCTGAGTTCCCGAACCGTAAGTTGCGGTGATGCTTACTATGAGGGTTGTGCCAGAGTAAGACGTGACCGTTCCGTTCATTTGAACTCCAACGCCAGAGATAATTACCCCACCACCGGCAGTAAAGCCAAGACCAGAGGCAACAGTAAATGTTTTTGAGCCAGTTCCAACTGAAACAGAACTCGTAGATTTAGTAAATGTCCAGCCACCAAAGTAATTCTGGTCTAGGAATACAAATGTTCCGTCTGCTTTTTGATAGAAAACACCAATGTCGGTGTCTGAAACTTGAAGGATTAAGTCAAGAGCTGACGAAGTAGTTACAGGGTTATCCCAGTAATAAGGCTCAACAGTTACACCTGTAACGAACCCTGGAGTCCATGAAGTGTAAGTTTGATACGAGTTGCCAACGGCGTATCCAGGAACTGAGTACGCTCCGCTTGTGATAGATCCGAAACCTGCCAATACGAGAACTTCGGCAATGCGGTCTGCCGATGACTTACCCTTAACTTGCAAGATGCTTCCAGCAAGATAGCGATTCTTAATGTTGGTAGTAGTTACCGAAGAGCTGTAAACAAGAACTTGGTCAATGTAGGCGCTAAGAGTAAATGCTCCGAAGCCACCAGCTCCACCAATTACGTACCCAACTGATGCAGCGAAATAGCCAGTACCAACAACCACTCCGTCAATCAAAAGCTCCGAGGTGTTTCCGTTGATTGCTAAGTGATGCCAGAAACCGTCAGAAACATTTGGGCTTGTCCCTATCGTTCCGTCGCTGTTTACTGCAACAATAAGATTGGCGTTGTTGTCGTACAGCATATTCTGACCAAAGATGTTTTGACCTGAAAACCAAAACTCAATGCCAGAGTTAACTCCACCTACACCACCAGGTACGGCAAAAGATGAGGATGGAGCGCCAGTTCCAGCAGTTAAATCAACTGCTGTGCTTGTTGAATAAATCAAAACGCCATTGTTTAGATAACCAATTTGAGGTTGAACTATTGGTGATCCGGCTTTGTACTCGTACTGAGCGTAAAGACCTGAGCCAAGTGAGTCGTAAATGTAGTCGTACCCGACTGTTCCGCTTGCGTATCTAATTGTGAAAGAAGGACTAAAACCGCCGAAGGCGTTTGTTGCAGTAAAACTTATAGAACTTACTGCTGTAATGGTGTAGATTCCATTGACGTTGTAAGCGGTAAATCCAGTAGGGGAAGTTAATCCCTGAACCAATACAGTATCACCAACGCTAAAACTGTTAGCGCAAGTAAAAACAATAGTTGATCCTCCACCGATGTTTCCTGTAACAGTTGCATTTGTTATGGTTCTAGGAGATTGCCCTGGCTGATACCAGTTCTGCACATCTCCAGGAGTAGTAATGGCGTTAATGCCCCAAAAGTTGAGGTCGGCAAGCGTCTGTAGCGACATATACTTCACATAGTCGCTGGCTGTAATAGCCAAGTCAGAGTTTAGGTAGTCGCCTATCTTCTCTTCAATGGAGTCAATGATTCCGTAGAATACGTTGTACGTTGTCGAGCTGTAGGTTGCCGTGATTTTGATAGGCAAGCGTTGAGAGATGACTGCGCCGGTTCCGTTGGTCGTTCCGTTGAGGAAGTAGCCGTTGCGGTTGCTCAGTGTCAGGCTGACAGTCGAGGCTTGGATGCGGTCTAGGTAGTGCTGCTTGCCAGTCTTTGTTTGGAAGTCGCGCACATAGGCGGTCACGTCAGTCCACGTTTGAGTCGTGCTTTGAATGTTGGTCGGGTTGAAAGCAATCTGCACCGACAGAACTGGAAGTGCCGAGAGCTGGGTCATGTAATTCGCTTAGTTGTATTAGTTGCGGTAGGTGCGGTTGCTTGCGCCCATTGACCGAATAGGTTGCCCATAATGCGAGCGTCTTTTGTCATTTGGTCACGAACAGCAAGAGAGATGGCTTGAATGAAGGCTGGGTCGTTAGCAAGAGCCTCAGCAATAATGCTTGACTCTATTTCAATGTTCCATTCTTCGTCATTTGACTGGTCGTTAATAAATGACATTACTTCTTAACCTTAACATTAACAGTTGTGGTTTTCTTAGCTGGTGTAGTTGTTGTTTTTGTTGGAGTGCTCTTGAATGGGTTTAAGTCTCCAAGCAGACCACCCACTCCGCTAACTATTGTCTTGGCTCCTTGTAAAGGATTTAACAAAGAAGTAATAAGTCCTTTGCCAATCTTTGCAACGTCGGCCACAAGATTTAGAATAATTGGGTTTCTCTTAAAAAAATCTTGAATAGCCGTCAATGCTTTATTAGCCCAGGTTGCTACGTCAGTAATTGCTGGAAGCAAAAGTTTTCCAGCGTTAATCATAAGCGCACTTAATGATGCTTCTAGTTTCTTGAGCTGTGGCCCAAGTTGCGTCATGGCTGTACTAAAACCTGTTGTTAAAGAAGTTGCACTTGCGCTGGCTACATTTTTTTGCGCCGTTGACAAGTCGTTAAGGTTTTTAACAAGAACTGAGGCAGCGCCACTTCCAGTTGATCCGAAGACTAATTGCGCAACTTCGTTTAGAGGTTGACCTGATGCCGTAGCCGCGTCTTTAATGGAAGACAAAATAGCAGTTATGTTTCCTGCTTTAAGTTCGGCAGCAAGCTTGTCTTGACTTAGACCTACCTTTTCAAGACCTAAGGCATAGGAAGTTAGTTTGCCCTTAGCGTCTGTCATTGGTTTTTCTAGCGCAGCTAAAGAGTTAGCAAACGATGTAATTGAGCGATTAGGCAGTCCAACTTTGGCAAACTCAGCGCCTAAAGGAATAATTGTTTTAAGGGTCAGTCCGTACTTAGCAAGTGCAACACCAACTCGACCTGAAAGCATTTGTTCTTCGGCTGATAGTCCACCAACAAAGTCTTTGGAGCCGGCAACGAGGATTCCAGTCAAATTGGCAACATCCATGCCTTTTGCAATTTGCAAAGTTTGAGCTGCAACAATGGCTTTGGTTGTGTCGGCAACCGAAGCGTTAGTAATAACGGCTGCTTTGGCTGAGGCGTTTAAGGTGTTGTAGGCGGCGGCTCCACGAAGTCCTGCTTGTGAAATAGTAAGTGATGCCGCTTCTAGATCACCGGCTGCAATACCAGTGTTTGCGGAAATAGAAAGTATTTCATTTCCAAGAGTTTTTATTTGACCTTCTGTTAAACCTGCTTGGTTTTTAAGTTTGTCAAGTCCTTCTTGAAACTTGTAAGCCGAGTTGACTGCGTAGCCACCAATAGCAGCAGCCACGCCTGCGGCTCCTAGAGCGATAGTGCTAGAGGAAAGACCAAACAAACCGGCTGATGTCTGTGAGGAAGCACCAAACTCGGTCATCTTGGCTTGCGCCTCAGTCATCTTGGCTGTGTATTCTTTGGTGTCAGCTATAAGCGTGGCAATAATAGGTGGAAGAAAACCCATTACTTGACCTCACTCATAAGTGATTGAGCCTGAGTAATTGCTTCAGCGAACTCTGTGATGTCTGCGGTGAGTGTTACTAGAGGTAGTAGTGCCATTATTCTTGGGCTAAGCGCCACTCCTCCTGAGCGATTGTGTTGATTTCTTCGTTGCTGTTCTTTACGCCTGGTGTCATGTATGGGAACTCACGAGACCTAGATGTTCCGTATTCAACAAACCCTGCGTATTTAACTGATGGGCCGGTGTCTGATTGCCAGCGACCAACTCCCAGAGATATTACTTGTTGCGTCTTAATTGAGTTACGCAAGTTGCCTGAGCGTTGCGTTGGCTGTGGTGGTGTTGCTGGGTATTTAGGAGCGCCCTGATAATAAACCCGACCAGACTTAGCCGTTCGTTGTGATCCGCCAGGTCGAGCGCGGAACTCTTCTTTAGCCTTGCGCTCAATAATAAGTGCGCCTTTAGTCACAATGTTTCGAGCTGCAACATCTGACTTTGCAATGTCAAACTTTAGTGCCTTGTCAAACTCGCTAATGCCTGAAATAATAATCTCAGCCACGTTGAACCTCGTTCATTAAATCATCTATGGCAAGTAGCCAGTCTGTTATTTCACTTGGTTGATTCATAAAGTCTTCGTGAGATCCACCTAGAGCCTTGCGAAATCGGTGTTCTCTATAAAGATTGGAAACCTCGTGATCCACCTCAGCGTCTTTACCTCTAAGTGCTGCCTCCAGCCGCGCTAGTCGGCGGTAAGGGCTTTTGGGTCTGTGTTTGGCGAGAAGTCAGGAGTGTTGTTGAACTCATTACCGCAAGCCTCAGCTAATGCCTCAAAGACATTCTTGGGCAGGTCGAGCGCAGAGTCAACTGTTGGCAGGTCGCCTAGTGACCACGACTTAACCATTCCAGCAATAAGTTCTGCTTGATAGCCGTCGAGGTTGTTTCTGTCCTCGTCTGAGATGTCGGCGAAGATAGTCCATGTTTCAGGCTTTGCTTCGTCAAATCCGAGGTTGGTTAGTTTCGCTGCCGAACCAGCCGCCTTCATGTACGCACGAGAGATAGAACGAGCTGTGCGCTCCGTAACTTCGTCTCGTGAATACAAGATGGCTGACTGATTATTTGGAAGGTTTATTGCTGGCATTTCATCCCCTTTGGGTTGTTGTTTAGTAAGCGGTTGCGACTGCGTTGACAATCGTTGCCTGAACTGGTGAGTAACCAGTTGTAGCGTCGGTTGCGTTTGCGTTTGCAGTGAATGACAATTCTACTTCTGTGTATTCCTTACCGCGTGTGCGCTTGACATCGTGGAACTGAACCGAAGTCATTGTGAAGGCAATGCTGTGGTTAGTTGCAGAAGTTGTGTCGTTAGGGTCAGTCATGGTGATAGTCATTACCTGCGGTGAGCGTGTAAGTGCTTCTGCTGTTGATCCAGTTGACCAAGCGTCTGCGTTTGTGTTTACAACGGCTGTGAACTTACCAGTAACTTCGATAGGCCCAGCAAAGTTAACAAGCGGAGCCTGTGTACCCATTGTGAAGATAGGTGCAGTCTTGCGAGCAAGCATAAGTTCACCGGTCTGAATGTAGGTAAGAGCTGCTCCTGAGTTAATTCCGCTAACTGTGATGCTTGTGTCCCATGCAGGAATCAGGTGTTCGGTTGACAATGACAAAGTTGTGAACGGAGCAGGTGCTGATGTGTATGAAGTGTATGGGTTAGCAAAGAACTTCACTGTTGCGTCTGCTGCTGCTTCTGCACCAAAGGTGATGTTCAGACTGTCAGCCTGTGCGCCTGTCATGGTGAAGTAGTTAGCACCGTCGAAGTCAAGGATTGAGTATGACTGTGGCTGTGAGCCTGTGGCTGCGTTGTTCAAGAGCTTGATGTTGTGTGTGTAAACAGAAGAACCAGTAACGGTGTCTGTGCCACCAAGCACTGCCTTAGCAAGGTTTCCAAAGGTGTCAGCAAACAGGTAGAACTTAGCGTCGTACTCGTCGTGACGTACACCCTGAACCTGGTCGTAAACGACAGTTGGTGAGCCTCGGAAGGCTTCGTCTCGCAGGAATGTCTGCATTGGCGTTACCTGTGGAGACGTGACCGGAATGTAGACCGGAGTTCCTCCTGTTGGTAGAGTGCCTCGTGTCGCTTCGACGACGAGACCCATATAGCTGTTGGCGGATAAAAAGGCCATCTGAGGCGCTCCTTAGTTAGTGGTTGGGGTTGAGTCTGATGCTGTGCTGTCGGCCTCTACAGGGGCTTCTGGCGGTGTTACAGGGGCCGTTGCTGATGAAGTCCAGCGACCATCGCCAGGGTCAGCGTCTAGTGCGTAGATTTGACCAGGCAATGCTTCAAGTGTTGATCCGTTGTATTGAATGTCAGGATACACCCTTGCGGTTGTGTCGTTGAATGTGTAGTTAGCCATGATGCTCCTTAGTTGTCGATTATTTCCACCACAGACACTCGGACTACCGAGGTGACTTGTGTGGCTGCTGCTTTGCCGTTGATTTGGCGTGGGTAATACGAGGTGATGTCAATGTCTGGGCCACCAGCTGCGCCGTTTGCGCCTTCTCCCCATTGGAAGATAATGCTAGGTGCGCCAGCGTTGCGGTCTGCACGAATAGCGGCAACGAGTGAATCTAGGAACGCCTCGTTGTCGAACCCTGCGTCTTCTGACTTCTGGTGCGTTGAGCGCAGGTAGCAGTCAAGAATGAATGTGTAGTCAATAGCCTTGCGACCATTGTGAGGGCCACCAAGAGCTATACGGTTTTCCTTCTGGTTCTCAATGTAGAGAAAGATGATTGCACCAGAACTATGTCCTGGGTCTTCACCCTCAAAGAAGTCACCTTCGGGAGTTAGTTTTGCTGGGAACTGCTTTACGCTTGACAAGTTGGTAATACCAGCGTTTGTCAAGTACGAAGCAACTGCAGCTCGTACTGTGGCGCGTGACATTATGCACGACCCCAGATTTGCTTAAAGTCGTCAAGCAGGTCGTAGCCAAGAACTTCGTCGTGCATTGAAGTTTC
>Ga0208867_1000203_pt1 | contig 18823 bp, 16 predicted proteins | sample CryBogCBE05Oct08_FD_185505 | JGI IMG/M metagenome (GOLD analysis project Ga0208867, IMG submission 185505) | Freshwater microbial communities from Crystal Bog, Wisconsin, USA - CBE05Oct08 (SPAdes) (version 2) | ecosystem: Environmental > Aquatic > Freshwater > Lake | place: Crystal Bog... | reverse complement strand
ATTAATAGATTTTTGCTTCGAAAATGACAATGACTATAGTTGCCAATTAATCGATATCGAGCATCTGTATGAAAATTACTTTAGTTTAAATATATGACGCAGCACACTAAAACTCGTCACTCTCAAGAGATAAAAGAAGATCATTAATTCAAGTTTCTATAAATTCTAACGTCGAGATCAGCAAAAAAAACTATCAATTATTTACTTTCAACTCATAAATTAAAACGATTCTCGGGTTTCAAGTACTGCTTCAGTTAAATTATGATCATAAAAATCAAAACAATTTTAATGATATTTTTGTTCCTGCACAACTTAATGAGCGGATACGTAAGAAATCATTTTTTTAGTATTTTTTTGAATTTCTATTTGTAGTTCTCAAAAGTGAGGCAGCAATCAAATCGTCAGGCAACTATTTCTTAAGACACTCTTGATTTTGGTCTTCCCTCCTTTTAGAGTTAGAATTGACATTTCAGCAACTGATTGTTGCTATACGGAAAACGTAATCAAGCGTTATGTAACTGGGAACCCATGACGGCGGTTCACTTCTTTTTCAGCAGCTTTGTATATTTTTCTGATACTTTTCAATTCGAATACTACCAAATCTGTCACCGAGGAAGGTAGTTCGTCACTTTTTTCTAAAATTTTTTGAAGCAAACTCCAGCTGTCCCACATGTAGTTTACAGGAGAAGTTTCTCCAAAATGAGAGTTTAAGTTTTCAAGCATTTCTGCAAAATCGACTTCTCCTTTCATTTTTAATTCGAGGGAAAGTACCTTTATATTACAATGTAAACTCTTAAAGTCTTCCCAGGTGTAGAAATCACGCAATTCTTCCCAATACCGATCGTAAGCTTCTTGTGCTTCATCGAGTTTTTTTAATTCGAATTCTACAGAATGGATTATCGAGAAAGGTAATTTTTCCCTTCGCTTTAAAATCCTCTTCAATGCAGCGTAGACACTTCCTACGAACTCTCCAGGAGTATTCCATCCAAAAGTATCGTTTGCTCCTTCAAGCATTCCTTCAAGATAGACTTCTTCGTTCATTTTTAATTCAGTACAAATTTTTTTTATACTATTATGCAGATCCTCGTAAGATTTCCAGCTATACATACTATTCCTTTCTGTATTCATCGAACATATAGGATTAACTAAATTTTAATTACCTCAGCTGTTGCCAAACACTCCAATACTCGTTAAGCACCAACACTGAAATGTAAGTAGAATGACAATAACTTCAATTTTATCTTACATAAAATTCGTCACTGGAAGAAGTCAATTTGTCGCTCTTTTTTAGAATCTCCTCAAGTACCAACCAGCTATTCTTCAGGTACTTCCGAAGCTTTTTTAAAATAAGATTTAAACTTTTAACTATTTTTCTACAATTAATTTCTCCCTTAATTTTGAACTCAGTGAAAAGTCTGTTTATACAATATTCACTCTCTTTATTTCAGTTTATTTCTTATCTGGCATATGAAACCATTCAAGTTTCACGTTTCCAGGGTCTACCACAGCCTCAATTGCTCCGCCAGGATTAACATCGGATTTTGGTGTAGGACGTGTAACAAAAGGAACTCCCCTCTTGACACGTCCCTTCACCATCCAATCAGGTGGACTAGTACTAGTAGTGCCATGTCTCTCGTTAAAATCCTTCGAGCTAGCAGGATTTTCTCCTGACCAATACTGACCTTCTGGAATCTTTTGTTTCTTGTCCTCAGGAAGATCATCTCGAAAATTACCCTGACGATACACTGGTCTATTTTTTTTAACATGGACTCTTAAAAGACGACTTGGAGAGCCTTCACTTTGTATTGCAGGACCTTGAGGCGTGGAAATTACCAGAGGTTTTTCACTCGATGCCTCACCTTTTTTGGAGTTTTTGTCATCATCCTTTAAATAAGAATTCTGCCCAATATCCAACGGTGAAGGTATGTGACGTCGTACTGCTGTAGTAACTTTGCCAACTACGGCATCAGTGAGCCTGTTTTCACAACGCTCAAGCTCCTGAACGTTTTCTTGAGCCGCCGATACCGCACAAGAAAACATCTCAGAAATCCCAGACTCTGAACAATCTATGCCCGCTTTGACGCTGTCTACTAGCAAAGGACCACAATCCATCAAACCGCCAGCAGCACAAGCAGCACCTTGTACTAAAGCCCCTACTCCTGTCCCCGATAAAGGCAACTTGCAGTTATGAACTAAAACACCCTCTGCATAGTAATTGTGGTTTCTTTCAACGTCTATATTGTAGACCTGCGTTTCACCTTCTTCCTCAGTTCTCTCTTCTACTAAAAGGGGACTTCCTGAAACTAACTGTAAATGATCCCCCTGATTCAACTGATCTGCACGAACCCAGTCTTTGGTTTCTACTCGATAAAACGGATGATTGTCTGTAGATCGAATGACCTGATTTCCCACCCTCAATCGAACCAAACGATCTACCGTTCTCTCTAAAACACCTTGTATTCGACCTGCTTCACAGATTCCAGCTTTTTCTAAATCACAGGAGACCACATAATCTCCTATATGAATTGATTGAATCTCAGCTTCCCAAACTTTGGTAAAATCTGGGTTCGTTGCTAAAATCAGCGTCTCTCCAGGGAAACAAACAACATCGGCTGCCCCCGTGAGGAAATCTCGCATACCACTTCCAGAATCATTTGCTGGTTCTGGATCGTTGGAAATACTTTCCGGAGAAAGCAACTGGTGCCCTCTGAACTCGGGTCCAAGGTCTACTAATGGACCCTGCGAAAGCCCTTCTTGCTGATACATGAATCTTTGTGCGTCTTGGTCAGGTACCTCAACTTGCCTAAGCTCACTTGAGGCGTTCACCGATGGATAGAGGGAAAAGTTTTCTGCAAAATTCTCAGCGTAATTCAAGGTATCGAAAGAGGTCTCTAAATGCTTATTTGTGTTAATTTTATAAGAAACATCCCGTCCCGATTGTTCGCAGACAAGAGAAGCGCTATCAGGATTTTTCTCCAAGGCAGCTTCCAAATCGGAACGCATACTGGCTATGGTTCTCTGCCAGTGCTCTTGCTTTACTCTTGATATTTCTTTTTTGAGTTCACTTGCTTCTGTGGGATCGCTTGAGGCATTTACCGATTGATCCGATAAAAAATCTGAAACAAAATTCCGAGATTCCAGTTCATCAACAAGATTGTAAGCAGACTCCTTATAATGCTCCAACGCTTGCGCACGAAAATTTTCTGCATTGACCCCATCCCCACTCACGCATTGTTGATACTTCGTAGAACCCGTTGGTCCTTCTGCAGTTTCTAAGTTACAATTGTGAACAAGAAGGTCGTAAGCAAAGTAATTGTGGTGCCCTTCAATCTCCAGGTTGAAAACCGGAAAGTCACCCTCCACTATTTCCTTATGCTCCAATTCGATTAAATCACCTGAGATGTGACGAAAATGAATACCTGGACTTAGGTCTTGCGCCTTGACCCATTCATTCGTGTCAGTCACATAGAAAGGATGGTTTTCTGTTGCTTCAATGACTCGGTTTGCTACCGTTAACCTGACTAATCGAGGTGCGATATTTTTAAAAATATTCGTCACCTGAGCAAACTCACAAATTCCATCACCTAAGGATAAATTGCAACTCACAACCCTGTCACCGATTTGAATCGTTGCAATAGTTTGTGCGCGGTAACCCTTTTCAGAATCATCAATCACGCTAACCGGAGTCTCAGCAGGGAAGCACAGTGTTTCTCCGGCAGAATCTATAGCAGACATCACACGTATCTGCTCTGTAGTATTATTTTTGAAGTGATTACCATGAAGATTACTTGAATTTGATGAAGCTTGTGAAGCACCAGGATAAAACTCTGATAAAACTTCATCTATCTCGCGCGTCGAGTAAATTGATCGATTTTTTGAGGACAGCCCCTCTCCCGCCGCCAACCGATTTAACTCGCTAGCATTGTCTTTCAACTGCGGATCACGAGCGGCAATGGCTGAAGAAGATAGACCCATCATCAGGGCGAAAGTTACACCAACAAGCTGCTTTACAGATTGGTATTTAATCATACTAATATCCTTGGTCGTTGGTTTTAATGAGATTATACAAATTGAGCCAAATGAGAATAGAACTGAATCCAAAATCTCAGATCAGATCGTCTCCAATTGCGCTCTCTTATTTTAGTAAAAAAAGGCGTATCTTTAATTTGTTCAAGCCTTGGAAATATATTTCCGCCAGAGCAGTAGAACTCTCGGTAGATTTCTTTTTGTCCATAAAAATTGATTAAATCTTCTTCTGAGGATAATTTTGCAAGATTAAATAACGCTACCTTAGGGTGTCGTACTTGAAGGTCGATCAAATCATTTCTCCTCTGGGCACGATCCAGCTCTTCTAAAGAGGAATAGATTGTGTCACGTTTGAAATTCAACAAAAGATCACTGATCTGACTGCTTTCACAAGCAAAAGGAGCCAGAAATACTGGATGATCCTTTTCATGTTCGATATATTTTTCGTAAAACTCGAGATAGGGAGGCGCCGGATGAAGCACAGGAACAGGAGTATCAGGTTGTTCTATTTCTGCACTCATTTCAACCCCTTTATAAACGACTTCATACGGAATCGCATAGTAGCCAATACAGTGTTGTTTCTCAGGGTTAATCTTAGATCTAAACTGTAGAAAATCTTGATTTTCTTTTTCGGTGAACGGCTCTGAAAGAACTTCCATCGCAGGACGAATATCCCAGGTATTTTTAACAATCAAAGCACCTGTACCACGATAAAGCTCATCATCAAAACCTACAACAGCTAAGCTATGATCGAGATTCATTAGTGCTAATTGAGTAGAATCTGCTATCAAATCATAATCTATTAATCCAGTTTTGTGATTAAAAAGGTGAAGGTATTCTCCCGTAATAAAAAAAGTTATTGCTGCGCTTTCTTTAATATAAGACTTCAGGATTTCAACATAGGTGTTGTCTGGTCTCCCCATGCGATAACTAAGTAATTTTACTGTGGTACCCATGATACACTTGAATTCTGATTCAAGATGAAGAGGCATCGAAGCCAACAAGGTAGCATCATTTTTTTTGAAATCGAATTTAGTTTCATCTACAAACTCGAAATCTTCAGGCCAAAAATAATAAGGCAATAGATAACCGTTTCTACGAAAAAAACTCAAATCGTGTTGACCAAAATTCATCTTTATCTTCGACCAACCCTCGGGAGGAAAGTTATTAAAATAATAGCTCATCTGCATATGCTGTAAACTCAATCGAACCGGCATTCCCAATGCTGCAAAGGAATGCTCATACGAAGTGGCCACAGATGTCCCAAAACAGCGTTGGGTTATTCCTTGATCGATACCCTCCAGTCTATATTTGGGTACCACAGGATAAACGCATCTCATGGTGACAAAACGACTTAAAATTTCGTCAGCTGAGCTTTTAAAGTCATCCCACAGGGAAAGCCCATCCACATGCCAAGTTCGATTTCTGAGTACTTTTGCGCAAATTCCTGGAGCTTTCTCGGGATTATCAGTTGCCAATAGAACAACCGAAGCAAGAATATTGGAAATCTCACCTTGCCAGGAACTAGGCGTTTTTGGAAGTTTCTCAAAAGCTTCAAGCATCATTCTCTCCAAGTCCTTTTTAGTATGCCTTACAAAATCTCTTTTATTATATAGATCCTGAATGATTGCACTCACATCCATTCGTACAGCATCTGGAAGTACAACAGCCCAGGCATCATTACTTAAACTTACCGAGAAGAGAGTTAAAAATGCAATAGCCCTACATAAACTACTAATTTTCATAAAATTAATCTCTATTCTAGTTTAACGGAACCACCGTCTCTATGAGAAATCTCATCCGCCTTCGTATCTCCGATGTAATTTCCAGTGAGACTCAATATTTCAATTTATTTTTTTATATTTTAAAAAACACTTCTACCAAGCATCACCGAGAAGACTTCGATGCTAGGATTCGTTTCAAAAAAATTCAACTCTCCTGAAGAAGCACCCCCTCCTCATCACAAACAACGAGTATTCCGTACCAAAAAATAACAACCTCCCTCAAGTTAAAATTGAGAGCTTGATAGGGTAGAAAAAAACTTATGATACAAATACCACATGGATATTCACATCAGAGTCATCGAAGACGAGTTATCATAGCTTTTAATGCAGCACAAGAAAAAAATGCATCAAGATCCCTTTTCTCAAAAAAAAGCTGCAAAATAATTAGCAATGCTTGGTATTTCTTGATCATAGAATCTATTTTTTCTAGAGGTCTTAAAAGACAAGCCTTTACGAAGGTTATCCGAAGTTGCTTTACAAGCAAAAAATCATGTTCTGGGACAATTTTTCGATGCGATTCATGAATCTCATCTCTCAAACCGTTATCCGTTCTTCAATCAACTTAATTTTTTTGGGTGCAGGAGTTACGCATATGACTTGGGTAGGGGATCAGCAAACAAAATCTTCATCAGATAGCTATTATCCATGGCAGCCATCTTTTGCTTTCTTCTGATGCTTTTCTTGGTGGGTTCTTTTTTCAAAAGATTCAAAGCCATTTGCCTGAGAAGAGAACAGTTTTTTGCCGATTCTTCATCGCATTTTTTGTCGCTATCTTCGTTCATCGTCACATCTAAACTCCCATGTAGCTTGTTTTCAACGTGATCGCGCACTTTCTCGTTAAATGCTTTGGCTGATTTTTTTGTGCTGGAGATGTAATAGCACGTCTGAGTCGAGGTCACTCCAGTGGACCGGATCTTTCTCTCAGAGCGAATCCTGATCAGCGCATGAGCTTCCGGCAATCTTCTTTCGGGAAAAAACTCACCTCTTTTTCTAGATAAAGAACCCAAAAGCATCTGGATTCATCTCGACCGTGGACATTCTCTTTTTTTTCGGTATGCTCGCTTTGGGGCGATTTATTTTTTTCTCGTGTGGAACTTCTTCTAAAAAATTCCTCAGTCGCTTCATCAAGCCCCTTCTGATTTTCTTTCACTGCCAAGAGATAATCCCCCTTTTTTTCGGTCACCTTTTGAGCAATGGCCGTCTGACATTGCGTCGATACTTACCAAACTGCCCCGTAAATCGAGTAGATCTAATAATTCAGGAATCGCCGTGATCTCATTTCTCCTCTGTAGGCACTTGACCTAAGGACATCGACGCACCCGTTGACCAAGCGTTCACCATAGGAAACGCTTGAATTGATTTCGATCGATTGAAGCTTCCGCGGAGGATTTTTCCATCTACGCAAATCTGATCTTTTTTGATACCGAGACTTTCTTTTACTTCCTGAGTCCAATTGATAAAAACTCTTTGAAAGCTCTCAAAATCTAAAATACAAAAAGCCTTCTCAACGTGTCATGAGAAGGAATACCGCGATCTAAAAAACCTCTGAGCCATTGCTCTTTAGCTTGGCCGTAATCTTCTATCTCGTTCCAGCATTCACACCCACTGATCACCGCGCATACCGCGATAAAAAGGACCTCAATAAATTTATGTCTAGTGTTCTGGCCAGTTCGGGGATATTCTAACCTGGATAAATAAACCATTAATGTTGTTTTTGCTACGCCTTTCATGATGACAAACTGCTTGTTCGCGGAAATTATCACACAAACTCGCCTGCTGTGCGAATTCATCTGGAATAGCTTTGATCCGCCGTCCAAGTCATATGCGTAACCCCCTGTTGCTTCATAGTAAAGTCGACTATTCCTATGTAATTTCCTTGATCCCGCTTGTTTGTATTTATGATTCCAAGTCCAGCTTGAGGTGATGCGTTAATTAGTATTTGATACGTGAAGGAATCCTCAACCGCATAACCTAATTCGGTCCTTGGTCGATTCAATAATGAAGTTATAGCTCTAAACGATACAGAAACATTTTGAATGAAACAATTAATCCCGCAAGATACTAAAGAAGTTTTTTTTTGATTCGGTGGAAAAAACAACAGTTGAGGAAGGATACACTGCCGCTGCATGAAAAGATTGCTTATGGTTTTGATAATCGTTTTTTAATTCTTCAATCTGAGTTTCTAGAGCTTTTGAGTAACGCTTTAACTGCTCGCGTTCTTTCTTGCAACGCTCAAATTCTTTCTCTAAAAAATTGCATTCTCTCTCCAAGCTGTTTGCCATTTTTTCTGAGTCTGTGCTCTTCTTGTCAGAAAACTTTAGAATCTCTTTCAGCGATTGAATCTCTTCGTCTCGTCTCTTGAGCATTTTTTTACAAATTTCAAGCCCACACCCCCTCCTTGCATTTTGTTCTGCTAACTTTCGAAGTGCTTTTTCTGGTTCCCTCTTGGGCAGTATTCCTTTTGTTATGCTATTGCACAGCCCTCTCCGCTTGATTTCATTCTTCGTTTCTTTCGCTGCTGCAAATGACATTTCATTTAAGCTCATGATGTTACTTCCTTTTGTCTTACATTATGATTTTATGCGTTATAAAAGCCATGAAAATCAAAAAAGTTTATCTAAAGTGCCTTCAGGTTTCCGCTAAATTGCTAAATCTCTAGCGGATTCCTGGCATCAGGATACACTCAAAATACATTTTTCAAATTTATTTTTGACAGCCTAGTGCAGACTTCATCTTTCTTCAAATGCCTCAAACTATCAATCATATTAATGAATCTTCTTTGAGTACCCTTGATTTTTCCCTGCTTGCAGGGGTCGCATCTGGCATAGCCATTGCTAAAGCTACCTGGACACAATCTACTAGGAATCCATGCTGACTCCTAGTACACTTCTTACTCATGAATCTGACAGAAGCCCTGAAACAAAAGGAAGGCAAATGCCTTGAGTTTGCACAAAACCTTTGTTCTTCTGAAGTGCTGACAACCATGGTGGCTTTTAGTAATACAGCTGGAGGGGTGATTTTTTTAGGTATCGAAAAGTCATCGAAGTTAGTTCGGGGGATTCCAGATCCACTCATGGTGGAAGAATACTTAGCAAATCTCATTTTTGACTACATTAGCCCTCCTTTGGTTCCAGAAATCGAAATTTTGCCTTGGAAAAACACGTATGTTGTCGCAGTCCGAATTTATCCCAGCTCTGCACGTCCTCATATTTTGATGTTTCATGGGGTTTTCGTGCGCGTAGGCTGCCTGAATCGACTGGCTCATCCCAAGTTTGAGGATGAATGCAAACTACAAGCCCGAAATGAATCTTTTGATGAACAGCCCATGGTAGAACTAGGTTGGGAGTCACTTGACTTCCGAGCCGCTTCCGAGTGTTTTCAATCCATCAAGCAATTGAAACCCTCTGATTTAAAGACCCTCAAATTAATGACCTTACGTCAAGGGCGATTAGTTCCAACCACAGGAGGTATACTTCTCTTTGGTTTTGAAAGGGAAAAGTATTTTCCAGATGCTTGGATTCAAGCAGAGCAATTTGCCGGTACCGATCGAAGCGAGCTAATAGCTACTTCAGAAATTCATACATACCCCATTCAGGCGATAGAACAAGCGTTTTTATTCATTAAACGCAAAACTTCTCGTCATACACAGACTTGGACTTATCCACTCGTGGCTCTTCGTGAAGCCTTGGTGAATGCAGTACTGCATGCTGACTATGCCCAGCAAGGAACTCCTATACGAATTGCCATCTATAGCGATCGATTAGAAATCGAAAATCCAGGCTTACTCTTGAAAGTTACCATTGATGAGATCCAACAGGGACTATCCAAGCTGAGAAATAGAGTCATAAGCCGAGTCTTTCATGCCTTGGGAATGGTTGAGCAATGGGGAGGTGGTATTCAGCGAATGATTGCTGCTTGTGAAGAAGCAGGCCTTTATCCCCCTCATTTTCAAGAAATAGGAACGGGTTTTCGAGTGACTTTTTTTCGAGGTCAAAAGCCATCACCCCCCGTAGATCCTTTCGACCAAAAAATCCCCAATAAGGCTTTGTCTCCAAGAAGAAGAATCCGCAAACGCTGAACACCACTCATGCCATACGACCCAAAGTTCGATCATTGATTAACTTATTTAGTATGAAAAGGTCCTCACAGGATCCTCGGGGGCTTTATTTTTTACGATCTTCCAGCATCGAAGGAGCTTCCGATTACTCAGGGATGCTGCCACCACAGAAGCTTCAAGGAAAGAAGAGCAAGTAAACCCAACACCCCCTAAGGACGATTCCTGAGCTCAGCCGCAGAGAGAAAAAGGTCACCCTGGGCCCTTGACCCTCCCTGAGCACGGTGGAGCGTTGAAAAATTTCCGTAGGGGAGCCTAAAAATAGATCCCTATACCGAAGGTATGAGAATAACCCAAAATCCCTGAGGTCACTTGAGATAGACTGTATTCTAACAACAATTTCGGAGCAAGCCAGCCCACCCCCACACCATAACCATCTCCTGATTGCCCTTGGTAAGGAATCGTGCTATTGTGAAATTTCCCTGCACGCAAAAACAGTTGCTCCATGAAAGGAAATTCAATACCTGCTTGGTATCCAAAATTTTTTTGATTGAATTCGGGTAGAGGCTGACTGATCCAATGAGGATCTAAATAAAGGAAAATGATAGTCATCACGTTGAACTTGGTGCCTAGGGTGTATTGGCGATTCAAGCCTAAGCTTAATGCGGATTGAAAGAGATTATCCGCAATGAGCGAAGCCTGAAACCAAGAAGAAGCAAGCAAGGACGCCGAGAGGTAGGTATCTAACAATCGTGTTCGATTGGCCTGAGGAAAAATCACCTTAGTTCCCATACCTATGGATAGACGCTCCAGGAGAGATTTCGAGGCAACGAGGTGCAAGAAGCGAGCATCGTCACGCTTGGTATAACCGACTCCCGCTTGAAACAATGCCTCCTTCGTGCCATCTACCACGGAAATATTGAAGTTCTTCCCCTTGCTCGACAAATTGCTGACTGGATCAACTGGATTTTTTAAATCGTACAGAAGGTAGTTGAATATGAGGGCATGGGTATAGTTATACGAGAGGAAGGATGGATTGAGGTACAAAGAGTCTGACAAAAGCGGGGAAGCATGCCCTGCTCCGCCTAAGGCATCGGTTCGAGGAGAATGAAAATCTGCAGCCTGGGAGAGCGTCAAGAAGGACAAGAGGCATATCTTGACGCATTGCTCAACCAAAATCTGCAAGAAGGAGGATATATAAAAAAAATCTTTACATTGTCTACAAATGTCGCTAAACACACCTTTCTTATGCCACTAAGAAAAGAAAAGGTCGAAAAATATCGTAAGCAGCTTTTAGCCCGTAGGGAGCGTATCGCCGAGGACTTACGGCTGATGACAACCCAACTGATCAATGACGAGGTTGTCTATACCGACGCCGTGGATCAGGCTGCCGCTGACACTGACAAGAATTTCACGCTTCAGATGAAAAATCGAGATCGCAATGTGCTTTGGCAAATTGACGAAGCCATCAAGCGATTAGATGATGGTTCTTTTGGAGTCTGTGAGCACTGCGGTGAATCTATCTCAGAAGGTAGGATAGAAGCTTTTCCTTTTACTACCCTTTGTATTGACTGTAAGTCTGAGCTTGAGTCTGCAGAGCATCGATTTCCGGGACGTCACTGAATCTTGAGAATTTCATGAGAAGCTCTGAGATCTTTTATCAAGATAAAAAACTTACTTGAGATCCAGCATCTGTTGTCTTAGGAAGATTTCTGGAGGTTGTGCATGTCTTCTTTGAGAGTGAAAAAAGCGGTGATTCCAGCTGCTGGCTGGGGAACCCGTTTGTTTCCAGTGACGAAGACCATCCCCAAAGAAATGCTTCCGATTTTAGATGTACCGGTGATTCATTACATCGTAGAAGAAGCGGTGCTTTCTGGCATTGAAGAAATTGTTTTAGTGAGCTCCATTCACAAGCAGGTTTTAGAGCGTTATTTTCATTTGAATCCTGACTTAGAAGGATTTTTAGAGCTTCAGCACAAGCAAGAGCTTGCTGAATGCTCCCGAGCTTTGTCGCGTTTGTGCAAGATTCAGGTGGTGCATCAGTCTTTTCCTCGAGGACTAGGAGATGCATTGCTTTGTGCTGAGCCCTGGTTAGCCAAGGAGCCTTTTGCGATTCTTTTACCCGACGATTTAGTGGACGCCAAAGACATACCTTGCACCAAACAATTAATGGATATTTTTGACACCTATCAAATATCGACGGTAGCCTTAATGCCTGTGCAACAAGAATGTGTTTCCAAGTATGGCATGGTGGGAGGAGAAGCTGTAGAAGCAAAGGTGATGAAGCTGACACGCTTAGTAGAAAAACCGCTTCTGCATCAATCTCCTTCTTTACTCGGAATTTTTGGACGCTACGTGCTTACCCCTAAAATTTTTGAAAGCTTGCGCTCTTTGAAGCCAGGGAAACTAGGAGAGCTTCAGCTCACTGATGCTTTACAAAAATTAGCACTTCAAGAAGGCCTCTTAGGTTATCTTTTTGAGGGTACACGCTATGATACCGGAGATTGCTTAGGAGTGATGGAGGCAAATATTGCTTTTGGCCTGAAACGTCCATCCATAGCTTCGCAAGTGCGAACTATCTTAAAACGTCAGCTTGATCAAAAATAAAGAGGAATCCATGCGCATCTTTCCCTATCAATGGTCTTTGGTTTTGATCTTGAGTTTTTCTTCTCAGGCTTTAGGGTACATGCCTCCTGCAGCTTATATTTTAGATCAGTGGGCTAAATTTTATCCAGAGACCAAGAAAATACAAGCTCGATTAAAGTTTTATCCTGTCACTTCTGAGCGTATTTTTTATCAAGAATCTTTGATGTACTCCAAAGTCCCTGGAAATACTTCTCTGATCAGCCAACTGACAGGAAACTCAGCAAGCTTAATCAAAAAAACACAAGAGATTTCTTTAGTGTCTCTTTTGCAGTGGGGAGGAACCGCAGAAGAAGGTATCGATGCCTTAAAAAAGCAGGGCATTGTTTCTTCAGCGCTAGTTCCTCATGCTTTCGATCAACCCACTTCGCAAGATCCTGTCCAATTAAAACGATGGGAGACTACCTTCGCTTGGGTCTTAGGAAATACCAACCAACTTTGGATCGAAAAAGATAAGTTCTTGCCCTTAAAATTGATAATTCAGCAAAAAAAAGACGCGGATCGTTACGAGATTCAATGGAGCAAATACCGCTTTCTACGAGGCTACCCTTATGCCACTGAAATGAAAATTTTCAAGAATTCTCAAGCTTTTTTAGTCGTTCAAGTTGAATCTTTAGAAGTGAATCCAAGTACTTCTATGCCAATTGCTTCTCAAGTCGTAAAAGACTCTGATTTATTGCGCTGGTACCACACTATTTTGAGGTGATGCGTGCCTGCTCAAAAGGTGATTGCTCTTGCTATTCCCAGACCATTAGAAGGACTTTTTACTTATAAGATCTCTGAAGAGTTGAGTCAAAAAGTGCGTGTGGGAAGCTGGGTCAAAGTTCCTTTCGGTTCGCGCATCACCCATGCTTTTGTCGTGGAACCTCCGGTTTTTTTATCAGCATGTTCTTTAACTTTTGATCCTAGCAAACTAAAAGAAGTCCTTGAAGTCTGTGAAGATGGCTGGCATTTTCCAGAGGATGTTTGGAAATTATGCCATTGGGCAAGAGATTACTACCTCACTCCTTTAGGTGAAATCTTGGGAATGGCAGCTCCCTCTTATTCTTTCGATCTGAGTAAAAAAAAAGAAAAAAGCTTCTCAAGCTCCTGCCGTGTTTTAGAACTCAGCTCTGATCAGAAAAAAGCCTTTGAATTTTTAGAACTTCAAAGAAAAACACAGAAAAATTCTGTTGCCCTACTTCACGGAGTCACAGGAAGCGGAAAAACAGAAATCTATATCGAGCTTGCTCAAAAAACCCTTGCAGAAAAAAAAGGCGTTTTAATTTTAGTCCCTGAAATTGCTTTAACCCCTCAGCTTTACGAAAGGTTTCAAAAAGCACTAGGAGTACCTGTAGCACTTTGGCACTCAGCCGTTGCCATGGGTCAGAAAAAATACCATAATATTGCTTTGCGTGAAGGAAAGATTCAAGTAGTGGTAGGCGCTCGTTCTTCGGTTTTTGCTCCCATCGCTGATTTAGGCCTTGTAGTGGTGGATGAAGAGCATGATCCTACTTATAAACAAGAAGAACGTTTCAGGTACCATGCACGCGATTTAGCGATGGTCCGAGCAAGCTATACCCAAGCTTTAGTCGTTTTAGGCTCAGCTACACCTAGTTTAGAAACACGAGAAAGAGTAAGACAAGGCCGTTATACCATAGTCTCTTTAAAAGAAAGGGTAGGCGCTCAGCTTCCTACTATTGAACTCATCAATATCAAAGACGCTTTCACAAAAAAAACAGGTGCTTTTCAAGTGCCTTTAGCACGTCAGACTTTAGAGGCAATCAAGCAAACCCTTGCTTCTCACCAGCAAGTCATGATTTATCTCAATCGAAGAGGTTTTGCCGCTTTTTTGCGCTGTCAGCAATGCCAGCATGTTTGTCATTGTTTTCAATGTTCGGTAACACTTGCCGTCCATAAGCGAGAGAATCAATTAAAATGCCATGCTTGTGGCTTTTCTTCAGAGCTTCCAGACCACTGCCCTCAATGCAATAAAGGCAATCTTCGTGCGTATGGGATGGGAACAGAACGCCTGCAAGAAAATTTAGAGCGACTCATTCCAGAAGCTAAAATTTTACGATTAGATCGCGATCAATTGACGAGTCACACACGCTTAAATCATATTTTAGAAAGTTTTAAAAAAGGTGAAGCGAATATCCTTTTAGGCACGCAGATGCTCGTGAAGGGGCATGATTTTCCCGGTGTGACTTTAGTGGTAGTTGTAACTGCAGATGCATTGTTTTATTGGCCAGATTTTCGAGCCTCAGAACGCGCACTTCAAATTCTCACACAGGTATCAGGTAGAGCAGGTCGAGCGCAGCATCCTGGAAAAGTCTTAATTCAAACGTATGACCCTGATCACCCTGTCCTTCAAGTCATCACAGGAAAGCTCTCAGAAGAAAATTTCTTAGAGGAAGAACGATCCCTTCGATCCCAGCTTTGCTATGCACCTTTTGGAAGATTAGCTCGACTTCGGTTTGAAAGTCGTGATAATGACTGCGCTTTTGAAGCAGCTAACCAAACAGCGGATTATTTAAAAAAGCAATTACCTCATGAATTTCTCAATGCTCATTTATTGGGTCCTGGACAAGCTTTTTTAAAGCGCATCAAAAATACCTACCGTTGGGATATTTTATTAAAAGCAAAAGATCGCTTAGTGCTTCAGCCTATTTTAGAAAAGGCAGTACAATTTCCTAAGAAAAAAAATGTTTCCTTTAGTATCGATGTAGATCCTTATGCCCTTTGAAATTACCTATCCATCCAATCATCAAAATAAGTGAGCAAATATAACCCAGGAATCATCAGTAAAATAGCAATCAGAAAATAAGAATTCCATCCCACTGCTTTTGCAAGAAACCCAGTAAATGATCCAGCAAACGTCCGAGTCAAAGCCATTAAACTTGTCAATAAAGCAAATTGCGTCGCAGTGAATTTAGGATGACAAAGACTCATCAAAAAAGCTGCATAAGCAGCATTTCCCATACCACTGAAAAAATTCTCAGAAGCAATAGTAATGACCATCATGGGATAATGATGACCCATTCTCGCTAAAAGATAAAAACAAATGCCAGAGATCCCCTGAAGTATTCCAAATAAAAAAAGAGCATATTTTAATCCGATACGACTCATCCATAATCCACCTAAAAAAGTACCGACTAAAGTAGAAATCAGCCCAAATCCTTTATTAACAATGCCAATGTCTGTTTTAGTAAAGCCGATTTCCATCATAAATGGCGTCATCAGTGCCAAAGCAACCACAACATCCATTTTATAAAAGATGATAAAAGCCACAAGTCCAAGGATTTTTTTTCTTTGAAAAAAATTTAAGAAAGGCTCAACTAATGCTTCTTGAAGCGTTTTGGGTGCAATCGAAAAAGAGGGAGATTCAGGTCCAAAAAGATTTGCAAAAAATCCCACACTGATAGATCCTGCCATCATTAGATAGATTTTCTGCCAAGAAATATGATCAGAAAGAATCAGAGCAAAAGCACCTGAGAACAAAAGAGCAAGCCTATAGCCTAAATTAGCAACAGAAGCACCTAGTCCAAATTCACTTTGATTTAAAATCTCAGTTTTATAAGCATCGATGACAATATCTTGACTTGCACTTGAAAAGGCGACCAAAAAAGCAAATATTGCTAAAATACCAGGTTTTTTGATCGGATCAGCAAAAGACATTCCCACTAAACTGAAAATCAGCGCTACTTGAGTGATGAAGATCCAACCCCTTCTCCTTCCCAAAAAAAAAAGAGAATACCGATCCATCCACGGAGCCCACAGAAACTTAAGTGTATAAGGTAATCCAACGAGCGAAAAAACTCCAATTAAAGAAAGATCCACATGGACACTTGCCATCCACGCTTGAAGGGTGCTGCTCACTAAAGCAAGGGGGAGTCCTGAGGAAAATCCAAGCAGCAAAATCGTAAGCATGCGTCGATTGAGGACAGATTTTAGTAATTCAGCGTAGATTCTCTTCACCCTGCTGTTGCTCTCCTCGATTTCTCCTGGACCACCTCTCTTTTTATACGTCAATCAGAAGTGCTTTGCAAAATTTAGATCAAGTGAAACTTCACTGATCTGCAATACAATACTCAGCTGAGATTCAGAGCATTGCTTTTTTCAAGCTCATTCTTCATACTCATGACTTAAAGGAGTTGCATGGTAAAAAAAATACGCTGTAGCTGGTGTTTATCGGATCCACTTTACATAAAATACCATGACGAGGAATGGGGAGTGCCCGTACACGATGATCGCAAACTTTTTGAATTTTTGATCTTAGAAAGCGCACAAGCAGGCCTGAATTGGCTTACCATTCTGAAAAAAAGAGAAGGATACCGTCAAGCTTTTTGTGACTTTGATGCTCAAAAAGTTGCAAATTTAAGTGATCAAGACATTCAAAAGCTCATTGAAAATGAAACCATTATTCGTCATGCAGGAAAAATTCGATCTGCCATTAACAATGCTCAAGCCTTTCTCAAAATACAAGAAAGTTTTGGTTCTTTTGATGCTTATAGTTGGTCCTTTGCAAAAAAACGATCCACCCCTCCAAGAAAGGATATTGCAGACCTACCAAAAACAACAGATCAGTCCGATCTCTTGAGCAAAGATTTAAAAAAAAGAGGCTTTCAGTTTGTAGGATCTACCATGATATATGGATATATGCAAGCCGTTGGCATGGTAAACGATCACCTCGTTTCTTGCTTTCGCTATCAAGATTGCGTGCATCGTGAGATTTTTTGATGCAATTCTAATGATTGATTAAAACACACAATACTCATCACTCTCAAGTAATGATCGAAATAAATTCTACTCAGCTTTTTTTCAATGGGAAAGATATCTTGTAAGATTGACCTGAAGCTCAAATTTTTTTCTTAAGACGTAAAAAATGAAAAATTACTTTATTCTTATCTTCAACAAAATTCTTGCCACTTTTTTTAATCTCATAAGTTGCACATACAAAATAGTAAGCACGATAAGAATCCATCATAAGAGTAGCTTCTAGTCTAATCGAATCTTCTTTACTCTCTTGAGCCACTTTATGTATATCACTACTATACCTTGATTGCATTTTTTCATTAAAATTATTTATAAATTCGAAAGGAATATTTATATCATCAGAAGAATCATTAATAATTGATTTTTTAATAAAATTAAAATCATCAGAACTCATTATGTTAATGAATTTATCTTCTGATTTAGAGTGAATGAAAACTTCATAATCACCTATATTCTCAAAAGAAAGCGATACTGCATCCTCTAAATAATGTAAATGTTTAAATTGTTGAAAATTATTCGAAGCAAGCACAATCCGGAAAAAAGTTAAAATCAACTCTTTATAAGAGGAGTCAGCAAGCAAATTAAATTTTCTTTCATCCATAGACGCTAAAAAAGCTTTCCACTTTTTATCAGAAAGAGTCGAATCCAAAGCACGAGAACGATCAGATCCATCCCCTTTAGTTTCATCATCATTCCTCTGCTGAAACTCTTCTTGCACTCCTAAAGACTTTTCAGAGGAAGCGGAACAACCAGAACCAACGACAGCAAGTAGCAAAAAAATCAACATCAAAAGCACCGATCTAAAAAAATCCATAAAAATAACGAACAACATAGAGTTGCCCATAGTACTCAAGCATCAAGATAAATGCAATCACTACCAAAAAAACCATGTCAATAATCTTGATGCCTGAGAATTTGAAAAAAAGTTGAGTAAAATAGTTTTTTATAAATTAATCTTTTTACTATACAAAAAGCAGGAAAAAATCTAGTTTTTGGAAATGCCTCCGCAAAAACAGAGCCTAATCAAAGCAAAAAAATTAGATAAAGAGCGATTGAAGAGACAGATCTACCTAAGTAGAATCTAATAGATTAAATTTAACGCGACTTGACATAGGTGAAATGATCTTCGGTATGTTTCAGGATAGTTGTCGCCTCGACCGCTTGGTCACCCTACATCATTGTGTCTAACAAAATTACGCATCACTTTCAAGCCATGAAATTCAACGGTTTCCATTTTTTCCCAATTTCTAGTTTTTCCAGACCAACGAGAAGGGAGTTGTTCTTGAGCTTCTTGATAAACAGCATGCCTTCTTTTTAAAATTTCTAGATCCTCGCCTTCGTGTCTTGAATTTGGTGTGGTAAAAGAAATTCCACTATGTCAATGATCAGTACCCATCTACAAATCCTTTGACCTAAGTCTTTCTTTTCGAGGCTTTGGAACGGTTTGTTGGGATACGTATGACCGTACTTCATCGTCTTAAAAAGCGATTCTGAGTAGGCATTATCATTACTGACCCCAGGTCTGCTGAACGAAGGTACAATTCCAAGTCGTTGCAAGGTT
>Ga0208867_1000199_pt1 | contig 18919 bp, 10 predicted proteins | sample CryBogCBE05Oct08_FD_185505 | JGI IMG/M metagenome (GOLD analysis project Ga0208867, IMG submission 185505) | Freshwater microbial communities from Crystal Bog, Wisconsin, USA - CBE05Oct08 (SPAdes) (version 2) | ecosystem: Environmental > Aquatic > Freshwater > Lake | place: Crystal Bog... | reverse complement strand
CCCATTTCTGTAAGAAAAATTTTTAAATTTTTCTCAGTCACTCTTCCAGTATGATGTAAAAAAAGCACGAATGTTCGCAAAGTCCCTCCGAAATGTCCTTTAACTCCGGCTGGTAAGTCTATCGGATAGGCGTATTTTCAAAAGTGCTCAGATAAAAGAAGATCATTCATTCGAGTTTCTACGCATCCTAACTTCTAGATCGTCCAAAACAAACTTGCAAATCACAACGATTCTCCAATTTAAAGCACTGCTCTATTTGAATTATGCTCATAAAAATCAAAATAATTTTAATGATATTTTTGTTCCTGTACAACTTAATGAGCGGATACAATTATTCCAATAAAAATAATATTTTTGAAAAACTTGAAACTCGAGTGAGAAATATAAAGTGATCTAAATGATTCTTTTTTTAGGTTTGACTAATTAAATTTAAAAAATTTATTATGTGTATTCAATGAATGGAAGGCTGCCTTTTTGCATTGCTTCTGATTGAAAAGGATTTGAGTTTTTTGTTGAGTCAAGTGGGCTTAAGAGCCCTTTTTGCTCCTGGAAAGATTTAGATTGATTTTTGGGAGTTCGTTACTTGATTTGAGTTCGAAAATTAGTTAATCATGAAGCATGACTGAAATCTGGACACTTTCTTTGAGGCAATTGGCTTCTTGGTTTGAGGATACGAAGCGTTTATTGCCTTGGCGTGAAGATCCAACGCCTTACCGGGTTTGGGTTTCTGAAATCATGTTACAGCAGACCCAAGTTGCAACGGTCATAGGTTACTTTGATCGATTTATGAAACGATTTCCGGATATTCAGTCTTTAGCGCAGGCTTCAGAATCAGAGGTGCTTTTGCTTTGGGCGGGACTTGGGTACTACCGAAGAGCGAAGCATTTGCATCGGGCTTCTCAAGAAGTGGTGAAGGCAGGTACTTTTCCTGAGAGTCGTCAGGAATGGCTCAAGCTTCCTGGTGTAGGAGAATACACGGCAGGGGCTATTTTGTCTATTGCCTATGGAAAACCTGAGCCTCTTTTAGATGCGAATGTGGAGCGTGTGCTTGCGCGTTTACGATGTGTTGGTCGGGAGCAAGGGGAAACTTTTTATAAGAAGAGGCTTTGGAGGCTTGCCAAGTTCTTTGTAGAAAAAGGTCATGCGTTGGGGATTTCTCCTTCCTGCTTGAATCAGGCCTTAATGGAATTGGGAGCAAGCTTGTGTTCTGTTTCGCAACCTGAATGTTTGATTTGTCCTTTAAATCGACTTTGTCGAAGTTTTAAGCGGGGGCAGCAGACTGATTATCCGACGAAAAAATCGCCGAAAGTTTGGATTGCTGTCCAAGAAACGGTTCATTGTATTTTCAGAGGAGATGAGGTTTTGGTGCGTCAAAGAGAAAGTCCTCAGTGGAGAGCGGGGCTTTGGGATTTTCTCGTGGAAAAGCCTGTTTGGACTTCCTTGCGCTATTTAGCTGAGGTGAAAACCCAGCATGTTGTGACGCGTCATAAGATTCAGCGCAGGACGCATATTTGGAAATTATCTAAAAAAGCTTCTGTTCTTTGTGATCGCAAGGTTGAGAAATGGATAGCCTGCAATGATAGTACCTTGCCAACGGGGGCTGCATTTAAGAAGTCGCTTCAAGCCGTTACTCGCTTTTTATCTTCCTGATGCCTTATTAGAAAGCAAAGCTGAGGAAAATGCTTTTTTCTGAGCCAAAAATGTGAGATGCATGCCAGATGCAAAATCAGCTCGATGTGTCGTTTTTGGAGAGTTTGTCTAGTTCACTTAATGATAAGCAGCGCGAAGCTGTTCTTCATATTCAAGGGCCTTTGATGGTGCTTGCCGGAGCGGGTTCTGGAAAAACCAAGATGCTTACTTCTCGTATTGCTTATCTGATAGAGCATTGTCAGGTGTTTCCTTATCAAGTTTTAGCAATGACCTTTACTCAAAAAGCGGCTCAAGAGATGCGTGAACGAGTCGCCCATCTTTTGGGTATTGCCGGTGGTTGGCAAAGGAGTGGATTGCCAGAAATTGGAACTTTTCATTCTGTGTGTGTAAGATTACTTCGGCAAGAATGTTTATATACTCCTTTTACAAAACCTTTTGTCGTTTATGATGATGCAGATCAGTTGAGTCTGATCAAGTTGATGATGAAAGGTTTTGAGTTAGACGATAAAAAAGTAAATCCTAAAGTACTTCAGTTTTCCATTAATCGTGCCAAATGTGATGCTACGGAGGGCAGTGCTTCCGAGTTCTTTGGGTGGAGACGCATTCCTTTTGATGCCATCTATAAAAAATACCAGCAGATGCTTTTCGATAACAATGCAATTGATTTTGGTGAGATTATTTGTCTTGCTTACCGTTTATTGCGTGATCATCAGGAATTAAGGGAAAAATACCAGAGTCGTTATCGTTACTTGCATGTCGATGAATACCAAGATACTAATCGCTCTCAGTATCTTTTTTTGTCACAGCTTGCTTCCTCTCAGCATGGAGGGCATGAGAATATCTGTGTGGTAGGAGACGAAGATCAATCCATTTATAGTTGGAGGGGAGCAGATATTCGTAATATCTTGGATTTTGAAAAAGATTATCCAGGAGCTCATATGGTCAAGCTTGAGCAGAATTACCGTTCTACGCAGAATATTTTAAGGGTCGCAGGAGCGGTGATTAGTAAAAACAAGGCGCGAAGAGCTAAAACGCTTTGGACAGAAAACTCTGTAGGATTACCAGTGGTTTGGATGCAATTAGCTGAAGAACGCGCTGAGGCCCAGGCAGTGGTGCATGAGATTCAAGCGCATGTGAAAGAGGGATGCCGTTACTCTGATTGCGCTATCTTTTATCGAACGCATGCTCAAAGTCGTCAGTTTGAAGATATTTTAAGGAAAGAAAAAATAGATTATCAAGTGATTGGGGGCGTGCGATTTTATGATCGTAAAGAAATTAAAGATATTTTGGCTTATTTCAAAGTCATTCTCAACCCTAATGACGCAGTGAGTTTTAAGCGTATTCTTAATGTTCCAGGAAGAGGTATCGGTAAGAGCACGGTAGAAAAGTTGGAGACCTTAGAGCAGTCAGGACGTTTTTTTTGGGAAGTTTTAGATCAAGTAGCTCAGGATTCTGAGTTAATTTCACCTGCTGTTACAAGAAAAATAGCACCTTTTGTTTCACAGGTGAAAGGATGGATTCAAAAGCAGCCAGAGCTTTCCCTTTGTGAGCTTTATACGCTCATTTTGGAGGATATTGGTTATGTTCGGTTACTTCGTCAAGAAAATACCGAAGAATCCTTAGCGCGGGTTCAAAATTTAGAAGAGTTAATGACCTTGCTTCAAGAATTTGAGGAGGAGCAAGATTGTTCACGAGGGGATCTTCTGAGTCTTTTTTTGGAGCAATCCACTTTAGTTTCTGAGGTAGCCTCGAAAGAAGATACCTCCTGTGTGAAATTGATGACTTTTCATTCTTCCAAAGGGCTTGAGTTTCCTATTGTTTTTATGGTGGGGATGGAAGAAGGATTGTTTCCTTCTTTTAAGGCTTTGGAATCCAAAGATCGTGACCTTGAGGAAGAATTCAGACTATGTTATGTCGGGATGACACGAGCTCGTCAGAGATTGTATCTCAGTAGTGTGCTTTTGCGTAGGATTTGGGGAGAGACAAGTTTTCAGAAAGCCTCTTCTTTGTTGGAGGGCATTCCCTTGGAATGGCTGGAAGTGCGTTCTGATGCCCAGCAAGCAGCGCGCAAGGACGTGAGAATGAAGAAGTTTTCGTTGTATTAGGGAGGATCTTTGAAAAAGCTGATCGTAGGTTGCCTGATCTTTTTTTGCGTTGCAATTGCAAGTTTATGGTTCATTGATGTCAATCGTTACTTGCCTTATTGGGTAGATGCAGCGAATCAAAAAATCCAAGGAAAGCTTGAGTTAGGAAGGGGATCGTTATCTTTGTGGAAGGGAGCTCATGTTGCCGTTGAGGGATTGAAGCTTTCAGATACGAAAGGGGAGCCTATCATAGTAGTTAAGAAAGCTTTTTTCAAAGTTTCTTGGGTTTCTCTCGTGATGCAGGCTTTGGGTTTACAAAAAAAAGGTTCTGTTTTAGTGACGTTCCAGGTGGAAGGAGCTGAGATTTACCTGAAAAAAAAACGGAAAGTTTGGAATTTTTCAAGTTTGTTACCTCCTGCGACTTCCTCTGAGCCTTCTTCTCAAGCGAAGGGGTCTTCGAAGCTTGCTTGGCGTTTGAATCTGGATTTTTTGGATAGTACGATCCACTATGAAGATGAAGCGATGAAAACCCAGGCTCGGGGCATTGAGTTGCATCTCGAGGACGTTTCTTTAACCCACCCGAGTCGTTTTAGTTTGGTGGCAACGGTGGAGAAACGCGATGCATTATTTCAAGTTTCGGGTAAAGCAGAGATCAAGGCTCAGGTTTTTCCTGAAATGGATAAAAATCAGTTGAAATGGGAGGCTCAAGTAGATTTTGGAGGACTTGAAGCGATTTTTCCTGGAAAGTTTCTGAAGAAAAAAGGGGTTCCTGCATCGTGCGAGATGTCGGGTGCACTTCATTGGGGGTCTGCAGTGCGTGTTGATCTTGGGGAAGTTCGGATGGCGCTTCTTCAGTCGACATGGAAGGGGTATGGGTTTGCAGTTTTGGGGGAAGAGCTTGCTTTTGCTGCGCAGGTGAAATCTGATCCTATCGAAGTGGCACCTTGGGCGGAGGTCTTGCCTCTTTTAAAAGAGTATCAGCCGAAGGGGCGGTTGCGCTTGGAAGGAAGGATTAAGCGTCAGAAAGCTTTAGCTTTTGAGGGGAAGCTTTTTTTAGAGGCATTTTCTGTCGTTTTACCTCGTTTGAAAGCCCCTTTGATCAGTGAGGGTGTGGTTGAAATTCAAAATGAGCGTGTGCAAACTTCGATGAGTCTTCAAACTTCAGGAAATCAAGTGAAGGTTGCAGGAACCTTGGTTTCTTTCACTCATCCTTCTTTGGAGGTGAAGGTGAGTGGTTCTGAATGGGATGCGGATATCTTGAGTCAAGCTTCCTCTGGAAATGCTCCTGCTTCAGGGGTGCAATCGTCTGAAGTTACAGCAGATGCTTCTTGGAAAAAAAATCCGCTTCTTTTGAAAAGTCGTACGCGTTGGGTGATGGATGTCGGAGGTATTCGAGCACAAGGGGTGAAGCTTGCAGGTATTCATTCTATTTTAGAAACCCAAGGGCTTCAGTGGACGATCCCTCAGTGTTCCTTTCGGGTTTTTTCTGGGGGTGTGAAGATGGGAGGTTCTGGTCATGCGGATCTCAAGCCTTATCACATGAAAATGCAAGTGGACGGTTTGAATATCAAGGAAGCTTTGACTTGGGCATCTCCTTCTTGGGCAAATACCATGGCAGGAAAAGCAGAGGCATCGGTGGATGTTCAGGGAGAGGGTTCCTCCCTTGCTTCATGGAAAGGGCAGGGATCGATGAAAATTCGGGATGTTGTTTTTTCAGGGCTTGATCTAGGGAAGATTGCTTTAGAGTCTGTTGAAAAAAGCATGCAACCACTTACGAAGAAGGTTCCTGGTATTCAAGAAAAAGTCTTGAATTTTTCTCAGAAGCAGTCGAGGTACAATCTTGTTTCAGCAGATTTTAAGGTAGCAGGAGGTTTTTTCGAGATGTCTTCGTGGGTGGCTCAGGCTCGTGCTCAGGAGGGTATAGATCTTCGAGGCCAGGCTAAAATTGGTCTTTCTGATAAAAGTTTGGAGGGGACTTGGGAAATGATTGACACTTATGGGATGACTCATCTGGAAGATTTGAGTCTGGTGCAGCAGGGGGTGCGTGTTGATCGGATTTTAGCTGAAAAAAATGCCCCTGTTCGTCTTCCTATGCGATTGGGTGGTAAGTTGAATGCTCCTCGTTTCTTTTACGAGCAAACTTCGGACCATTTGATACGTGTTGCATTAAGCAATGTGGCTCAAGCGCTCAAAGGGCAAGCAGGTAAGAAATTGAAAGAGCAGGTAGCGCCCTTGCTGAAGGATGCACCTCCTGCTATTCAGGATCAGCTTAAAAAATGGTTTCGCTAAAGGCTTGCATTGATCTTGGAACACAGACCTGCTTACTTTTAGTTGCAAAAAGTACTGGGGAAATTCTTGTAGATCGAAGTAGCATGGTTCGTCTTGGGGAGGGGGTTAAAAAGCTCAGAGTTTTAAATCCTCAAGCTCAAGAAAGAACCAGGGTCTGTTTGAGGGAGTATGCTTCGGTAGTTGCGTCTTATGGTATTTTAGCTCAGGATGTGGTCTGTGTTGCGACTAGTCAAGCGAGGCTTGCTTCGGACGCTTCTTTATTTTTTCAATCTTTGAGGCAAGACTTTGGGTTTGTTTTTCAAATTCTTTCGGCGGAGGAAGAAGGGCGTTTTGCTTTTGAGGGAGCTTTGCTTCCAGGATTTCCCCCTGAAGAGGTGGTGGTGGTTGATATTGGGGGAGGAAGTACTGAGCTTATTTCTGAGCATGAGGTACAAAGCTGGGATTTGGGATGTGTAGGGTTGAGTGAGGCTTATTTTCCTAAGTATCCCATCGACATCATTGCTTGGATGGCTGCCCAAAAAACCGTTCAGGAAAGGTTTTTTTCTTCTCGAAAGAAAGCTTCCTTGATGGGAGTAGGTGGCACTATTACTACTTTGGCGTGCTTAGCTTCTTCTTTGAAAAGTTTTGATGCGCAGGTGATTCATGGTTCAGTTCTTCTTCGTCAGGATGTGGAGCATTTTTTAGAGCGCTTCCGTTTATCCTCTTGGGAAGAGATGGTGGCGTTTTTAGGTTCTCAGAAGCATCGTGCAGATACCCTTCTGGCAGGAACGCTGATTTTATCAAGTGTGATGGAGCAAGGGGGTTATTCTGAGCTTCATGTGAGTGTGCGGGGACTTCGTTATGGAGCTTTAAAAGTTTGCCATTAGAAAAGCGCTCAAAATGTGTTAGGATCATTCCATGCTCGATGAAAAAGTTCCTATGACTGTAGTTGGTAGAAAGCGCTTAGAGGAAGAATTGCATCAGCTTTTGACCGTTGAGAGGCCGATGGTGGTGCGTGCGATTGAAGTAGCGCGCGCGCATGGTGATCTTTCTGAAAATGCGGATTATTCGGCTGCTAAGGAGCGTCAGGGATTTATTGAAGGTCGTATTCAGGAGATCAATGGAAAACTTGCGCGTGCCCAGGTCATTGATCCTTCTCAGATTAAGTCCGATCAAATTGTGTTTGGAGCGACGGTTGTTTTGGAAGATCAAGTGCAGGAGAAAAAGGTAGTTTATCAGATTGTAGGAGTGGATGAAGCCAATATCAAAGAAGGTAAGGTGGGTGTGACTTCCCCCTTAGCTCGGGCTTTAATTGGAAAAAGAGCAGGCGATGAGGTGGTTGTCCATGCTCCCAAAGGTGAAGTTCGGTATGAAGTTCTTGAAATTATTTATCATGAGACGGGTATTCGCTCATGAAGTAGGTATTTCTTACTTGAGTTTCAAGTTTTTTTATAACTATTTGTTTTTAACACTAAAAAAATCAATAATTTCAATATCTTAAATAAATTTCAGAGAAAAACTTGAAACTCGAATAGGGGGAGAGGTTTTTTTGGATCTCTGAATTGATCTCTTTTCAAAGCGTGGATTTTAGGTATTGCCTGTATTTGAATAGGGCGAATTTTTGAATAGCTTGGAATCCGTGCATTTTTCTTTTTATCAAGCCTCTTGGTTCTTCCATGTATTGTTTTTTATCTCGTTTTACATGTAATTCAACTGTTTAAATTTTTTTTGTATTAGTTTATTTCTTTATTTTTTTTAAATTTTGAGATCCAATAGAAAATAACAGAAATCAGTTGATTTAAAGATTACTTTGAAGTAATGATCTTTTCATGAAACTAATTGCTTTTTTGTGGGTGGCGGCTTTTTTATACCAACCTTCTTTGGCCAGTGCTATGGGTCATCTTCTTGGAGTTGAATTTAGCTCTCCGTCTCGACTCGAGCTTTTTGGCGCGACCATCACTGCTGCTGATTTTCCAAGCTTTTTTCAAAAAAGCGATTTTGATGGTATTGAGCAATTAGAAATTTCACATTCGAAAATAGATCCTGATTTATTTGGCAGATTGCCTCCAGATCTTAAGCGATTATCAATGAAAAAAGTTCAAGATCTTAACGGAAATGTCCTCTCTGTTCATCAGTTTTTGGAGAACGCTGCCTATTTTGAGCATTTAAAAAGTTTAACTTTGGATAGTCAGTATATTGATGACTCAGCTGTATCTTTGATTGTTCGAATGAAGAAGCTCAGAAAGTTAAATCTTCCGAACAATCATATTACAGGTAAGGGTTTTCTGGAAATTCTTGGCATGCAGGGTCTTGAAATTTTATGCCTCAGTCATAATCAGATTGGCTCGTTTGAGCTAAAAAAGCTTTCCTCGGTAAGGATAAAAGAGTTAATCCTTGAGAACAACCACATCAATTCTGAAGGTGCGTTTTCCATTGCAAATATGCAAGCAATTGAAACATTGAATCTTGCTAACAATCAGATCGGAGATCTTGGAGCTTCTTACATCGGTCGGATGAAGAAAGTTGAGTTCTTGAATCTCAATCATAATAAGATCGGAAAAGAAGGGGCGAAGAGCATTTCCAAAATGGAAGAGCTTACCTCTTTGAGTCTTGCCGACAATCAAATTGGAGCCGCAGGAGCAGCTTATATTGCTCGGTTGGAGAACCTAGAAGCATTGAATCTCAATTCTAATAGAATCGGTGACGCTGGAGTTGAGCATATTTCTCGCATAGAAGAAATGAAACACTTGGATCTTGCATCCAATCAAATCGGAGATGCAGGAGTAAGGTATATTGATCGCATGAAGGAACTAGTAACCTTAAATCTTGCTAACAATCAAGTGGGAGATACTGGTGCAGAATGCCTTGCTCAGATGGAGAATATCAGAAAATTAGATCTTTCTGAAAATCGAATCAGAAATAGGGGCTTGTCTCATTGCGCTTTCATGCAAAATATCAGAGACTTAAATCTTTCTGGCAATCGCATTGATGATATCGGAGCATTTTATATTTCTAATATAAAAAAAATTAAAATTTTGAATCTTGCTAAAAATAGAATCGGGCCTGAAGGAGTAGCTCATCTCTCAAGTATGCAAGGGGTCACCATCTTAAATCTTCGTGCCAATAATATACGAGATGCTGGGGCTGAGCACATTTCAAAGTTATCAGATATTACTTCTTTGGATCTCAGTGAAAATTCGGTCGGAGAGCAGGGTGCTCGAGCCATTTCAAGTATGGTAGATCTTACTTCCTTGAATCTCAGTTCTAATCAAATAGGAGCTGAAGGAGCTTTGCTCATTTCTAGCATGGAGGGGCTTACCGACTTGAATCTTAGTTCCAATCAAATCGGAGCTGCTGGAGCTTCTCATATTTCTGGCATGCAGGAGCTTACCGACTTGAATCTTAGCTCTAATCAAATAGGAGATGCAGGAGCTTCTTATATTTCTAGGATGAAAGGGCTTACTACATTAAATCTTAGTTCTAATCAAATAGGACCTGAAGGGGCTTTGCTTCTTGCCTTGTTGCAGGGCATTATCTTTTTGGATCTTGCTAACAATCAGATCGGAGATGAGGGGGCTTTGCACCTTTCACTGTTGGTGTGTATTACTCATTTGAATTTCGGATCCAATGGTATCACCGATGTGGGTGCTGAGTACCTTTCGACTATAGTAGGCATTACCAAGTTGAATCTCAGTTCCAATAAAATAGGAGCTCAGGGCGCTCAGTACCTTTCGAGGTTGCAGAGTGTTATCAGCTTGAATCTTAGTTCAAATCAAATCGGAGATTTGGGGGCTCAGTACATTTCGACTATGAGGGGTATTGCTACTTTGAATCTCGGTTCTAATCAAATAGGAGCTCAGGGAGCTGAGCATATTTCGAGGATGGAGGGTGTTATCAGTTTGGATCTTAGCTCTAATCAAATAGGACCTATTGGAGCTCAGTGTATTTCGAGCATGAGTAGTGTGACCAACTTGAATCTTCGATCTAATCAAATAGGAGTTGCTGGGGTTGAGCCTATTGCGAGTATGCGCGGTCTTATTGCCTTGGATCTCAGCTCCAATCAAATTCGAGATGTGGGAGCTGAGCAACTTGCGAGTTTGCAGGATCTTACCGTTTTGAATCTTCGGTTCAATCAAATAGGAGATGAGGGGGCTGAGCATCTTTCGCGTATCCGGGGTCTTATTGCATTGGATCTCAGTGCTAATCAAATAGGAGATACGGGTGCTGTGTACATTTCAAGTTTAGAAACTATTACCAGCTTGAATCTCAGTGGAAATTTTATTCAAGCTCATGGAGCTTTGCAGCTTTCGAAAATGAGCAGTGTTACCACCTTGGATCTTAGCTCCAATCAAGTCAGAGCTGAGGGGGCTCGGGATATTTCAGGTATGCTAGATCTTACCGTGTTGAATCTCAGTGCTAATGAAATAGGCGATGTGGGCGCTTCTTACCTTTCGGGGATGGTAGGTCTTAGCACCTTGAGTCTTCGCGCTAATAAAATTGGATTCGTGGGCGCTGAGGCTATTGCGAGTTTGCAGGATCTTACTACCTTGGATCTCAGAGCTAATTTCCTCGGAGCTCTTGGTTCTGAGTACATTTCACATATGCGAGCTCTTACCAGTTTGGATCTTAGTGGAAATTTTATTGGGGATGAGGGGGCTTTGTACATTGCATGTATGCAGGGTCTTACCAGATTGAATCTCAGTTCTAATCAAATAGGAGATGAGGGGGGTGCTCAAATTGCTCGTATGAAAGGAATTAGGGAATTGAATCTCCGTAACAACCAAATTAAGTCAATATAATGGTATCAGTAGGGAACGACTCATTTTTTATTTTTTCGCAAAATTTTTTTGTAATGATAATTATGAATTTATAACGGCATTGTGATGAGTTTTTATAGCTGAGTTTAAAAAAGCACTTTTGACGATGAAAATCAAGAAAGGAAGGGGGGTTGATTGAGTGTGTTTTGTATGGAAGCAGTACTGACAAGATCGAAAGACTTAAAATCATTTCAAATCGATATAGCAATAAACGAAAATAATTTGAACTAAGCAATGATGTTATTGCTGAATGTATCAGTTTTGAAAGAAGTCGATTCCTTTTTTGTGTTCTTTGATTGGGCATAGTTTCAATATGGGATGGTTTCCTGCGTACTTGTTAATGAAAGAAGTCCGAGCTTTTGGATAGTTGCTTCTTGTGACTTAAGTATCAGAACTACCTGAAAAAAAATTGATTCAAAAATATTTTTGAGGTATTTATTTTTTCGTGAAAAAATTTATTTTTTTTTGGATTTCAGTTTCTTTGTACCATCCTTCTTTAATTTTTGCGATGCGTTGTAATATTGAAATGACGCCTGAAGCCTCCTATCGGCTCAAGGTTGCTGGAGGGACTGTGACTGATACAGAGTTCTCCGAAATTTTTCAAAGAAGCAGTTTCAATAGTATTAAAAAATTAGAAATTTCAAATTCAAGAATTGATCCTGAGTTCATTAGGAGACTGCCTGCAGGACTTAAGGAATTATCGCTGAGCTTTGTTACAGATCTTCAAGGCAACAAACTGTTAGTCCATCAATTTTTACAGGATGCTCTTTATTTTGATGAATTGGAAGTTTTAAGTCTTAGAAACCAGAAGATCACTAATGCTGAGGTATCCATCATTGCTCAAATGCAAGGACTGAAAAGAATTGATCTTTCGAATAATCAAATCAAGGCTGAAGGATTTATCGAAATTGCGATCATGCAGGGACTTGAATATTTAGATCTTAGTAATAACCAGATTAATTTCTTTGGATTAGAGCAGGAGGAAACTAAGTTAGATATTATTAATAATAAGATCTTCTTTGAATCTGAACAAGATGAAAGCAAGTCAGATCTCAGCGATAACAAGAGTTTCTTTGAGTCTGAGGAAGATGAAACCAGTTCAGATTTCATGAATAAAAAGAGTTTTTTTGAATCTAGGCAAGATGAAATCAATTCAGTTCTCACTGGTAGACAGATTAGTGTCTTTGAATCTAAGCAAGATGAAATGAATTTAGATAATTTTGATGTATACAGAATTAACACTTTGAAGATAGGGGGCAATAAAATAGGAGATATTGGAGCGGCTTTGATTTCTCGTATGAAGAGAATTACGACTTTAGATCTCAGCGATAATAAAATTGGAGATGAGGGAGCACAGCATATTTCTCGTATGAAGGGAATTACCATCTTGAATTTCGGGAAGAATCTCATAGGAACTCAGGGAGCAAAGCATATTTCTGGCATGCAGGGACTTACCAGCTTGAATCTCAGCAAGAATCTCATAGGAGCTCAGGGAGCCCAGCACGTTTCTTCTATGGAGGGAATTACAGACTTAGATCTTAGCGAGAATCTGATCGGAGATGTGGGAGCCCAGTACATTTCTGGTATGCAGGGGATTATCAGCTTGAATCTTAGAAAGAATATCATAAGAGCTGGGGGAGCCGAGCACATTTCTCGTATGAGAGGAATAGCTGCCTTGAATCTCAGCAAGAATCTCATAGGAGCTCAGGGAGCCCAGCATATTTCTTGTATGGAGGGAATGACGAACTTAGATCTTAGCGAGAATGTGATCGGAGACATGGCAGCACAGCATATCTCCGGTATGCAAGGGATTGTCAGGTTGAATCTTGGTAAGAATGTCATAGGAGCTCAGGGAGCCCGACACCTTTCTCGTATACAGGGTCTTGCTGAGTTAGATCTTAACGAAAATAAAATCAGAGATGAGGGAGCTCAGCACATTTCTGGTATGCACGGAATTACCAAATTAGATCTTAGCGGGAATAAAATGGGAGCTCAGGGAGCCCAGCACATTTCTGGTATGCAGGGAATCATCAAATTAGATCTCAGTGCGAATAAAATAGGAACTCAGGGAGCCGAGCATGTTTCTCGTATGCAGGATCTTACCGAATTGAGTCTCAGCGAAAATAAAATCGGAGATGTGGGAGCTCGGTATATTTCTAGTATGCAGGGTCTTACCAAGTTGGATCTCAGTGTGAATAAAATCGGAGATGTGGGAGCCCAGGACATTTCTGGTATGGAGGGAATGAGGACCTTAGATCTTAGCGATAATGAGATCGAGGATGAGGGAGTCTTGTATCTTTCTAGTATGAAAGAAGTTACCAGCTTGAATCTCAGCAAGAATATGATCAGAGCTGTCGGAGCCCAGCAGCTTTCTTGTATGGGTGGACTTAGCAAATTGAATCTTAACGAAAATAAAATCCGAGATCAGGGAGCTGAGTACATTTCTAGTATGCAAGGTCTTACTGAATTGAATATTGGATATAATGAAATTGGATCTGATGGAGTCTTGTGTATTTCTAGTATGCAGGGTCTTGCGACCTTGATTCTCAGCTGTCCTCTCAAATATTTCGAATATATAAAATTAGATTGCATTTATGGTATTAATAATCTTACTATTTTGGATGTCAGCGGTGCTTTCATCGAAGATTCCGGAGCCCAGCATATTTCTCGCATGGGACGTCTTACTGTTATTAATATTAGCGATAATATGATTAGAGATGAGGGAGCTCGGCACATTTCTTGTATGAAGGGAATTACGGCCTTAGTTCTTAGTAATAATAAAATAGGAGATACAGGAGCTCAGCATATTTCTTGTATGAGGATCTTGGAAGCAATTTTATAGGAGATGAGGGAGCAAAGTACATTATCTTTGTTTTATAGTTTCAGTGGTAATTTTATCCTGTCTTTGGTGACTGAGTGCATTTCTGGTATGCAGGGTCTTACCATTTTAGATCTTACCTGTAACGGTATCGGAAATGTCGGAGCTTGGTACATTTCTCGTATCGAGGGTCTTAGCATCTTGATTCTCGAATCGAATATAGTAAAAGATGAGGGAGCTCAGCATCTTTCACGTATGGAGAGTCTTACTGAATTGAATCTTAATAATAATAAAATCGGAGATGAGGGAACCCAGCATATTTCAAGTATGAGGAAAATCAGGAAATTATATCTTTCGTCTAACGTCATAGGAAATGACGGGGGCCCTGTATCTTTCTCGTATGCAGGGTGTGAGCATAATGGATCTCAGATCTAATCAAATAGGAGATGAGGGGGCCCTGTATCTTTCTCGTATGCAGGGTGCGACCACAATGGATCTCAAATTTAATCAAATAGGAGATGAGGGAATCGGGCACCTTTCTAGTATGGCGTGTGATCTTAGGTACCAGCAATCTTCTAGATTGGATGTACGAGGTGCTGCTCAAACGTCGAGTCAGTGTCGGTGTACGATCTTCTAAATAACATTTGATAAGAAGTAATTTGACTGTCTTTGGAAAAATGCATTCAGTCTAGAAGGCTCATTAAAAAGGGGTGTGCGAGATTAATTTTTACGTAAAAAAGGATCGAATATGCTAAATTGATGAGATTAAATCGACATAGAAATAGATCAAATGATTGATCTTAAAGTTAATGTTATTTCTGGAGATTTGCAATCTTTGACTGAGTGTATCAATTTTGAAAGAAGTTAATATTTCTTTTTTGTGTTTGTTCACCAGAAGTAGGTTCAAAATCGGAGACAGTTGGTTTTCTGTGTGGTGCTCATCCAAGAAGTCAAGTTTTTTTTATAGAGCGAGTTTTTCAATAGTTGGTTCCTGAAACTTGCGATAGCAGAGCTACCTAGCAAAATAGAAAGACTGAAAAAAAATTGATTTAAAAACTTTTTTGAGGTATTTATTTGTCGTGAAAAAATTTCTTTTTTTTTGGATCCCATTTTCTCTGCACTATACTTCTTTAACTTTCGCGATGTATCGTAATATTGAAATGACGCCTGAAGCCTCCTATCGACTCAAGTTTGCCGGAGGTGCTGTGACTGATACAGAGTTCTCAGAAATTTTTCAAACAAGCAATTTTAAAAGTATTGAAAAATTAGAAATTTCAAATTCAAGAATTGATCCTGAGTTCATTAGAAGACTACCTGCAGGGCTTAAGGAATTATCGCTGAGTTTTGTTACAGATCTTCAGGGCAATAAGCTTTTACTTCATCAATTTTTACAGGATGCTGCTTATTTTGATGAATTGGAAGTTTTAAATCTTAAAAACCAGCAGATCACTAATGATGAAGTATCTATCATTATTCAAATGCAAGGACTAAAAAAAATTAATCTTTCGAATAATCAAATCAAGTCTGAAGGATTTTTGGAAATTGCCATCATGCAGGGACTTGAGAGTTTAGATCTCAGCAATAACCAGATTAGTTTCTTCGGATTTGAGCAAGAACAAACCAATTTGGATCATTCAGATCTATACAGAATTACCAGCTTGAAGCTAGAAGGTAATCAAATAGGAGATGGTGGAGCTGCTTTTATTTCTCGTATGACGAGAATTACAGATTTGGATCTTAGTAGGAATAACATCAGAGCTGGGGGAGCTCAGCATATTTCTCGTATGTATCGAATTAACAGCTTGAATCTCCGTCAGAATGTTATCGGAGCTGAGGGTGCCCGGCACATTTCAGGTATGCAGGGAATTACTAGCTTGAATCTGGGCCGAAATATCATCGGAGATGAAGGAGCCCAGCACATTTCTGGTATGAGTAGAATGACGACCTTAGATCTTAGCGAGAATGCCATCGGAGATGAGGGAGCTCAGCATATTTCTCGTATGAGGGGAATTAGCAGCTTGAATCTCCTGAAGAATGCCATCAGAGATGAGGGAGCGCGGCACATTTCTTGTATGGAGGGTATTACCATATTGGATCTCAGAGGCAATAAAATAGGAGATGCTGGAGCAGAGCACATTTCTCGTATGCAGAGAATTACTAGCTTGAATCTCGGGAAGAATGTTATCAGAGATGAGGGAGCCCGGCACCTTTCTCGTATGGAGGGAGTGACGAACTTAGATCTTAGCGAAAATGCGATTGGAGATAAGGGAGCTCAGCACATTTCTTGTATGACAGGAATTACTAATTTAAATCTCGGGAAGAATGTCATCAGAGCCGAAGGAGCCCAGTATCTTTCTCGTATGGAGGGAATGACGACCTTAGATCTTAGTGAGAATGCGATCGGTGATGCTGGAGCCCAGCATATTTCTAGTATGAATAGAATTACTAGCTTAAATCTCGGAAAGAATGCCATCAGAGTCGACGGTGCCCAACACCTTTCTCGTATGCAGGGTCTTAGCGAATTGGGTCTCAACGAGAATCAGGTCGGAGATGAAGGAGCGCAGTATCTTTCTAGTATGAAGGGTCTTACTAAATTGGATTTAAGAGGAAATAAAATAGGATTACAGGGAGCCCAGCAACTTTCTAGTATGAAGCTTACTAAATTGGATCTTAGCAAGAATAAAATAGAAGATGAGGGAGCTGGATATATTTCTCGTATGCAGGGTCTTATCAGATTAGATCTTAGCGGAAATAAAATAGAAAATGAGGGAGCTCAGCATATTTCTAGTATGCAGGGTATGAGCGAGTTGCTTCTCAATGAGAATAAAATAAGAGCGGAGGGAGCCCAGTACATTTCTCATATGCAGGGTCTTGCCCAATTGGGTCTCAGCGGAAATAAAATAGGGGATGAGGGAGCAAAGCATATTTCTGGTATGCAGGGTCTTACCCGATTGGGTCTCAGCGGAAATAAAATAGGAGATGAGGGAGCAAAGCATATTTCTGGTATGCATGATCTTATTAGTTTGAATCTAGGGAAGAATATTATCGGAGATAAGGGAGTAGAATATCTTTCTTGTATGCAGGTTCTTACTGAATTGGATCTCAACGAAAATATAATAGGTACTAATGGAGTCGAGTACATTTCTCGTATGCAGAATCTTATTAAATTAGAGCTTAGATCAAACAAAATAGGCAATAAGGGAGCTCAGCACATTTCTTGTATGGATAGTCTTACCACCTTGAATCTTGGAGAAAATGACATCTACTCTGAGGGAGCGGAGTTTATTTCTCGTATGCAGGCTCTTACCGAATTGGATCTCGAAGCGAATCTGATCAGCGCTGTCGGAGCTCAGCACATTTCTCGTATGAAAGGTCTTACTAGCTTGAATCTCAAAAGGAATTTTATCGGACTTGCCGGAGCGCGGTATATTTCTCGTATGCAGGGTCTTACAGAATTGAATCTCTTCTGGAATAACATAGGAGCAGAGGGAGCCCGTCATATTTCTAGCATGCAGGGTCTTACAGAATTGAATCTCGACTTGAATAAAATAGGGCATGAAGGAGCCCGGCACATTTCTAGCATGCAGGATCTTACAAAATTGAATCTCTGCTGGAATAAAATAGGAGATGAAGGAGCCCGGCACATTTCTAACATGCAGGGTCTTACAGAATTGCATCTCGACTTGAATAAAATAGGGGATGAAGGAGCCCGGCACATTTCTAACATGCAGGGTCTTACAGAATTGCATCTCTTCTGGAATAAAATAGGAGATGAAGGAGCCCGGCACATTTCTGGTATGAATGGAATTACAGTTTTGTTTCTCAATTGCAATAAAATAGGAGATGAAGGAGCTCGGCACATTTCTGGTATGAATGGAATTACAGTTTTGTTTCTCAATTCGAATAAAATAGGAGATGAAGGAGCTCGGCATATTTCTAGCATGCAGGGTCTTACAAAATTGAATCTCTGCTGGAATAAAATAGGAGATGAAGGAGCTCGGCATATTTCTAGCATGCAGGGTCTTACAGAATTGAATCTCTGCTGGAATAAAATAGGAGATGAAGGAGCTCGGCACATTTCTAACATGCAGGGTCTTACAGTATTGATTCTCGTCTGGAATAAAATAGGAGATGAAGGAGCCCGGCATATTTCTAGCATGCAGGGTCTTACAATATTGAATCTCTGCTGGAATAAAATAGGAGATGAAGGAGCTCGGCATATTTCTAGCATGCAGGGTCTTACAGAATTGAATCTCTGCTGGAATAAAATAGGAGATGAAGGAGCTCGGCACATTTCTAACATGCAGGGTCTTACAGTATTGATTCTCGTCTGGAATAAAATAGGAGCGCAAGGGGTTCGGGACATTTCAAATATGCAGATACAGGGTACTGTTAAAACGTCTTGCCAGTGTCGATGTACGATTTCATGAACACTATTCAATAATAGTAGTATTTTGAGTTTATCTGGAGAAATATATTGTGTGTATCAGACTCATTAAAAATATTATATAAAATTAATAGAAAATGTAAAATTTTTAACCTAAAAAAATCGAATATGCTAAATTGACGAGATCAAAAAACTCAAAATCATTTCAAATCGATATAGAAAAAAATGATGGCCTTGGATTAATGTTATTTATGGGATTTGCAATCTCTAACTCATCGTATCATTATTTGAAAGAGATCAATAGATTGGTTTTCTTCGTATCTATTCATTAAGAGTACTTTCAAAATCGGAGACATCGGGTTCCTGTCTGGTGCTCACCCAAGAAGCCGAATTTTTTATAGAGCAGGCTTTTTAATAGTTAGTTCTTGCAACTTGCGATAGCAGGGCTAACTAAGTAAAATAGAAAGGCTGAAAAAAAATTGATTTAAAAATTTTTTTGAGGTATTTATTTCTCGTGAAAAAATTTCTTTTTTTTTGGATCTTAGCTTCTCTGTACCATGCTTCTTTAACTTTTGCCATGCATCGTAATACTCGAGTTTCAAGTTTTTCAAAAATATTATTATTGGAATAATTAAGCATAAGCGGGTTCTAGATTGTTCAGTCCTCTTTTTATAAGACCGAGTTTGTTTAATTTTTGGCATTTCTCTTCCAGAGAAATGTTTCCTCGAATCCCTTTCTTTAAAGTGATTTTCAAATTCTTTTTGCATGCGCCGATTCACAAGGGAAGTGCATTGAGATTAATTAAAACCATAGAGTCAAAAAAGACATCTCAGGGCCAGTTCCTCGTGTATAACGTTTGAGTTTTATTTTTGCAATGCTTTCGTAAAAAATGTTT
>Ga0208867_1000193_pt1 | contig 19220 bp, 24 predicted proteins | sample CryBogCBE05Oct08_FD_185505 | JGI IMG/M metagenome (GOLD analysis project Ga0208867, IMG submission 185505) | Freshwater microbial communities from Crystal Bog, Wisconsin, USA - CBE05Oct08 (SPAdes) (version 2) | ecosystem: Environmental > Aquatic > Freshwater > Lake | place: Crystal Bog... | reverse complement strand
GTGGATTTCTGCGTAGGGTGTTTTTATCTCCTACAACGCCACCAAGACGCTCTAAGCTGACATTACCTTGTTTAATTCCATCAGAGTTGTATAAGTCCTCTAAAATGATTGTGTTGCGATACTGAGGGCGGATACGCTCTAAAGTCGCTTTCATAGCTGGGTTAGCGCTTTCAACAGCTCTATCCAATACATCCACTAATTCATAGATTTCGTGCGCTTTGCCACGACTACCAGCAGACCTAGCGGATTGTGTTAACGCATTACGCAGACGCTGAATGTCATCGCCCTTAACTCTGCCAGTAGCAATATTGTCAAGAATAGATTGTGCTGCGCCTTTTACAGCGGGAACTCCAGCAAATCCTAAATCTTGCTCTCTAGCAAGAATGTTCTCAAGGGTGGGTTCTACAGAAGGATCAATTCTAAATTCTTTGCCCTTGTAAACATTATCAAATTCTTTACCTAATGCTTTAATTCTGCCCTTAATAAAATCCCCAGTAACCTCATCAACTTGCACGCCAGTGCCTTTAGATACAAGGCGGTTAGCAAGTAACTGGTTTTCTTTAGAATAGAAAGCTGCGCCTTTTTCTGATACAGGAGCATCCGCACGCACTTGGGATGGGGATAATTTAAAGCCTAATTTTTCAGCAACGCCAGCAAGACGCTCGCCTTCCTTGGTTGTGCTACCTACCATTTTGCCTACGCCACGATAAGCAGCGGGAGCAATCATACCAACATTAGCAAGGACTTCGCCTGTCTTTTGCATGGCTTCAGTACCACGCACGGGTTCTAATGCTGTGCCCTTAAGACCTTTACGGATTTCAGGTGCGGTAGGTAATGCTTGTCCTGAACCGCCTAACTTTTCACCTTTACCGCTGGTTGTAAAAAATTCTTCAATCTCTCCAGGTGCGCCAGCCAACTCTGTGCCAACACCGTAAGCTAAACCACCCATCTGTTGTGCAAATGATGGGCTGTCAGGACCCTTAGCAATAGACTTACCTGGTCTGTTTTCGTATGGGTTTACAAATTCTGTTGTTACAGAAGATTTAGGTGCAGATCCATCAAAAGGGTTTACAAATCCGTCAGCCATAATTAACCCCCATAAAGTTCTTTATATTTAGCTTTTAGCTGATCTGTAGTCATATTCGGATTCGCAGCACCAGCTTTTTGTAAAAATTCTTCAAGGGTTGGAGCTTGCGGTAGAACCATAGATTGAGCTGCTTGAGCAATAGTTGGTACACCTTTACCACCAGACGCAGTAACAACATCTTGTACAGTGAACGGTACAACTTGATTGATGCTGTCTGTCAATTGCTGCATCTGCTGCTTCTCTGCATCGTTAGCGCCTGGGTGCGCTTTGTAAGCATTGTTAAGAATTGCCAATTCTTGCTTAGCTCTAGCCAAGAATGTAGCTTGTGCAAGTGGCGTATCACCACTTCTTGCAACTTGCTCTTTATAGGCTTGAACCGCAGCTTTTGCACCGCTGTTAGCGTAACCACCACCTAGCGCTCTAGCCATATTCATGTCGAATCCGCTAATCAACTGTTGGAATTGACGAGATTCTTCATCAGTAATATTACGAGCAAATGTGTTAGACAGAGATGACAAGAGGGTATCGCCACCCTGACCAGTCATACCCGCAAATGTGCCTAAGACAGTACCTGATGGCATCCGTGCAATATTTAACAAGTCTGCACCAGCTTGTTGAGCTGCCTCTAAAATGTTGAAAGCGTAACGACCATTTAGACCGCCAGCACCTCCTTTACCACTTAAACTGGTTCTAGCAGCAGTTTCAATAATCTTAGTCTGTAAGGCAGTATTTGCTTTAGCAATATCTACCGCTACATCTGCACGACCTGATTCAATTAAAGATTTAATAACGCCTGGGTTTTTAGCTGCAATTTCAGCAGCCTTTGCCATTGCAGCTTCTTTGTCAGTAGCGCTTAATTTTTGATATACCTCTAAATCTTTAAGCAAAGCATCGTTATGGGCTTTTAAACTTTGTAATTCTTTATCAAAAGTAGCTTGTTCTTTAGCAAATAAGTCTTTACGACCTTGCTGATAACCCTTAAGCATACCGCCCATAGCGTTCATAGCGTTCAAACCAGATAGCTTTCCTGAACCACCTAAAGCCACGCCCATAGTAGCAATCATGCTAAATACAGCGCCAATATCAAAAGCATTTTCTTGAGAAGGTTTGAAGTCAGGAATCTCTTTCATCTGAGATTTAACTTCTTCGTACTTCGCTTTATCTTTGGCAGAAATATCTTCTAGGGCTTTACGCTTTTCCCCAAACTCTGCTTCTGCTTTTGCAGTTTCAGCGCCCACCTTAGCTTCTACGGCTTTTTCTCCAGCAGCTTTTTGTGCTTTTAAAAATGGGTATTTAGAAATGGTTGATCCTAATGGATCTGTAGTTTCTGGTACTGCGGTTTGTGTATCAGCCATTATGCAGTCCTTACCGTTATGCTAGGTGCGCCACCACCTGCCACCATTTGAGCAAGGGTAGTGTAGAAATTCGTTGTAGCAGTATTAAGCTGTTGATCCAATTGCAGACCAGTCTTAATAGCTCCAAGGCTAATATTGTCACCAATCTGCATCACATTCAATCCATAAGTGTACTGGTTATTTAATAAAGTCTGATAAACATTAGCCAATTGATTAGCAGCTTGTTGTGCGCCTACGCCACCACGAGTAGCTTGTGCTTGTGCTAATTGTGCTTTAGCAGCGTTATACGCTTGCTGGCTTGCAGGAGATAAAGTTCCTGATTGCGCTTGTGCAATTAACTGCTGACCTTGTTGTTGATAAGGCTGGGCAATTGCTTGTTCTTGACCTGTTACGGCAGCTCCTTGTTGAGCAGATTTACGAGCTTGTCCAGCACCAAATACGCCTAATCCTGTAGCTAAACCTAATCTCAATAAATTGTTAGGATCAGTTAGTGCTGTTCCTAATTTATCCGTAAATGAAGGAGGTTGTTTAGTAGCGCCAGTATCTACTGTAGGAGCAGTAGGTGCAGCTGCGACTAATTGCCCTGGGGTTTGATTGTATGTTTGACCTTCAGGTGTAAATACGGTTTGTACCCCCGTAGGTTTTTGACCGCCTGGATACAAAGTCGTATCGGTATATGGATTTTGAGGTGTTGCTGCAAAATCCTCTTGCCGTTGTGTTTCTGCAAAAGTTTGTTGCTGAGGGGTTAAGACATTGTATCCGCCAGCTTGCAATTGTTCTGTAGTTGCAGGAGTTTGAGCTGCTTGTTCTGGAGCAGGGGTGTAACCTAATTCTTGGTAAGTAGGACCAACGGCTTCTCCGTCATCAAACTCTAATAAACCAGTATCAGGGTTTCTACTACCTCTACCACCACGCTTTTTTAATAAAGCAGCTTCTTTAGGAGTAATGTGAGCAAGAACGGAATCTTTACCACGACCTTTAGACCGTAGCAATTCTGCCAACGCTGGCAGATCCATTTTCAATGATTCCATCAATACCCTACTCATACTGTACTCCCGCCTTCTTGATCTGGATTTCGTAATGATGCCTGATTCCATACATTTCGGGTAGCCCCACCACCTTCTGTAGTTTGTACTGGACCGCTTGGATCAGTTGATACGCCAAGGGCTGAACCTAATACGGTACTACCAGCAGCGCCTGGAGCTGTACCTTGTCCTGTGGATGCCACTGAGGTTGGACCGCCAGGAGGAGGACCTCCGACTTGAGAAGATGGGGTTGGCTGTGTGCCAAATAAGTTAGAGTAATTTAAACCTGTGCCGATGGCACTTCCAAGCAATGCTCTTTCTGAGCCTGTAGCACCAGTAGCGTCAGATGCTAGGCTAGTCAATGCGCCTGTAGCACCACCCAATTCAGCAGCTTTAGTAGCTTGAGATAAATTTTGTCCAGCTAGTTCAGCACGGGTAAATCCTGATGAAGCTCCACTAGCAGCGCCTTTCAGGGCATTAGATGCAGTAGATCCTAGATCCGTTGTACCTTCGCCAACAGCGCTACCGACTTCAGATCCAACAGCGCCCGCAGCAGCGCCTTCAGCACCAGCAGCTAAAACACCATCAATATTTTTACCTTGCACAGCAGCATTAACAGCAGAAGTAGCCCCACTGATCGCAGCAGATCCTACCGCAGCAACGGTGGCTTCAGATGCGCCTTCAACGCCTACGCTTTCAACGATTGCAGCTCCGACTTCAGGACCTGCAACAACAGAAGCAGCAACAGCAACAACAGCGGTTACTACGGGCACAATGCTTCCGCCTTTGCCACCACCGCCTTTGCCACCGCCACCCCCACCACCACCGTAGAGCATAAACTGGTCAACAAAGTACCATTTTAACATTTTGGCTATATTCATAATTTAATCTCCACCATAGTTGTTCTGCGGGCAACGCCAATCTTTTTATACAGTCTTTCAATAGAATCGGTTACATAACCTTGAACTCTGTCAGCGCCATACGATTTCAAAGATTGCATAAATTTTTCATAATACTTTTGGTTTACTAAAGCTCTACCCCCGATGCAGGTAACAAACGCTACATGGGATTTAGGGTAAGTTAAAAATGACACAACGGCAGCACCATTAAGAGCATTATCATCATTAACAAAAGCAAACAGTTTCCATTTATTGTGTAACAAAGCGTCTTTCAAATCCATTAACGAAAACTCTGCGTCATGTTTATTTAGCGCTTTTTCAAAAAAGCACTCCACCTTCTCCCAGATGGGTTCGATAGCTTCTACAGGAACGCAGTACACATCCATCACAATCCTTCTTGGACAAGCTGTTCAGTCAATTTACCTACGGTAATTCCGTAGCCTAATAACTTGTAATTTGTGCCAGTGCCAACTTCTTCTTTAGTCATCAACTTGTTTTTTACTGCCATATCCACTGCCATTTGATAAATAGTGGGGTCACGCAGCGCTTGCGAACACAATTTACCCACCTGAATTAAAACTTTTGGATCAATTTTGTAATTCGTAATGTATTGACGAATCTGCTCCTTAGCCTTCTCAACAACAGGGTCTTGAGTAGGTTTTCCCTTTGTTTTCAACAGGTTAAGCACATCAGCATTGATAGGAGCAGTTGCTGGATTTTCGATTTTTTTTGGGGCGGGGGAAAGATTATTCATAGTCTATTGAATGAGGTTGAGGGCAGACGCAATTTCTTGATGAATCGTCAAGTGCGTACCGATCCAATCATAAAAATCGTTCTCGTTATTAAAGTTTACATCGAGCATATTGAACGGATTATTCAATCCTAATAGCTTGGCAAACGCCTGATGTTCGACCTGATGGGCAAGTAACCAGTCATCCAAATTGTCCGTATTAGCGTCTGTAATAGGGAAAATAGGCACTGAAATGCCTTGTCTTTGAAGGGTTTGCTGAAATAACTTATGCTGTAGCCCATTTTCAAACAAAAACTCTCCCAGAGATTCAACATCCCCGAATTTAACGATGGAGAGCGTATTAAAATCCATTACTTGTCCATCTTAGTGTCAAGTTTGTCCATGATGCGGTTAAACATCCCTTTAATCTCGGCAATATCAATTCTGTAGTCATCTTTGCGGACATAATTCTCAGAAACATCTCTTTCCAAGTCTTGTTGCATTTCTTGTACAAGTTTGATTTCAGACCAAACCACACGCAAGATCCAGCCACCAAAAGCGCCAGCAAGTCCAAAACAAATATTAAGTAGGGTTTGAGTTTCCATTGTCACACCGCATAATATGGCACTTTTACCACTGTGCCGTTAAGGTCAATTTGAAAAAATCCAGCGGGAACGAGCAATAAGCTGGAGGTTGCGTAAGTTGCGTTTCCTGATGTGGTGCTAGTTGCGTTAACTGCTTGCACATTGATCGTGCCACCTGTGATAGCAACATTATTGGCGTTTTGATACGCCATAGTGCCAAGTCCGCTAACGCCAATCGTAATGTTGGCACGAGTACCCGCAGTGTCATTAGCGGTGGTAATCGTAATATTTGAACCTGGTAAAAAGTTAATAATCGGTTCAGAACCGACTACAACGCCATTATTTTGAACAGTGACATTCTGGTTTACAGTGTTGGCAGCTACGCTCAGTGTGACATTGCCTGTAAGTGCGCCACCGCCTGATAAACCTGATCCTGCAATAATATTGACTGTATTGGGTACTGCGCCTGATACGGCAGCCACCCCGATAGCGATTGCCACATTTGCTGCGGAGGTTGCTCTGCCTTTAGCGTCAAAAGTGACTTGAGATACTTGTGAAGCATTACCGTAAATTCCTGCCGTAACACCACTCGTATTTAAAGTAGGGTTAGGGTAAGAACCTGTTAAATCACCACCCGCTGTACCGCCAGGGGAAACTCCTGTAATGGTGACATTGGAAGCGGAGGTAATCCGACCTTTGGCATCTACAGCAATTTGAGGAGATGATGTTGCAGACCCGTATGTGCCAGCGACAACGCCTGAAGTATTAAGGCTGGGATTAGGATAAGTACCAGTAAGATCCCCACCAGCAGCGCCACCAGGAGTAGTGCCACTAATCGTAACATTGCTTGCACTTGTGATTCTCCCTTGTGCATCTACTGTAAAAACACCATTGATTGTGGCGTTACCATAAGTTCCCGCAGTGACCGCAGTATTGGCTAGGCTAATCGTGCCTGAAGATGTGATTGGTCCGCCACTTAGACCAGTGCCAGCAGCAACGCTAGTAACAGTGCCGTTCCCCGATCCTGGGGTGTATCCAAGAGCAGTTGTGACATCAGAGCTAGTAAGAGAAATATTCCCTGTACGGGTGTTAAATGTAAGAACGCCAGCATTGTTTAATGTTACATTAGCTGTGAGGTTTCCGCCACCCGATAGCCCTGTACCAGCCAAAATATAGGTGCTGTTGTTCGCTGCGCCTAAACTCGCTGCTGTTAAAACGACTGCGCCAGTTTGTCCGTTGACAGAAGTGACCGCATTATTGTTATCTACTTTTTCCCAGACATTACCGTCAAATACCGCCCAGTCACCTACATTCCAAGTGGTGATGCCATTAAGGTTGGTATTTCCAGCAACAGATACAACATAGTAAAAACCTTTAGTTCCAACAGAGCTTTGCAGAAAAGGATTATTGGTACTTGCGTTCCAAGTACTCTGATAAGTTAACGATCCCGCAAAGTTGCCAGATACTTTAAGCATTACATCCCATCACCGTTAGTTATGTACAAAGTTGCTGAATTTGCTCCTGTAATTGCGGTAAACCACGCATTAGGTACAAAAGTAATAATTTCATCCGTATTGGGCAAAATGTACAAAGTCGTTGTACTGTTTGCGCCTGAACCTGTAGGAATAACGCAATTAGACTGCGCTACCGATTGGGTTTGAGCATACGAAAGAAAACATCCTTGAGTAGTGGATGCGTTGATGATGCGGTACTGATTACCCCCAAAAGCACTATTCGAGTTGACTTGAACGGCTGTGGGCGCTGAGGTAGCAGCCGTAAGCACTACGGTGTTACCTAACGGAGTGAAGGCTGCGGATACGCTCATTGTACGGTTTCTTCCTTTTGTTCTGGTGCAGGTACTTGTGGATCTGCCTGATTCTTAATGTTTGCTAACAAATTCCATGCACCTGTTTTGGTCGGTAATTCACCTAACATTTGCAAAATGTAGTTCACTTCGTTAACAGACAATTCCAGTTTAATTGTTACATCTTCCATTTATATCCCCTTACGGTCATTAAAAATTACTTAGCAATAGCTTCTTCAAATGGCGTTAAATCATTAGAACCATAATACTCAGCACCTTTATTTAACTGTATGGTTAAATGCTCTTTATTACGCTTAACTGTATCAGCCCAATCTTCATCTGTCATATCAACAGGTTTGCCAGCATTGAGTAAAGTCACGCTATCCATCGCAGCCGAATAGTCTTTTTCTACTTGTTGTTCGTGTGTCATTTCAATCATTTTACGCTCCTACTTTAGCTTGTAATGCGGCGATTTGCGCTGCTTGGGTTGTTACTAAGGTGTTGAGTTCTTGGATTGCTTTTACTAAAGCAGGAATCATTTTTGTTTCTGTTATTTTTAATTTATCATCCTGTTCGTCATCGGCAATAAGCAAATTTTTTGCTTGTGCGCCATGTTGAATTTCAAGAGCAATTACATCTTGTGCTAAAAATCCTGCTTGTTTTTTAGTAGATTTTTTGCGTCCGTCAGGAATTCCGTTTTCATAATTTGAGCGTTCATCCCAAACATAAGATACAGGCGTTAAACCCTTTACAAAATCTAATCCGTATGGAAAGTTTGCAATATCAGTTTTATCTCTAGCATCTGAAGTTACAGTCCATGCAATTTTTATGTAGGCATTTGTATTGTTATTTGTACCCATAACAATTCGGTCAGACTCAGTAGTAATACTAAAAATACTTGCAGAAGAACCGCTATATGCCGCACCCCAACCAATTGCGATGTTTCCACCGCCACTTGTTGCAGAACGACCAGCAGAAGCGCCAATATAAGTATTGTCATTTCCTGTGTTGCTATAACCAGCCAATGCTCCAAAAAAAGCATTTCCATAAGACCCAGAACCCGTGGCATTACTATAACCAGCTTGATAACCTACTGCTGTGTTATTAGATGCGGTGGTGTTGGAGTAAAGGGCTGTTTCTCCTATAGAAACATTATTGCTACCAGTTGTATTGCTTGTTAAAGAGCTATGACCAACAGCGTTATTATTGTTGCCTGTGGAGTTGTTTAAAAGAGCATTATCACCCAATGCGGTATTAAGTGCGCCAGTAGTATTTGAATATAGAGTCCCTCTACCAAAAGCAGAATTCCCAGCACCTGAAGTATTTTGTGCCAATGCAATATAACCAACAGCAGTATTTTCAGAGCCAGTTGTATTTGCAGATAGTGCGCTACCACCAAAAGCTGTGTTAGATGATACAGAAGTACCACCCTTACCAACAGTAAGACCTGATATAGAAGCGTCATTAGTAACTGTTAAAGCAGTTGTGCTGACATTAGCCAAACCCGCTAAAGTAGTAGTGGTATTCCCTAATCCTACGGTAGTGCTACCGATAGTAACTGGGGTATTAAAGTTGGCATCTAGTTGCGATAAGGGTATCGAATTTGTTGCCGATGCGAATGTATAGGGTACACCCATGTTAGAACCTCACTCTCAATTCATGTTCAAATTCAAAGCCGTTGTAGATAAAGCCAGCACTGTTGGATGTTACTGTAAGTCCTAAGTATTTTCCATAGTTTGAAGCGTCTGACTTAAAGAGTTGGTAGCCACTTGCATCCCAACCGACAACGGCACTTGCGTTGTTAATCCAAGCAATCGTTACAAAATTATTATTGGTCCAATAAATTAAACTAGACAGTTCATTTAATGGTTCAGATACCGATTCTGTATCAATTGTTGCAGTCAAAGTGACTGCGGTGTTACTGTTTGTTGCTTCAATTGCTGCTTTTGTTGCTTGCTTGGTCCGTATCGGATCACTCATCGGCATCAAGGCAGTTTGTATAATGCTACTAATCGTGCTAGTGCTATTTGCATATAACTGATACAACGAGTTAGATCGTGTGCCAAATAGCGTCAGTTTTCCACCTACAGGTACATAAGTCATGTAGGCAAGATCATTTCCTTGGCTAGTGATAAACCATTTTTTTTCAAAAAAAACCGCTTGCACATAGCGATAGCTTTGTGTGAAAGTGGCATCGTAATATCTAAAATTAAATGCAGCGCACAAAATGTTGTTAATCAGCACTTGTCCAGCATAAACAGGACTAGCAAAGTCAATATTGGAAAAAATGCCATCCAAGGCATCAGAAATCTTGGAAGTGGTAGAACCAACCAGTGCGTACACGCCATAATCATTCATAAACAGAACGGAACGGAAGTACGGGAAAATGGCATTAGAACGCTTAGAACCAACGGATGCGCTCACATTGGTGTTAGTAAATAGGGTTATCCCTGATGAATTAACGACCACATCAGAAAACACATTGATGGAATCATCGCCAAAAATATACAAAAAGTTGTTAGCAGAAAGCAGTTGAATAATGTTGCCATGTAAAGTACTGTCCGTTAGCGTCACAGCACCCGCTGAAACGCTTGTAAAGTCGCTGTATTGACCCGCAGCAGAGTAGGTGACAGTTCGCCCTGTTGCCACCCAAACACGCCCTGAGAAGCTCGCTATAGCGCTATTGGTTTGCGTATTAACCACGCCTGATAGCACAGCATTAGTTGTTGCACCGCCACCAGATATACTGACCACTAAATTGGCTGTATTGGTGTATCCAGTGCCAGGATTAGTCATTACGACTTGTGTAACCGTGTTTCCGCTAATAATGGCTGTACCAGCAGCATTTGTACCGCCACCGCCAGTAATAGATACAACCGTATTGGCTGAATTGATATATCCAGCGCCACCGTCAACAACATTGATTGTGACAGTGCCAGTAGCAAAAGTCTGTATTCCAGCTACTGCTTTAGCGCCCGTACCACCGCCACCATTAAGTGTGACAGTCAGGTTTGCAGCGTTGGTGTAGCCTGTACCACCGACTACCAGGTTAATTGATCCTACTGTGTTGCCACCAGATACTAGGGATGCGGTAGCGTTAGCCTGAACACCACCTGTTTGATCTGGTCCTGAAATCACTACGCTAGGAGCTGTGGTGTAGCCTGATCCTGGGTTTGTAACCGCTATGACACCGACTGCACCAATTGTGACAGTATTGTTGCCATCCCATGAAAACATCCCTTTATTGGGATCAATTACCAACATCCTGTCGTTGTACCACTGAGTAGATTCCACGCCAGAATTACTAAATGTGCCAGCTACAGCCACATTACCAAAACTATTGTCTTGTATGCGATAGTACTGGGCTGCGCCATTTTGCAAAAAAGCAATTACATAGTCATAAAGACCAATGTTCATGGATGTCAAATAAGTAACCGTATTAGCAAAAGTAACGGTAGCGTTGCCAATAGTGACAGGATTGGTATTAGGCACAACTTTGGCATTAGCATAGCCAATTGGCTGAATGTTCTCAATCCATGAAAACTCAGTTTCATCAATCGCTGTGCGGTTAGCTTTAGTGTTAAGCCCTTTAAATTGCTTAACGACCTGATACGATTTTTTCTGTTCCGCAGCAGCCATGTCTTAGTATGGTGTTGAGTAAACGCTAGGCACTCTACGGGTAAATACCGTATTGAGTACTGATTGAGCGTGTTTTTGATATTCCTGCTTGAAGATCTCTGCTTCACCAAAACTCTGCTCGTAATACTTAGCAAGGTAGGCAGCATAAAACTGCACAGGGGTAAAGTAAGGATCGGTGATCGTATCTGTCGTGGTAGATGCAGATAATGACAACGGATTAGGCAATACCACGCAATCAATCTCTAATTGGTACACCTGATCGGGTACTGGTCCTATATAAATCTGTCCTTGACCATAAATGCTAAAGCACAATGGTCTGCCGATGTAGTTTTGCCAAAAACGCAATCTAGCGTTGAAATCTGACCAGGGTAAATAATCAAGCGGTACACGGGTGTTTCCCCAGTACAGGTTGATATTGATAATATCTAAAATTGTGTTGCCAGAACTAGGCGTAAGTGGGCTAGATCCGACTAAATTAGTCAATGCTGCATACGAAATATTCTCCGCATTACCGACATATTGCAAGGTAGCCGTGCCATCTGCAAAAGGTGTGCTAGGAGGATAGTTGTTGTAATTGTTTTGTGTTGCTTGAGGGTAAGGAGGAGCTGAAGATCCTGAAGTACCACTCGTAACATATTGATAAATATAAATATTACTAAATACAAACTGCCCAGAAGTGACGGCAGTATTAGCCACCCACTGTGTTGGGTAAGCTGGTGATGCGCCATTTACTGTAGCTGTTGGTGCGACCTGACAAGGTACTTGCGTAACGATTACTTCACGCAAAGCGCCTGTATCTCGTACTGTTCGCTCCCGTGCTTCGTTAATGTAATCTGTTAACTGTTGGTCAGTGTAAAAGTTTCCATTAGCATCGTGGAGCAATCTACGAACTTGGGTGATGTAGCTCGATAAGGTTGCCATTTACGATCCATAGTTCATGCTACCGCCTTAAGGACTTTTCCCCCACCCTTCTTTGCAGAGGGGAGGGGTACTCTTTCCACCAACGGGGATAACGATTGGTTCTTTGAAGGAGGTTCGGTGGAGATCTCCCATTGGCTAAGGATTTCTAAACCCTTGTCCAAATCATTGCGGGAGATGACCCAGCCTAACCGTGCCAAATAAGGTTCTTTGTCAGGATCTCCATAACCAAAAATATGACGAGCAACATTCTCTGGGATCTCTACAGTTTCGCCTTTTTTAAACTCATAAAAGACGCCACCGTAACCGTCAGTTAGTTTTTTCTCAGAATTGTTGGTTACAAAGACATTTGACATTTAGAAACTCACTACATCGCCATAAACCATAATGCTTGCAGTGTTAGCGACATTACCGCTACCAGTGTTCACATTAACGAATAAGGCTTGGGTTGTAAAACCAGTAATAGCAGAACTGCTGTTATACGGACTTGCAATAGTCAAGTCTTGGTATGTACCAGGACCAGTCAAGTTGCTAAGAGTTGTATTTGCTACTACAGCATTGGAGATGTTGCCATCAGCGCTTGTGGTTACCGAAATAATCACATTGGAGATATTGCCAATAGGATTGTTTACAGTAACTCTACGCACGATAACGCCACCAGAACCAACTGTTGCATTAGCATTTGTCAGACCACCGCTTAACAACGGGAGTTTGATACCAGTGACGGTAGCATTTCCCGTTGTATTAAGAGGAGTAGCTTGACTTACAGCAATACGACCATACCCGAAAGAATCAAGGTAATACTGTGATACTGAATCTGGGTTAGCCATTTATTGCTCCTTAGCTTGCGTTGTAAGTACCAGAAACAGCTTGTCCACCGTTCACAGTTGCCAATGTAATTGTGCTGTTTGTAGTTGCGTTTGCAGCCACATTCACACCATCGGAAACGAGGAATGTTGAACCAGAGTTGTTAGCCAATACAGTTGTCCAAGTTGCAGCATTGGAAGTTGTGTTATACGCAGACACAGCAGAGATGCTTACATTGGTGTTTGGAAACAGAATGTAAGAACCTGCTGGGATGACCACGCCAGGGGCGGTAACGGTCAATGTGCTTAACTGCCAATACGCACCAGGGGTGTTGGTATTAGTGCTGGTAATGAGGATTTTATTTAAACCGAGTGCCATGACTTAGCTCCTTATAAAGAAATAGAGTTGTAGCCAGAAACTCTGGTCATTGACTTAGGCTTGGTGCTTACTAATTCAGCAATCATCAAGACAGCGCCAACATAACCGATCTGCCAGTTTGGAAGTGTTGATTCAAAACCAGTAAATACGAAAGAACCCTGATCGTGGATATAGAGGCTTAAGTAGTTGCTGTTAATGAAGTACAGAGTACCTTCTGGGCAATATGGATCTGGATAGATTGGCACACCAGCGACCATCAAAGCACGGAAAGCTGCTTGAGGACCGTTGCTGTCACCGTCAAAACCGTGTCCTGGGGTGATTACATACTGCTCTTGACCTACATAGTCTTGAGCGAGGAGTGTCCAAGTACCGAATCCGCAAACACCGAATGTTGGAACTTCTGCACCCTTTTTAACTGTACCAGAGATGTACTGGAGTACATTCTGACGAGTTGGGTTTACTGAACCAGCGTTGTAAACCTTAGACTGCCACCAAGAGTAGGTAGAACGGTTGATGTTACCGTAAGTCTGGAGGTTTGTACCATCGTCAATTGCACCAGGCAAACCAATAAACTGCTGAGTATTGGTGTAGTTGGTGTAAAGCGCAGTAGCCATTGCATCCATCATCACATTGGTCGCATCGTTCATACGGGCTTCGATCAATGGGATGATAGCGTAATCTTGCTGTACTGCACCTTCCATACCGAGGAACGGTACAGGAGCAATCATCAACTTCAGGTTAAATTCAGCGTTAAATGCACCTTGCTGAACTGCTGGCTGGTTGAATGAACCAGAGTAGTCAGACCACTGTGCGTTAACAAACTGAGCGCCTTGTACGGGCACGGTTACTTGGGATACACCACCTGAAGCCTGTTGACTGTTAGCAATCAACGCAGCCATCAGAGGCGTACTGTTATAAAGCTGTACGACCAGCTTGGGGATAAACGCTCTACGAGTTACATAGGTAAGTTCGTTATACTGCGATGATCCTGACGCTGGAACTATTCCGCCACCAATAGGCATAATAATTCTCCATTAAAAAGTAAATATCCCCTATTTACTGCTGTTTAAATACCAATTGGTCGAGTGTTCTTGCGTAGCTCGCCCAACGCTTTTGCTGCTTCATCCCGTGCGCCCATCTGTGGGTTCTTCCAGTATTTTGATAGGTCAAACTTGCTGATAGCGCTTGGGTTGTATCCCATTGCCGAATTGGATGTAGGTGTTGCAGCTTGCTTCATCCAATCAAAGTACTCGGCTGCTGTTTCATGGTTGGTCATGCCTTTTTCAAGCATTAACTTCTCAATCTCAGCAATCTCATCCTCAGTGCGACCTAATTTCGCTCTGCGTTTTTCGAGTTCTTCTTTCGCATCTTTTTCACGCAATTGCGCTTCCAGTTTCATTACTCGCTCTTCCGCAGAGTTGATTTTTTTCTCTGTGTAATCTTCGATTTCTAATTCTGGAATAGCCAAGTCGGGTTTAACCTTCTTGGTCATGCGTAAAAATTCTTTGCGTGTGTTTGGGTTGTCAGCCAATTGCTTGGCTAATAGTGCCAACTCATCACGCTGTTCAAAAGATAGATCTTCTAAGCTCATAATTTATCCCCTTTCGAGATTAGATAACTTTCTTAGTGTCACCAGGATGTGACATAGACATCATATTTTTGTAGCCAGCTTTAGGCGCAGCAGACAAGCCACCAAACTCTGAGAAGCGTGGAGTATTGATAACTTGACCGTTCTTCTGATTGTTGTCAGTAGGTCTGCGTGGTAGGGCAGCGCCACGAGGTTTAAAAAGTTCCATAATGTTTCCTTACATTGCGGGGGTTGCGGAAGGTGCGCCACCTGGTAATCCGCCAGCAGGAGCTGGAGGAGGTACTGGAGTGGACATACCTGGGATCGTTGGTGCTTGTGCCATTGCTTTGCCTTCAGCCGTTGCACCGCCAGCTTGGGGTAGGGTTTGCAACATCTGCATAATCTCAGTAGGTTGCAATTCATTAGTCTTAGATTTCTTAGGACCAATAACTTTGTTGATTGTGCCAATAGCGTTCAGGATAGAGCGACCTTCATCGGAATCCGAACCTACGGCTGGTAGAGCTTGTTCAAGAAGATCTTGCGCCATAGATAGGTTAATCATCGCAGCTTCACGATTGCCCATCTTGGGTTCTGGGGTACTCATTGGTGAACCCATTGGAGGGGCGGAAGCATCAGACATTCCTGTTGGTGTTTCAGGTGCGCTAGGAACGCCTTGTGGCGTTGCAGCATCACGCTGAGATTTAATCATTTCCATCAACTTGTCTGAAGGTACGCCCATAATCTTTTCCTATCAATATAACCGCAAGGTTAAACAAAATCTATCAATTGTCAAGTGGGGGGATATATTTTGCTTCCCTCCCCCCAGGGAGGGTTATTCGGTCAGTCCGAAATAATCCTAAAAAGGATTACTTGCGTGCTTTACGACCTTTACGAGCTTTGCGTGCCATGTGGATATCTCCTAGTTAGCAGCGGTCACCTATTTCTAAGGGAAGGCAGCCACACCCTTTCTCTTCCTCACGAGAAGAAACTAATTAACGCTTGGACTTGCGAGTTTTTTTGTGCATCTTACGCATCATTCTCTCCTAAATTAACTATCCCCTAACGGTCCTGCCATAATTCTTTGTTCTTGGACTACGATTAAAACTTTGTACTCCTTGAGTACGATACTCCAAATTCGGACCTTTTTCACCACGCTTAAGTGATTCAGTAGTCACTCTCGGTTGATCCGCTTTGGGTTGTACATTACCTAGTGCCATTACTGTCCTCCCTCTTTTTTAGAGTGATGCTCTTTGGGCGCTGAAGCAGGTGGTTGAGGCTGTGAAGCCTTTTGCGCCTCCATTTTTTTCAAACGCTGTTTTAGCAATTGTTTGCCAGGAGCTTCCACCATGTCAAGTAAAGATTCCTTATCAATTGCACCAGCTTTGAACAGGTTAAATGCCAACTGCTTGGTATCTTCAGTAAAGATGGGGCTGTTCGAGTGAGCATCTACTTTGACTACATAGTCATTGGTAAATTGCTCTGCAATAAACGGCACATCTTCCGTGTCTTTGTAGTGCGTTGGATCGTACTGTTGCATGAGCTTGAGATACAAGGTTGCGACCTTTTCCAAGCTATCTTCCACAATCAAGGCACGCTTTTTAGCTCTTGAGCTACCAAGTCTTGCCAATTGGCTTGCATGACCAGCAGAACGAACGCCTGATTCGCCTTTTCCTTGCAAGACATTACCAATACCAGATACTTCTTCAAACATCGCACTGATCTCATGAATTACTTCAAAGAGATCGGGTGGCATTTGAGGAGCTAGTCTTTCTGCCTTAGCGTTGGGCATATCTGACGAAAGCAGACCACCAGCACGGTTTAAAGCAAAATTTTTCTCATCCAAAATGCCAGAAAAGCCAGTTAGAGCTGTTGGCGGTGCTACTTGTTTCGATAACAAGTCAAGGATCTCTACCCAGCGGGTATTGAGCAATACTTGCAACTGCATGAGCTTTTGTACTTCAGATGCACCCCAGAAGTAGTTTGGCAGCGGGTTAGGACAAATCTGAATAAAAGGACACTCGCCTTTTAAGAATAAAGATGATCCTGGTCTGTCATAAATAATGACATTAGGCGCTGCGGTAGTAACTACTTGGTAGTCTTGTGTTTCATCATTCCACACCCACAACTCAGTCATCTCAACAGTATCTTCAGCGACCTGTGGCTTGTAGCGGTTTACGCCATACAAGTCTAGGTTAATGTTGCCGTAGATGGTTGGATTGGTCTGCGACATAACAATTCTGTTAACTGCTTCAGGAATCTCTGATTCAGATACTCGTGTACCTGTGGTGATCCGCTTAACGATGTCATCTCGCTTTGGATGGGAATACAGACGGGCGTATAGTTCCGACTTCGTAATATAGTAGGTTTGAACGATGGCTTCTTGCCTGTCTGTATAGGCAATATCCTCCCGTAGCACACCGATAGAATCGGGTTCAATCAGGTAAGGGTTAATTCCGTTGTTGTAAACCAGCTTGATAAAAGTCGTGTTGTAGCACAGCGCCCAAGTCAAAGCAGTCGAGAATACTTGGTCTGCATTGGAGTTTAGCCACTCATCATTAAGGGCTTGGGTTAGGCGTGGTGTCTTGCGTTGCTCTGAATCATTGACTGATGCGCCTAGCTGGATAGAAAACCGTGTGGTTTCAGAGCTATACAGGAAGGATGTGAGCTGGTCTAAATGCGGATTGATCTTGTTGAAATACGCTGGCGGTTCTTCAGGTCCAGCGCCAAATAAATAATAAGCCCGCTGGGTGGTGTAATCACCTTTGCGGGCTTCTTTCGATACCAAGCACTTAGCGATAATGTCTAAATAGAAATCTTCTCTGGCTTCAGGGCTTGACGGTATTCTCATCGCTTAATCTGTAAGTTATCGGGATCTCTCATTGTACTGCTTGGATCAATAGTAGGTCCTTTTATAACTCCAGCTTCTCTTGGTGTCAAGCCTACTTGTTCATCTCTTACAGGTTTGATTGCATTACCCCGTAAAAGCGATTGCATATTCAATCCTTGGAAGCCTTTTTCGCCACCGCCCCAGATAGCAGCATCCCCTGGTCTTGCTTCCCTTGGCGCTTCGGGGATCGGGGTTTTCTGGAGCTTGTCTTTGTTGCCACGCTTGCGGGTTGCGTACTTTTCGGCTTCTGCGTAGTCTTTTTCTTTGAACTTGTTTTTACGGGTGAGGTATCCACCTTGGTTTTCACCTTCTCTGGTGGTTTTAATGTCGGACATATCAAACTCGATTGCAAGTTGCTTTGTTGACTTGTCAGTGAACTTGGTCTTTGCTGAGATAAGCCCAGGAGCTTGCAGAAATACTTGTAAAACTTCTTCATTGCATCCTTTCATTGGGCATTTAGCTGCCCTAGATTCAAAATAGCCATGTGTGGCACAGTGGTAGTCATGTAATACAGCCATAAATCAATTCCCCTTCAATTGCTCGTCAAGTGTAAGCTCAGAATAATCATATCTTGGCTTAATACCCAAGTTAATCTTAATCTCTCCGTTAACCAGTGTCAACTTGTTCGTTTTCTGTAGTACAGGCTTAGATTCCTTGCGATATTGCACAAAACGGGTGTTATCACGGTTCTGCATAATCGCTACCTCGCCCGAAACCCATTCTTGGTAGGCTTTTGACACCCTACGCTGGACAAATTCAGTCATTGGTTCGCTTTCATTGATAAAAACATCCCGTATATGGCTTTGGGATATACCAGCTAGATCAGCAAAAAGGGCAATAGAAATACCCCTGTCCTTATCGTTAAGAAAGCGTTTAATGATCCTGCGTAGCTCAGACCTACTGTGGATTGCCAGTGGAGTTGCCATAAACACCAATTCTCTTCAAATAATCACTCACATTGCGCCCAACAGTGAGCTGTTCAGGGGTAAAGTCATCCTGTACACGGGATACCCTTTTTGTTAGCTTCTGGGATATTAACCTTGGTTGGACCTGCTCGGCATAGGCAGCGCACGCAAGGGCAGTAGCAATCACCCTGTCATCCTTATTACGACCTGATGCTTCAATGGATGACCCGTCACGGATGGTTGTTTTCATCTCCTCGATGGTATCCATGTCGTAAATATCCATCATCCCACGCTCAAAATAGTCTTTCATGTAAGTCAGCATCCGCTCTTTCGTTGCTGAAGTAGTCAGCCAGCCAATCGAGTTAGACATTCCGCCTAGCGTATCGTTCCTACGCCAAATGTAATTCTGCATATTGCCGTACACATCCATAAGGTCTTTACCTAAAGCAGTACCCATCGCAGACGCTTGGCGCTTGAGGTTACGCATTTCATTGATGACAGCCTGTCCAGGACCGTTGACTTCAAGGTTAAGGGTAGAGTTTTTATACGCACCCGCTAGGTGACAGATCACCCAAGCAAATTGGTAGGTGTTCATTTCGGAGGTGGCAAAAGAAGCAACTTGCTCAAGCCCATCG
>Ga0208867_1000190_pt1 | contig 19449 bp, 29 predicted proteins | sample CryBogCBE05Oct08_FD_185505 | JGI IMG/M metagenome (GOLD analysis project Ga0208867, IMG submission 185505) | Freshwater microbial communities from Crystal Bog, Wisconsin, USA - CBE05Oct08 (SPAdes) (version 2) | ecosystem: Environmental > Aquatic > Freshwater > Lake | place: Crystal Bog... | reverse complement strand
GCATAGCTCTTGACACTGGTTGCCCATGTCTTGTCATGGGTGGGGACATCTTGATTAAGGCTCTGCTATTACTTACTCTAATGACTGCGTTCATTTTGTTTTCCTATTGTTTTCGTTCCATTCTTTTATAAAGCACAGACCTGAAGTTGCGCCAGCATAAAAAGCGTTGAACAGTTCTTCGTTGTGTTCTAGTTTATCTTCATCTAAAAAATCGGCATAGTCTTGACTAACTAATTGATTAAACGCATCATGAACTATGTCAATCTCTTTCTCTCTATCTGTCATATACCCCCCTTAGAAGTTGAATTTGTCCAAGATGCTATCAACATCTTTCTTGACTGCTTGGCGGGTGTCGAGGTCTTTGCGTAGGTCATCAACTTCCAGACCATTGATAGCTTGGTGCAAGGCGATGCGTGCATTTTCTAACTCCTTGTCTTGTGTAATGTTTAAGTCTTTAGCTAGTGAGCATAGCTCTTGTGCCGTATCTAATAACGACGCGTGGAACATACGAGGTTGCGCCTTGTGTCCTGTGTAGTCCACAGTTAGGCGATCAGACATACGCTTGAGGTGATCTTTGAGTCGGGTCTTGATGTCACCCATAGCGTTCTCGATACGCTCATCAGCTAGCTTTGCTAACTTCTTTTGTAGCTCTGCTTGTGCATCATTACCCACATCAACTCGGAAGTCACCTGAGGTTGGCACAGGCATATAGTTAACTCGGAAGTCGAAGCGGTGCTTGATGTCATCAGGTGTCGGATACTCGGTGCGGTTGAACATATCGCCTAGCGCCATAGCTTGCGCAGTAATCAGAGTAGGGTAAGTAGTTACGAAGTCATCAACAAGTGCATTGAACTTATCCTCGTAGTCTTGCATACGCTGGTTGAACTCCATGAACTTAGAAGTAGTTAACAAGCGTAGACCACTATCAGACCAAGGCAAAGTAACATCATACACATAGGTGCGAATCTCACCTACGCATTGGTTGATTGTTTCTAACTCAGGGCGACCAGCAAGCAAGTTCTTGTTGACCCGAGCCGCACCTTTACTGCCAGCTTGCTTGGTTGCCAATACTTCATCGGTTGTGTTTCTATCTAGTTTGCGTGCAGTCCATTGGCGAACATTTACTTCTACCAACATAGCGCAGGTATCAATATTAAAGCGTGTCATAGTAATTCTCCTTTGTTGTTTATGAATAGATACGAACAGTCTTGCCCTTGTTGCTAACGAAGTTATCGTTGTCCACTACACCGAACAGGATAGGGCAGTCGGGTAGTATGTAGTCTGATTCTATGTAGCCGTCTGACAGAATGATTGTGGCTTTTGGCTTGATCTTCTTCTCAGTCATATACTCGGATACACAAGTCAGTCGTGTGCCACCACCACCTTGCGGTTGTAGTAACTCGGGTATGCGATGGAAGTCTTGAGGTTTGAATATCTGCTCACCCTCGATGTTGCACTCCCACCATAGCACACGCACTTGCTCAGGCTTTACATTCTCACAGATGCGTGCAATCTCACCGAACACAGTAGGATACAGACCCATCATAGAACCCGATGTATCACAAGCAACAACTAGCTCGCCTGTGGATTCAGAGAAGTGCGACGGCATAAGAATACCCTGTGGTAGTAAGCGTTTGTTAGGCGGGGCAAAGCGGGAATAGTCATCACCCTCACACAACTGAGTAATGAAGTCACGCATATGCTCTCGCCAGTTAGTGTCACGCTTGCGTGTAAGTCTATCCAACGCACTGCCATTACGACCATTACCACGATCTTGAATACGCTTGGCTAACATCTTGCCTTGATGCAACGCTTCTGTAATCTCTTGTGCAGTCTTGGTCTGTAATGCTTCGGCTAGCTCACCGAGGATATGCCCATCTAAACAACCCTCACCACCCTCACCGCTACCAGCAGTAGGATCACCGCCTGACTCCTCGCACTCCTTGATTAAGTCTTGTAGAACTTCTACGAAAGACCAGCCTAGATACTTAGCATCAACAAGCGGTGCTACTTTGGTTGGTCGTTCTACAAAGGCAAAGGTCGGGTCGGTTTCTTCTATCGTGCCGTTGACTACATAGTCCATAGCCTTGTTGCATAGCGCTGGATATTTTTTACATAAGTTCAGATAGGCTGAACAATGGTGTAGTGCTTTGTGTAATGACTCGTGTAGAACTAGATAGCGTAGTTGCTTGCGAGTCATATCACCGATGAAGCTAGGCGCATAGTAAACATTACGACCATCAGTAGCGGCAGTCACAATGCTTTCGTCTAGCTTGACATCACCTACATACACTACACCTGATAGCGTAGCGAAGTCTTTGTGATTACTAATATCTACATGGCACGCAACGATACGATCATTGAGCGCCATCTTTTCCCATATGCTTGACATACTGTTCTCCTTATTTGCCTGTGAAGTAAATCTTGTTATCTTGAAGCATGGTTTGGAATGGCTTGACAGTCACGAAGTTAGACACACGAGTAGACTGTGCAAGGTTGTGACAGAACATAGACTGCATCTCACGACGCATACGCAAGATGTATTCGCATACTGCTTCGGCTTGTTCTCTGTCGTTGGTTTGTGTAATGCACTTGAGAACTGTAATGATCTGCGCTACTGGATTGTCGGGCACAGGGCAAGTCTTAGGCTCAGCAACAATGCGTGGGAATGGTTGAGTCTGCTCACCGAACTGAATGAAAGCCTTGAGTGATTCAGCACCAGCCTCACCCATCGTGCCTGATAAAGCACTTAGCAAAGTTTCCATGTCCATACCATCTTTGGCATACACGATGTCTGATGCCGCATGGATAGATCGTGGTGTGACATACGAGGTCTGTGCAATAGATGGATTGAAGATGTATTGATTGTGTGCTTCCATCTTCTGTCCGTCATACTTAGCGCCAGTCTGATAATCAAGGAAGCTATCAAACAATGTCTGACCTACCTCATCAGTCCATGCGATAACCTCAGGTGCTAAGCCACGATCAATAGCCCACTCACGCCACTCAGCTTGCGTAGGCTTACGCATCTTGACGAACACCAAACGATTACGCAAGTGAGCTTGAATGGAATCACCAAGACCCTCGACTGATAAGTTAGTCGCACAGAACACTACGCTACCCTCGGGCATATGGTAGTTACCTACCCTTCTCTCATACACGATTGGGGCTAGCACATCTTTGATATACTGCCGAGCCTTTGCAATCTCGTCTAAGAATACAAGTGCGGGGCGAGAGCCGTTGACACCTTTCTGATTGTCCTTGTGAACACCGAAGCGCTCATTGGGTAACTCACGACTGACACCCTTCTCTCTGTCGATGTCGGGCATCCACACCGAGCCGTCTGATAACTGCGTGCAGTCGATTGGGTCTACATGAACATGGTTAGCAAAGAAGGGGTCGTTAGCTAAGTGATAGAACAGACCAGTCTTACCGATACCATTCTCACCCTCGACGATGATCGTGCGCTTATGACCTACGGATTTGATTAACTGCGTTACTTGCTTGAATGAAAGCATCTGCATAATTTGTTACCTTTCGTGTGTTTGTATACTGCGATTGAACTGCGTGAGATTACTGCTTTGCCACTATATGTTGTGGCTTTCTTCCATGATACTACTCTGTAAAGTCTTAGACATTATTGTAAACCCTGATACTAGATTTAGTATCAACACTACTACACATAGTATTTGCGTGGGATAGTGTCCATGAACTGCCCCCAAGGTGTTTTGACTGTGCCAGTCTTGAGGTTGGCTATCTCCAGCAAGCGGGTTGTTAACGACTTCTTGAACTCCTCGGCAGTAACCTGATCTGCTATCTCGTGTTGTTGTTTGTTGAGCGCATCTCTTTGCTCTGTCGTTAAGTTCCATGTTCTAAACAAACTACCTTGCCAACGCTCACCCTCAGGGATATGGTTGTAGACTTTCTTGCTAGCTAGGATATCGAATACCGCCTGACCCATATCTAAGAAGTTCTGAATGTATTCGGGGTGTTCGGTTGCATCTGAACCTAGGTTGCTTACTGTGCGCTCGAAGTCATCAATCGACTGTGGCTTGTTGCGATACTGCGTGCCGAATGGTTCACCAAGCACTTGTTCAATGGTTACATTAGCCCGATACTCAGGTAGTCTGAACATGGCAAGCGTCATAAGGGTGTCAAGTTTGGTTTTGATTTGCTTGCGCTTCTCCTTGTCCTCGGCTGATGACTTGAATGTATAGATGTCCTTGTGATGAGATAGCTCGGTGATGAGCTTGTCGTTGCTGTCAAAGTAAAGAACTGCCGAGGGTGTGTGTTGTTGCTTATCCCTGTCCCACGATGCTACATATGGAACTTTGACTTGCTTACCCTCTGTTGTTGCCTGATCGTAGTAGTGTAAGTTGTTCTCATACATAAAGATGCTAGTGGTCTGACTGTTGTAGAAGTTGGTGACTACCTTGCGGTTGCCGTTGGCTTCGGGTGGATAGAAGATAGCTACATTGGTGTTGTATAGGCGATAGTAAATAGCGCCCTCGTCTGTCTTGTGGATACCCATATGATCTGCTGATACATTGCGTAGGTATCTTGGTTTGTCAGGCATAGCTAACCACTTGGCACTTCTTGTTGGTGCTTTGCACTTCTCGTAATGCGCTACTGCTTCGTTGTATGTTCTCATTTTGATTCCTTTCAGTTGTTGTTTATATAGATTTAGTTTTGCTACATTGATTGCCCAACCTACCCATCTCATACCATTTCTCCCTCCTTGTTAAACTTCCACTCGTTGATACTGCACATCTCAATCAGGTTCTCATCACTCATGATGTATTCGTATTCTTTCCTAAGTCGTTTGTATATCTCATCAGCATAGTCCTTAGCACTCTCGAACATGGCTTCTTCTAAATCGTTGGGGTCTGTGTATGGGTAGCCTGATGAGCGAATGATGTTGTGTAGGTCTGTGTATCGCATACCATTGAAGATACTATCGCCTTTGAGGAACGCATCTTCATCTTTGATACCGAACCCATCAATATCATCTACCCAATCTAAACCATTACAGCGCATGGTGTTGCTGTGTGAATCCCTACCGCTAAATCTAACACCTAAATGCTTGTCGCAGTATTCTTCTCGTATCAAAGTAAGCCATGCTTCTCTACCTATACTGTCCTCGGTATGCGTCTTGAGCCATTTAGCTAAATCAACTTGTCCTTCCCAACAAGCGCCATCACCTTGTGAGTAAAAGCCTGTAAAGTTTATGTCGTTGATAACAAAGCCTAGTTGGTAGCCTTCGCTCTTAGCATCATCATAGATATAGTCCCACCAATCATGCTCTGCGCCATGCTCTTGCCACCAACGCCTGATCCTCTCTAACGCTTCGTCTTGCTCTAGTTCTATAAGCTGTTGGATAGTGTAGGTCTGTGGTTCTACTATGGTTTCCATACTTTCTCCTTTCGTGGTGGAGGTTCTCTCCACCTTTGCTTTAGTTGAATGAGATTGTGGCGGTGCTTAACTTCTCTCGTAGATATTCTTCTAATTTCTCTTGCACCATATCATCTAGCCGATCATCAACAATACTTTCAATCTCACTAGCTACATCAATATGGTCATCTAAACTAAAGCTATTACTGAAGTGAGTTTCTACCGCTTGCTCGATGTCGTAGCTGAAGTCATATTCCTCAAACCTAGTGTTTACCCATTCCCCCACCTTTTCATCAAACCATTCGGCTTGCTCAAGCACAGTCCCCACCGCCTCGTTTAAATCCCCCGATGAAGAAGACACTGGTTGCTTATCCCCCGCTTGTAGTTCTAGGATTGCGTTGATGAGGGTGTTGAATGACTGCGTAAGTTGTTGTGCTAGTTGATGTATGTTTGGTTTGTTAATCTCCTCGATTGGTTTGTGAAACTGTGTCAGGTCTACTGGGGTATATTGCGCACCAGTTGCGCCTTGTATGGTTGTGTTGGTGGAGGTGTTCTCCACCTGTGGTTGTTGCTCAGGTGTTAAGTCTTGCATTGTAAATGTAGTCATCTTAGTTTCCTTTCAGTTGGTTGCGTGTTTTATTTATTGCATCTAATGGGTCTGTTGCTACTACTAGACCCGATACGATACTGCCATCTTCTGCTTCATAACTTACTTCGTGCATTACATACTCTTTACTATCGTCTTTCTCTACACATACTGCCGTTAAGTTCTTCATGCTAGTTCTCCTTCTTCGGTTAGCACTTCTTTAAGTTGGTTTGTATCTATGTCTAGGTTGATGTATTTCTGCACACTCATGTAATCCCATAGGTCATCTACATCACCGCCATCATGTTGCTCAATGTCCTCTAGGTCTTCGCCCAGTCTGTAAAACAAATACGCTGAGTCCTCGTATAGTTCTATTGCTTCTTCATACAAGGTAGTGTGTGCTTTGACTTCGCCGTATCCGTCATACCATTTCCAATCAGGCACATGAAAGAACAGCTTGTCATCTCCTAGTTGCTTAAGATGTTTCAGAGCTTCATTGATGTCGGGGTCTTGCTTGACAAGTTGTAATGCTATGAATGATTCTCGTTGTGCCTTGTCTTTGAATCTAATCATGTATGCCACTTCGCTTCTATATCCCATTTTGTTTATTCCTTTCTCTTTGTTTGTCCCGCCTAGCCTGAGCTAGTCGTGCGTTGTGTCCTGACCACTCTCTCCAATTAAACATACTCACCTCCCTATATAAACAATTACATGAACAAACAAATATAAATAAGCAAGGGTAAGAACTACCCTAGCAAACAAGTCCCCGCCGTTGATCCAGCTTTTATTCCATTTCATGACTCTCTCCTTTTATTTATTTACCCTACAACATCACCTTTTTTAAACCTAGTTTGTGGAAGCCTTGCGTGGTGTAGAGATACCCATCATCACCAGTAAGAACCCTGACCCTTGCGGTTTCATCGCCCTCGTATATCTCTAATATCTCATACCGCCTGTAGTATCCCTTGATGTCTTTGCGGTTTACCCATTGGTTCTCTCTTACTTCTTTGCCTGTCTTGGCATCAATCACTAACGCTTTCATCTTGCTTCTCCTTGTTTTGGTTTAGTTTGTTTAGTTTGTTTAGTTTGTTTAGGGCGGGTGAAGATCGTCCTTCTGTTTGCTTTGCTACTTCTTGGTAGTGCGTTGTAGTGGCTAGTGAGCCTAGCCTTTTCTTCTTTATCAACCCAGTCTGTCCAGTCCCGCTTGTTTCTATTTGTGTTTATGGGTGTAGCTTTGCGGTCTAGCTTGTTTTTGTTAAGGGTTGTTCTTGTTTCTATGAGGGTGTTAAGGTAGTCAAGGTAAAAGAAATAGAGATCGGTGTTGGTATCTCGGTGGTAAGGTAGGTTTGCCCTGATTACTTTGATGTGCCTTGATAGGGGTTTGATTATGTTTAGCCACCGCTTAGCTCGCACCCTGTCCTCGACTCGTTGCTTGTTCACCGCTTCCTTGCGTAGTCTTACCCTTTCTTTTATTTCCTCCATAAGGTTCATGGGTATCTTGCGTTTTAGTAGTGTGTTGTGGAGCTTTGTTGCTGTTAGCTTTGAGTATGGTGTGTGTCGTATGGTCATGTTAGTTGTAGTTCCTTAAGTCGTTTGTGTAGTGGGTGGAGGTGTTCTCCACCAAAAGCGTCCACTTGTCCATTTGGTTATGCCTTACTTGACCGCATGGTGGACGCCCGCAAGCCCTTATAGTATATGGTTCGTAGAGTTTTGGGTCCAATAGTCAATCTGTTTTGGGAAGTATAAAGGTAAAGCTAAAGGATAAGTAAAAGTGTCCACTTATGAAAGGGTCTATATATATATTTTTATTTATTATTATTTATATATACTATGTGCCTCAAAGTGGACAGACCCAAATAGTATAAGGGCTTGAGGACGGCAATCAGAGCGACAGTATGGCATAACCACTTGACCATTGTCCATCGCCCTGTATTGGTGCATACCTAGCCTCTATTCGCCATCTCCCACTCCTTTCTATGCACATCTGCAAGCCGTATCGTGGTCATAGCGACCCATTCGCCATCGAGTTGATCCTCCCCCCTTAGCTTCTTAACGGCATTGATAGCGGGCTTCATATGAGCGTAGACTTGGGGTTCGTCTTTGCTGTTGCGTTTGAACTCCATGATGAAGCCGTCTTTTTTGTAGGCGACTACGAAGCCTACTGGATTGCGTTTAGATTGGTTTAGCATTTTGATTCTCCTTAGTTGTTTGCGATTAAGAACTGATATACCTCTAACTCGAAGGGCGACATCTCTTTTAAATCTACCTGACATACCTCGCCTGTAAATATGTCTAGGGTTTCTAGTGCCTCGCCAAAGTCAGCGAGTGAATAGGTTGTGTCTTTTGTTTGAACAAGCATTTGATTCTCCTTAGATGTTGAGTTCGAATACGACCTGTTGTGCAATGTGTTGCCACGCTTCTTTACTGATGATCGAGTTGCCCCAATCGCTGTTGTCTTGCAATACATCTTTAGCGTAGCGACTCATAGCCTCCACTAGGAACGCTTCACCGAGTGGGTCTTGCTTAACTACTTTGATAATATCTTTTGCTACTGACATAACATTCTCCTTTGGTTTGACATAAAAACGAACTGCGTGGAAGCCTCGCACTCCCACGCTTGCATAACTTCTTTGTAAAACTGCATTAGATTGAAGCGAGGAAAGACTTGCGTTGTGCTGGCGTGAGAGCTTTGAACTCCTTAACCAACTTAGCAACTGGGCTTGCCTTAGCCTTTGGCTTGGTGGAGGTTTTCTCCACCTTGTTGCTTTGGGGCATATAGTATTTGAGCATGGCTCTTGCTCTCTCCGTTGCATCTGTGCCTCCCTTGTGCTTAGCCTGAAAGCCTTGTGAGCCTTTGAAAGCACCAGCCTCGATCGTGATGGTCGGGACTTTCTTCTTGATACTGATGAGCCTTGCGACTGAGCTACGCATCTCCAACTGTTGCTCGGGCTTTGCCGTATTGAATACAGGCAGGAACTTAGCCATTGCGTCAGCTAGATTGTGTGAGCCGTCAATGTGTTGCTCGACTGCATTGAGGTATGAGTTGAACTGTTTCATGTTTACTTCCTTTCGTTGTGTATCGGCTTGGGGAATCCCTTACTCGATACCTCTATTATACCATATGGCTACTATCCCTAGTATCAATTCAGCCTATTCTGACCCCACCCTACCCCCACCCAGCCGTTATGTGTAGCCCCACCCCACTGCGCCCATACACTGTTTCGCTGGCGCAAACCAAAAAATGTCAAAATTTTGTAAAAAAATTCTAGTGACTATGTCAAATCTTAGACAACAACACCCATAAAAAAACCCCGGACGTTTTAAGCCCGGGGTCAAACCTCACACCAACGCCACAACGAAAGGAGAAGTAAAAGCGCTGGTATGGGGGATTGTAAAGTTTTGACTGCGGATTGTAAAGAAAAGAAAAACCAACCACAAACAAACAAAAACCTAGTACAATCAACCAAAATCGTGGACCCCCACGCAACCAATAGGGAATTCGTTTTGATCTTAGATCACTTAGTCTCAGCCGCAGCCGCTGATTTTGCTCCGGAAACCATTCCGGACGATACCCTATTTGTCCCTATCAAAACCGCAAGCCCTGCCCAAACCCTAGATGCGCAAAGTAAGACGGCCGACTGGCTAAAAAGCATTATGGATGAGGATGACGAGTTACTAAACAAAGCCCAAGAAGACAGAGTAAACGACGCTTTCCTAGCTTTAACCACATCCCACCCAGATGCCCAAGACAGACTGCTACAGATGGAAGTACCCGAAGAAGTAAAGAGCGCGGTATCTATGGTGACGGCCTATCAGTGGAAATTTGTAGAGCAGGCGCAGGAATTGCGCAGCATGTCCGTGGCAAAAATAGTAAAAGAAACCGACCACCCGGATGCAAGAATAAGGCTAAAAGCTTTGGAGTTATTGGGTAAGGTTACAGAAGTGGCTTTGTTCACAGACCGGGTAGAGATTAAAAAGACAGAACTCTCCGACGAGGAACTCGAGCAACAAATTAAGAAAAAACTAGAAAAGTACATGGGCGTTGTGGACGTGACGGATGTCGAAGAGATTGAAGTAGTAGAAAAAGTAATTAAAGCCGAAGTCAAAGAAGACAAAGAAGAATAATGGGCTTTGACTTTCTAACCCCAGAAGAAGCATTTGCCGCGCAGAAAGCGCTCAAGGATATGGGCACGGCGGAAAAAGCCATGTTCCTAGAAGAGTTAGAAGAAAAAGAAAGACGCCAAAGATTGAAGTCAGCGCAGGCTGACCCGATAGAGTTTGCTCGGTATGTGTACCCCGGATTCAAAGTAGGCCCACACCACAAGAAGCTAGCCAAGATATTTGACGACGTGGTTCAAGGCAAGAAAAAGCGGGTAATCATAAACATTGCACCAAGGATGGGCAAATCCGAGTTTTCATCCTATCTTTTTCCGGCATACTTCCTAGGTAAATACCCTGATAAGAAAATCATTATGGCCACGCATACCGCGGGTTTATCAGAGGACTTTGGACGGAGAGTGAGGAACTTAATTGATAGTGAGGAATACCATGAAGTCTTCCCGGGAACCATCGTTGCAGACGACCAAAAAGCGGCAGGAAAATGGTCTACTGGCGCTGGTGGTCAGTATTATGCTGTTGGTGTCGGGGGCGCTCTCGCCGGTCGCGGCGCTGATTTGTTTGTTATTGACGACCCTCATTCTGAACAAGATATAAAGGCAAACAGCCGCGCAACGTTTGATAATGCGTGGTCTTGGTTTCAGACTGGTCCGCTGCAACGTTTAATGCCGGGGGGTGCGATCATAGTCATTATGACTAGGTGGAGTCTTGTGGATTTAACGGGGCGGCTGGTGAACTTCACTATGCAGAACCCGCAAGCTGAACCATGGGAAATTGTAGAACTACCGGCAATACTACCTAGCGGTAAAAGCCTTTGGCCTGAGCAGTGGCCACTCGATCAGCTAGAAGCAAAAAGACTACAGATGGATCCACGGTACTGGAATGCCCAGTACATGCAAAACCCCACGGGAGATATGGCAGCGCTGATAAAGCGTAGCGACTGGAGAATCTGGGAAGCAGAAGACCCACCCACTTGCGAGTACATTATCCAGTCTTGGGATACGGCGTTTGAAACAAAAACGACATCTGACTACAGCGCCTGCACAACATGGGGTGTTTGGTACAACGAGGAAGAGGGCAACGCCCCGCAGTTGATTCTGCTAGATGCTTTCAAAGACCGTATGACCTTCCCAGAACTAAAAGCGGTAGCGCTCAAACACTACAATGAGTGGCAGCCTGACGCGTTCATAATAGAGAAAAAGGCCAGCGGAGGCCCACTAATTCAAGAACTTAGAAGAATGGGGCTACCTGTACAAGAAACAAACCCATCTAGGGGCAACGATAAGATTGCTAGGGTTAACGCTATCACGGACTTGTTTGCGTCAGGGATTGTTTGGGCGCCAGATAGACGCTGGGCTAAGGATGTGATTGAAGAAGTAGCGGCGTTCCCAGTGGGCGAGCATGATGACTACGTGGATACTGTGAGCCAAGCGCTTATGCGGTATCGTACGGGTGGGTTTGTTAGTTTAGATACTGACGAGAAAGACGACTTAACTTATAAATACAGACGAAAGGCGGCGTATTACTGATGTTAAATAACTTTTTTTGGGTATACCCAAGCGTAATTTCATCTCCATTGTGCGACTACATAGTTAAAACTTCGCCATGGAAAGATAAATTTGCCGCAGAATTGTCAAAAGACAACGAGAATCTGTTTGTTGACGACGAAATTAGGAAGACAGAAGTAACTTTCACTACGCCCTATACCCCTCTTGGCTGCATGTTGCAGACATTTACTAACTTAGCCAACAAAGAAGCTAGCTGGAACTTTGATATTACCGATTTTGAGAAGATTCAAGTAGGGAAATACGAGGCAGGCGGTCATTATGATTGGCATATTGACAGTTTTGTACCGGATAAAGACAAAAAACAGCGTAAACTATCGGCAATAGCATTTTTAAGTGACCCCGAGAGCTATGAAGGCGGCGTATTTGAATTTAAAATAGCGCTACTACCGGAGAAAATGCCAAAAGGCACCATTATTGTTTTTCCGTCAGTACTAGAACATCGAGTTACTGCGGTTGATAGCGGCACACGATACACTGCAGCGTGCTGGGCTTCAGGTCCAGCTTTTAAATAGGATACATTATGGCAATTGATAAGGGCTTATACCAAGCACCCAAAGGTTTAGAAGAGTTAGCACAAGATCAGCAACCAGATATTGAGATTGAGATTGAAGATCCAGAAGCAATGCACATTAGTGCAGACGGATTTGAGCTTGATATTGAAAAGATGGATGAAGAAGACGGCAGTGCAGAGTTTAATAAAAACTTAGCCGAAGAGATTGATGCTAGTGACTTAGAGTCTTTGGCATCCGAGTTGTCTGGCGATATTGAAAACGATATTAACTCCCGTAAAGACTGGGAGCAGATGTACAAAGACGGTATTACGTTGCTTGGCTTAAAGTTTGAAGAGCGCGTAGAGCCATGGGACGGCGCTTGCGGTGTGTTCCACCCAATGATCACTGAGGCGGTTGTACGTTTTCAAGCTGAAGCAATCATGGAGACGTTCCCAGCTAAGGGTCCAGTCAAAACCCAGATCATCGGTAAAGAGACTCGTGAAAAAGTAGAAGCAGCGCAGCGTGTTGAGATGGACATGAACTACCAGCTCACAGAGAAGATGCCTGAGTTCCGTAACGAGCATGAGAGAATGTTGTGGAATCTGCCATCAGCCGGTTCAGCGTTTAAGAAGGTGTACTACGATCCAAGTATAGGTCGTCAGATTTCTATTTTTATTCCAGCAGAAGATATTATTCTGCCATATGGCGCTAGCGAGATTGCATCATGCCACCGAGTAACACACCGGATGCGCAAAACCAAGATTGACCTGATCAAGTTACAACGCGCAGGATTTTATAAAGACGTTGAGCTAGGCGAACCACAAAAGTTCCGCACAGAGATTCAAGAAAAGAAAGATAGAGAGACTGGCTTTACCGCCACGTACGATGATCGCTTTGAGTTATATGAAGCGCACGTTGATTTAGACTTACCGGGTTTTGAAGACAAAGACGACAGCGGCGAAGAGACTGGCATTGCGCTGCCATACGTCATTACGATGATTAGGGGCACAAATGAGATTCTTGCAATTCGTAGAAATTGGAAAGAGGAAGATCCTCTCCGTCTTAAGAGACAGCATTTCGTTCATTATCAGTACATACCCGGCTATGGTGCTTATGGCTTTGGCTTGTTCCATCTTATTGGTGGTTTTGCTAAGTCAGCTACTTCCATCTTGCGACAGCTTGTCGATGCCGGAACCTTATCGAATCTGCCGGGTGGTTTAAAGTCTAGAGGGTTACGTATTAAAGGTGACGACACACCTATCGCTCCGGGTGAGTTTAGAGACGTTGATGTTGGTAGCGGTACTATTCGCGACAACATCCTGCCACTACCTTACAAAGAGCCATCTGCTGTTCTTGCAGGATTAATGGACAAAATCATTGAAGAAGGGCGTCGTTTTGCGGCAACTTCTGATATGCAGATTTCTGACATGTCGGCTAATGCTCCAGTAGGTACAACTTTAGCTATACTAGAGAGAACGCTTAAGGTAATGTCTGCAGTGCAAGCCCGCGTGCACTATGCCCTAAGACAAGAACTAAAACTTCTCGCTGGGATTATCAGAGACTACACCGACGATGACTACAACTATGAGCCAGAAAGCGGTGACTTCCACGTCAAAAAGTCCGACTACAGTCATGTGGACGTGTTACCTGTATCCGATCCTAACGCGGCCACCCTTTCTCAGAGAGTGGTACAGTACCAAGCCGTTATCCAGTTGGCTCAGTCAGCACCACAGATATATAACCTTCCCCAGCTGCACCGGCAGATGCTTGACGTTCTTGGAATTAAAAACGCCGACAAACTGGTGCCTTTGGAGGACGACCAGAAACCAAGAGATCCTGTAAGCGAAAACATGGCTGCCCTAAAAGGCAAACCACTAAAAGCCTTTATGTACCAAGACCACGAGTCTCATATCAAGGTACACCAGATGGCTATGCAAGATCCGTTGGTTCAGCAGCTAATTGGGCAAAACCCACAAGCCCAAGCAATTCAAGGAGCCATGCAAGCGCATATTGCCGAGCATTTAGGTTTTGCGTACAGAAACAAGATCGAGCAAGCTATGGGCGCAGCACTACCAGCACCAAATGCAGAGATGCCAGAAGACATGGAGATTCAGATTTCTCAGTTGGTCGCACAGGCCGCTCCACAAGTATTGGCACAATCTCAAGCTACTGTTGCACAGCAGCAATCGCAGCAAAATCAACAAGATCCGGTTATGCAAGCTCAGCTCATTGACCAGCAGGTTAAACAGGGTGAGTTGCAGCGCAAGATTAAGAAAGATATGCAAGACGCCCAGTTCAAACAACAGGAGTTGGCACTTAAAGCGCAAGAAGTTAAGCAAGAAGCGTTTAATAAGACCGCCAATATCATGTTGCAGGCGGAAGATAAACGAGTTGGCAAGCACAAAGCTACAGCAGATGTTGCACTGCAAGCAGCCCAGATTCAACAGCAGGACAAGCACCACAAGGTAAATACGGCTAAAGACCTGTTTACCCACCAGTCTACTTTATTAAACCAACAACCCCAACCTGAAGGAGGCACTGAAGAGTGATCGACCTACTAACGGCTGATTTCATAGCCGCAATGCGTGACAAGTTGCGCACAGATATGAATAACTACACTGACGATTTGGCAAATGGTCAGTGCACCACCTTTGAGCAGTACAAAGAGCTTTGCGGAGTAATTCGAGGTCTAGCTTTCGCAGAGCGCCACTTACTTGACCTCGCTGAGTACATCCAGAAAGAAGAAAACGATGAGTGACATCGCGCTACCACCGGAAGGGCTAATCCTTCCACCCGGCGTAGAAATGCCGGTTAAGCAAAATGCTCCGACTGAAGAAGAGTTGGCAGCCATGGACGCTGTAGAAAAAGCTACACAAATGCCGCAGCCATCAGGACATAAGATTCTTTGTGCCTTGGTAGATGCTACCGATAAGTTTGAAAGCGGGATTATTAAAGCGGACGAAACAAAAATGGTTGAGGAATTAACTTCCCCGGTCTTGTTTGTTATCCGTTTAGGTGTCTCGGCGTATAAAGATAAAGAGCGTTTCCCAGACGGGCCTTGGTGCCAAGAAGGGGATTTTATCCTTACCCGCCCATATACCGGCACCCGAATCAAAATTCACGATAAAGAGTTCCGTATCATTAACGACGATCAAGTTGATGGCACAGTTCTCGACCCCCGCGGCATTTCACGCGTTTAATAAGGAGCTACCATGGATGAGCAATTTAAATTTCCGGACGAGGATAAAGAATTTCCTACAGCGGAAGACAGAGAAGAGTTACAAGTAACAGCGGAAGGCGATGAGGCGGAGATCATCATTGAAGACGATACCCCCGAGCGCGACCGTAAGGCACAACCCCTAGCACGTGAAGTTGACGATCCTTCAGATGAAGAGATTGAAGGCTACACCAAGGGAGTTCAGAGCAGAATCAAGGAGTTAACTCATGCCCGTCATGACGAGCGCCGTGCAAAAGAAGCCGCACTGCGTGAGCGTGAAGAAGCGTTAAAGTTAGCTCAACAGATCCTAGAAGAGAACAAAAAGCTCAAGCAATACGTACAAACCGGCGAGACTTCATACCAAGAAATGATGAAGACAGCTGCCGAGAGCGAGATGGAAGCAGCCCGTCGTAAGCTGAAAGAAGCACAAGAGTCTTACGATACTGATGCCATCATTGCGGCTAACGAGGCTTTGACCGAAGCAATGTTTAAAAAGGAAGCGGCAAAAAACTTTAAGCCAACCCCTTTACAAACAGACCAAAAAGATGTAACAATACAACCATCGGTACAAGATGTCCCACGACCCGACGAAAAAACCTTGCGCTGGCAAGCCAAAAACCAGTGGTTCGGAACACCGGGATATGAAGAGATGACAGCCTTCGCACTTGGACTGCACCAAAAACTAGTCGCCACGGGTGTTGACCCGCGTAGTGAAGAATACTTCGAGCGCATTGATGCTCGCATAAAGACGGTGTTTCCTGATGTATTTGAGGATTCGACACCTAGCCGTAAACAAACGGAACCTGCGAAAAAACCTGCAACTGTGGTGGCTTCAGCGTCCCGGACTACGGGAGCTAAAAAAACCGTCAAGTTAACAACAACGCAAGCAGCGTTAGCGGACAAACTTGGTATTCCCCGTGAATTATATGCTCAGGAATTTTTAAAACAGGAGGCCCGAAATGGCTAATAGTCGTACACCACGTGACCTTGACACACGCGAAAAAAGTCAGACTCGTGCAGTTTATCAACCTGCTGCAACACTACCTACTCCAGCCCCCCAAGACGGGTACAGCTTTAGATGGGTAGCAACGGCGGTAAACGGACAAGATGTTCCTACTAACGTGTCACAGAAATTCCGTGACGGTTACGAGCCTTGCAAGGCGTCGGATCATCCTGAACTTATGCTAGCCGGTAATGCGGAAGGTAACGTTGAAGTAGGTGGGCTAATGCTTTGCAAGATCCTTACTGAAAAACTGCAGGCACGAGATGAGTACTATCAAAAGCAAGCGCAGGACCAAATGAACTCGGTTGATAACCATTTCATGCGGAACAATGATGCTCGTATGCCTTTATTTTCTGATCGTAAAACGTCGATTAGTAAAGGTGGCGGGTTTGGAAGCGGTACAAAATAATTTTAGGAGATTTAAATGGCTACAGTATCAAGCCCCTACGGGCTAAAGCCGATTAATCTAATCGGCGGTCAGTCATTTACTGGCGGAACAATCCGTGAGTATTTATTGACCACAAACAATACAGCGCCAATTTACACTGGCGACTTGGTGCAGTTAGGCGCGTCCGCAGCAGGACAACCTACTGTTGTTACATCCACACCAACTACTAGCACTGCTGGTATCGCTGGTGTTTGCGTTGGCGTTCGCTACCAGTTATCTGGTCAGCAACTCGGCTATCCTTTGTATGCAGAATATCTGCCTGCAAACGCCGTAACTGCTGGTTACACCAACATTTTCATTCGCGTAGTAGAAGACCCAGATCAACTGTTCCAAGTTCAAAGCTTGGGTTCTGTTGGTTACGGTTCTATTGGTAAGACTGTTGCTTTGGCAAACTTTACCGGTGGTACAAGCTCTACAACTGGTAACAGCACTTCTGGTAACTCAGTTGTTGCGTTGTCAGCTACTATTGCTAATACAAGCGCGTTGGCTGTCAAGATTGTTGATTTGGTTAACTCCAGCTCTACTTTCGGTGGCAACTTCCCATCTAATCCCGGTGACGCATATACCGATTGCATCGTTAAGTTGAACTTTGGCGTGCATCAGTATTATCAGTCCGCTGGTACAACAGCTTAATAAAGGAGCTATAACATGGCTATTTCACGTTCACAGCTCTTAAAAGAGTTACTACCCGGCCTCAACGCTTTGTTTGGACTAGAGTACAAACGCTACGGCGAAGAGCACAAAGAGATCTACGAAACTGAAGCCTCTGAGCGTTCATTTGAAGAAGAAACCAAACTGTCTGGCTTCTCGGCTGCTCCAGTCAAGAACGAAGGCGGCGCAATTTCTTATGACAATGCGCAAGAAGCTTTCACAGCTCGTTACTCACACGAAACTATTGCTTTGGGTTTCTCAATCACTGAAGAAGCGATTGAAGATAACTTGTACGACAGCTTGTCTGCTCGTTACACCAAAGCATTGGCTCGTGCAATGTCTTATACCAAACAGGTTAAAGCAGCATCTGTATTAAACAACGGTTTCAACTCAAGCTACCCCGGTGGCGACGGTGTTGCCTTGTTTAGCACTGCACACCCATTGGTATCTGGCGGCACAAACAGCAACACTGCTGCTACTCCTGTAGACTTGAATGAGACTTCTTTGGAAGCCGCTACCATTCAAATCGCCGCTTGGACAGATGAGCGCGGTCTTTTGATCGCTGCTAAACCACGTAAACTGGTAATCCCACCATCATTAATGTTCGTTGCAACTCGTTTGCTTGAGACTAACCTCCGTGTTGGTACAAACAACAACGATATCAACGCCATTAAGAACAATGGTACTGTTCCAGAAGGTTACACTGTTAACCACTTCTTGACCGACGTAAACGCATGGTTCTTGTTAACCGACGTTCCAAACGGTCTGAAGCACTTCGAGCGTACACCACTCCAGAATTCTATGGACGGTGACTTCGATACAGGTAACGTACGTTACAAATCCCGCGAGCGTTATTCGTTCGGTTGGTCCGATCCACTCGGAGCATGGGGATCAAGCGGTTCTTTCTAAGAACTACCCCCTCAACGGTTTCTGACTGTTGATGTAACCCCCCAGCTCACAAGGTTGGGGGGTTTTTTATTTGTCGGGGTTTTTTAATTCATCCCAGTGGTGAATTCTGTGGTGGTTGGCGCATAGCACTATGCACTTTTTTACTTCTTCCATTGCTTTGGTATAGCTTCTATCGCTTACCAAGCGGCTTACTGAGTACTCTTTATCTTTTGGGTTTATGTGGTGAAAGTCCAATACAGCTGGATGATTTTCTCCGCATACGGCGCACTTTAATGTTGCTTTAAATTCTTGCCATTTTTCTTTGTTAGCTTTGTTTACTAACTTTATTGCTGCCCTGACTTTTTCTTTATTCTTTTCGTAATACTTACGGCTGCTTTGCTTGTAGTACGCTTTTTGAACGCTCTTGTCTTTGTATGGCATCTGGGTTTAACCTATATTTCCAATAGATTGAGTGTTTCCAACTCCAAGGCTGACCGGGTCGGTAGATTTTGAAACCCGCGTTGATGAGCGAGTTTGCTGATGCTGGATTGTTTGTTGTATCGGTAACTAGCCAATTCCATCCTAACTTTCTAGCTTGTTTAATTCGTGCAAGTATAAGACGCTTTTGAAGTCCATGCCCAGTAAAGTTATCCATTACACCGGCTCTACATAAGTAGCCTGTATCGTTCCATCTCTGTGAGCGAACCAAACCCGCAAAAGCTACAGGCTTCCCGCACTCTGCATACGCAATCCACCAATGGCCACGGTCCGGCTTGTATGGGGAATCCGCGGGTAGTATCTGTTTTTGAAGGAACAGTAGAAGATTTTGAATAGCCGGATCTCTGGTGTCCACTTTTTTTATTGTGAATTTCATTACTCATCCCTCGCCCAATTGTTTCTGTAATTATCCCTATTTTACTTAAAAAACCTTGCACAAAAACTAAAAAAGAGTAAACTAGCAACAACTGGGTGATTGCTTATACCGGACTGCCCCAGCAGACGATGCAACGATTGGTATAGGCTTACTTTGCATAGGACAATTTATTATGGCACGTTCCACATTTGAAGGCCCAATTCTATCGGGCGACAA